>SDBT01000521.1_pt1 | contig 60587 bp, 52 predicted proteins | sample 2277101 | NCBI WGS metagenome assembly SDBT01 (sample SAMN10404973, study PRJNA504765) | marine sediment metagenome | isolation source: marine sediment core GS10_PC15, 103 cmbsf | place: Arctic Ocean: Southern Knipovich Ridge | collected 2010 | reverse complement strand
TGGGGCAGTCTTGATAATAGTGAATCATTTAGGATTGGAAGATACAGGAAAGCCGTGTCGTATTTCCAGGGTGCGATTGACGATGTAAAACTGTTCAATAAAGTTTTGTCAGATGAGGACATTACAACTTTGTACAGTGAGTAAGGGCATGACAGCCGTAGAGACTTTAGCAGTTTTCTGTCTCAGGTTTTTCACTGTTTGATCTGTTGGTGAATGGCCAATTGTGTATTAAATGGCTTTGTTTGGTAATTCCGGTATGAGCAGAAGGAACAAGTAGGACTGCAGGCATAATATCGCGTGTTCTGGCGAGTAGTTTGTTTTGGACAAGGGGGAGGTCAAACATATATCGTTGCTTGAGAATGCTAAACTGGTTTGTTTGCTTTGCCACCTATCAATTTCATATGCATATCACCGATGGCCAAACTCACCCCAAATACTCTAAATATCTGTTTTTTGACATGTCCCCCAAATACCACTAAAGTCTCAAAATAAGCTGTCTTTTGCGCTAAAATACCAGATTAGACCCCCAAAACAGCCTTTCATCGCCAGATTCTCAGATTTTTCTTGCACAATTCGGTAAAATCGTATATAATATCTAATTGTCTGGTATGATTAGGAGTCGTAGGGTCGATGAAGGGTCTATACTTCCCAAAGACATCACGCGACTCTGATAATTCCTTGAGGCAAATTAAAGTCAACGGAAATTGCGCTCCGCCAAAGACGCAAGTTTCGCGGACAGGGGGTCGAAGGATTCCGACTGAGGGGCACTAACTAATCTGTGCATCCTCATTTTGGGGGCGGGTATTCGCACTTTTGCATTCTCTGCTCCATATAAGCATATAGCTTTTTCAAGGATGATTCGTACTGAAAGAAGTTTAGGGTAAACTAAATACTTGACAATAAAAGATTCCAGATTTCGGAGGACAAGATGAAAAGCTTATCAAATCTAATTACGTTGCTTGTCATAGCCGCTTTGACACTTCTGGCAGGCCCGACATCCGCTGCTACTTGGTATGTGGATGGGACAGCCTCCGGTAACGGTACAAGCTGGGCTCAGGGCTTTGAGACCATAGCTGAGGCCATAGCTGATGCCAATGCTCCCGATGAGATATGGGTCAAGGCCGGGACCTATACCATTTCTTCCCAGATGCTTGTGGATGAGGCTATTGGCATTTACGGCGGTTTTGCTGGTAGTGAAACCGAGAGAAGCCAGCGAGACTGGGCCACTAACACAACAACCATCGACGGCCAAGATAACACCCGTATACTTAAGATTAAAAACGAGACCATCATCGATGGCTTTATACTTACCAATGGATATTATGATGCCAGTAGTACCTTTTCGGGCGGAGGAGCCATCTCTTTCGGCCCAGGTGCCGGGGATACCAGAATCAGCAACTGCATAATATCAAACAATACTGTATATTCCAACTCGATAGGACCCGAGGGCATCAAGGGTGGCGGCGCAATATATGTGGGAACCGGTAGCCCCCTGTTCGTGAACTGCCTTATCACCAATAACTCCACAAACACTTACGGCGGTGGCATCAACATCTACAGCGGCTCGCCGGATTTTGTTAACTGCACAATATCAAAGAACACCGCTTTGAAGGGCGGAGGTTTGTGTGTGCAGGGTGGTGGTGGTGGTTATCCGGTGGTGGACGCCGAGTTCTATAACTGCATAGTATGGGGCAACAACGGCACCATTGATGCAAATGACCTCTTCGTTAGGATCGATGGAGACCTACCACGGGGCAGTAACAACTGTTCTTCCGTCCAGATTGGCTCCGGCACAATTTTGGCTGATCCATTGTTTATAGATCCTAATGATTTCCACCTCCAGGCGGGTTCGCCCTGTATCGATGCAGGCGACAGCAACTCAGTTCCTGCAGATATCACTAACGACCTCGATGGCGGGCCGCGTTTTATCAATGGCACCTATGCTGATGAGAGCCCATTACCGCACGTAGATATTGGAGCCTACGAATTCGGTAAGCTGCATTGTGGCAATGGCGATCTTCCATACCCAACTGGCGATATCAATTTAGACTGTGGAGTTGACCTTATCGACTCTGCGATGTTTATATGGTGTTGGTTGACCAATGCGGGGGAGCCGGGATGGGATCCCAATTGTAATCTTTATGATGCAGATTTAACTATTGACATGTATGACCTCGACGTGCTTGGCGAAAACTGGCTCACATTCGCCTTTCTTCCTCTTGTAACCGTGCCAGATGTAGTTGATACCGCTCAAGCGAGTGCAGAGGCCGCTATTACAGCAGCGGGCCTTGTAGTGGGCAGCGTAACGACTTCATACGATCCTGTTATAATTACGGACAACGTAATCAGTCAGGATCCAGCATCCGGTTCTTTCGTCCTGCCGGACACAGCAGTTGATTTTGTCGTATCTTTGGGCCCGGAGCCGGTGGGCCACTGGACGATGGATGACGACGCAAACAACATGACGGTATTAGACAGTAGCAGCAATGGTAATCACGGGACTGCCTGGCAGAACACTGAATATATGAGCACTCTAGGTATAATAGATGGTGCTTTGAGTTTTGATGGCAGCAATGATTACGTTGATTGTGGCGACGGTTCAGGTCTTGATTTTGGGACGGGTGATTTTTCTATTAGTATGTGGATCAAAACCTCCAGCGGCTCGCCGATGAGATTGGTAAATAAAAGAGACGCGTCAAATATCGGATATGAGATTACCACTAACGCCTCCGGACTGCTAAGAGCGGGAATAGGAGACTCCAGCGGTTATACTGAAGCCCTTGGGGGGTCAATTAATGATAATGCTTGGCATCATGTGGCAATAACCTACGACAGGGGTGGCAATGTCAGTCTTTATGTAGATGCCGGCACACCATCAACAACTGATATTTCATCATATTCCGGTAGTCTTGATAATAGTGAGCCGTTTAAGATCGGAAGATACAGGACTGCTGCGTCGTATTTCCAGGGCGCGATTGACGATGTAAAACTGTTCAATAGAGTTTTGTCAGATGAGGACATTGCAGCTTTGTACAGTGAGTAAGGACACGACGGCCGTAGAGACTTTAGCAGCTTGCTGTCTCAGGTTTTTCACTGTTTGTTCTGTTGGTGAATGGCCAATTGTGTATTAAATGGCTTTGTTTGGTAATTTCGGTACCATCTTTTAGCAAAACAGGTCAGTACATTCTATTTTCGCTTTGCGGAAACAGACTGCCAAGCAACAATATACCATATTTTGCATCCACCCCGTTTGTCCGCTTATTTGCTGCCAGTTGTGGCGTTGTTCTGTGGGACTTTATTTTCGTTATGGTATATTCAGATCTAAGGCAGCAGATATTGATACATACAGGCCGGACCATATATGACAGTATATGGCACTATATATTATAAATTGGCATGGCAGAAATTTTTTGAAAAAATTTTGCTTTTAGATTCTGATGTTGGACTAATGTTATTTACAAGACGAAGTATCTGGAGTAGAATCTGGTTTTCGCAGGAATGATAGAAAAGACAGTTGCCGGGCAACTATGTAACTGTAATTTAGATAAAGAATGATGGGCTGCAAAATGGATTGGCAGAACAACTGTAAGGATTTCAAGAGGCAAAGAGACTTTGATGGTCGGCAAGGATGAGAGTAGATTGGTTGAAAAGCGAGACCTTGTCCATGTAGCAATTTTAGTGGCAATTGCTCTTGTGATTGGTGTGTATTTAATCGCTACGACAGTTCTCATTGCCAAGGATGGCGTTTTTTATATTGAACAAGCCCAGAAACTTTCAACCGATCCTGTAGCCGTGATAAAGGCCCATCCGCCGGGCTATCCATTTCTGATTCTTATAGCTCATGCATTTGTTGCATTGTTTGCCAACAGTTCATCAGTTCAAGGCTGGATATATTCAGCTCAAAGCGTAACATTGTTATGCAGGCTGCTTGCATTGATTCCTTTATACTTTATGGGGAAATTATTAGTTGGCGGCAAAAACAGCTTTTGGGCAATTCTGATATTAATCTTCCTGCCTTTTCCCACCAAAGTTGGTTGTGATACGGTAAGGGAATGGCCATATCTTTTGTTTTTAGCTACCGGTTTCTTTTTTTTGCTTTGGAATGTTGGGCGAGGTAAATTGTGGCCATTCAGCTTGGTCGGATTAAGTTCCGGCCTGGGATATTGGATTCGACCTGAGTGTGCGCAATTAGTTGTATATGGCTTTATATGGTTAACGATGAGTGTAGTTTGGCCAAAAGTGGAAGAAATGAGCAGATGGAAGTCTCTCGCAGCTTTGGCATTATTGTTTATCGGTTTTGCTTTTCCGACATTACCATACTTGAAATGTACGGGGCAAGTTATTCCACCGAAGGTGAAGACTATCATTAAGAATTATGTTTCCTGCAATGCTCCCTTTGACAAAGCTCGTGTAACAAAAGAAATCGCTTTTAGCACAAATTATAACCTTGCAGAAACTGTCCGGCCTAATGCCTTGAAAGCTATTACTGAAATTTTCAAAACAGTCGGCGAGAACCTAATGTGGTTTTTTATGCCGGCGTTGCTAATGGGTCTTTGGTGGTATTTTCAAAAGGAAATCCAACATAAAGAACTGTTTTTGATAGTAGCTTTTATAATAACAAATGTTGCAATGATGGTTCTTCGGTATTGTTATATCCAATTACACGTTAGCCAAAGGTGGAGTCTGCCTTTGATAACGTTTACTATTTTCTACATCCCTGTTGGATTACGAATTATCAGCAGGTGGCTTGAGCATAAATTTCCCCTCAATAAACAAAAAACTAAACTTTTTCCCCAAAACAAGCCCTCTTGGTTCTCTGTTTTATTTCTGATTGGCATATGTCTCTGCCTACCCAAGTTACTTCAGCCTATTCGTATGAATAAGCAAGGTTACAGAGATGTCGCTAAGTGGCTCGATGTAAATACATCTGTGCAGGATATTGTTGCTGTACCGGACAGGCGAATAAGTTTTTATGCAGAGCGCGAGGGAAGAAAACACTATTGGAGCCCAAATGTGAAATATGTTGTAAAAAGATTCAAAGAGGGGGAGGAGCCACCTATCCAAATGAAAGAAGTTTGGTATTCGTTTCTGAATAAAAAAAACAAAGACAAGGTTGTTATTTATCAAAAAATATAATGGGCACGAAACAATACATGGGCATGAAGAGCTTGTGGGACAAGGAAAGGGGACAGGCCAAACCATTCTGAACTACTCATATATTGTCTTATGATGTTCTAATAAGCGTTTTCTCCTTTGATCACATGCCATGGCGTAAGCAGCAAAATCCACAGATCGAGCCAAAACGACCAGTTTCGGACATAATACAGGTCATAGACAAGTCTTTTCCTAAGAGATGAATTTCCCCTGTAGCCGTGTATCTGTGCCCATCCAGTTATTCCCGTCTTTACTTTATGTCTGATCATATACTTCCGGTATTCTTCAGAAAACTGTTTGACAAAAAAAGGTTGCTCAGGCCTGGGGCCAACGAAGCTCATTTGCCCTTTGAGAACATTAAACAACTGCGGGATCTCATCTAAACTTGTTCTTCGCAGAAATTTACCTATTGCAGTACATCTTTTGTCGTTTGGCACAGTCCATTTTGCATTATTTGCCCCCTCTGCCTCTACTTTCATTGTTCGGAACTTTATTATAGTAAACTCTTTTTGGTCCATACCTACTCGAATTTGTTTGTAGAAAACCGGTCCTTTACTGCCAAGTTTAATTAACAAAACAATAATAAGAAACGGCACACACAATAACAGAAGCAGCAACAGTGCAACCAAGACATCAAATACACTCTTGATTATGATATTTGACTCATTCAATGGTGACTCTTCCGCTGAAAACAGAACCTGGGATCCAATAGTGATAGTGGATGCATTACTAAGCGATATAAGATTACCCCAATCGGGAACAACACGTATTGAAACTCCATTAGCTTGAAGTGACTCAAGAATTGGATATGTTTTCTGGGCGACAGTTCCGCCAAGCGCCAGATAAACCTCGTCTATTCTCCCAATCTTCATCGATCCGAATACTTTCTCGATTGGGCCTGATACCGGGATGTCGAGTATCTTCGTTCCTATGAGTGCCGGATCATCATCTGCAAAAAAAGCACACTTTAAGCCTAACCATTCCATCTCATTGATATCCTGGACAAGTTGCTGTCCTTTTTTGCCTGCCCCAATAACGGCATAATGTCGCAGATTATACCCTTTCTTACGAAATGCCCTCAGCACAACCATCGTTAATATTTGTGAAAAGAATCGCCCAAAAAGTAACATTACAATAAAAAGAGACAAAAGTTTTCTCGAGTAAGGCACGTCTTTAATATAATAAAAAAATGACAGCAGAAATAGTCCGCTTAGCATAGTAACTTTGAACATACTAAAGATATGTTCTAATGTACTCTGTGTACGTTTTGATTTGTGGGGTTGTGACCACAAGAATGCAAGGAAACAAATACATATTACCGGCAGCATCAACTGTAAATGAGCCTTAAAACCTGGTATGCTTTTTGGTGTGGACAAGGGAGAATAAAAACGAATATAATAAACACCAAGCCACAGAAAAGCGATAGTCATGATATCAATAATTGACCGAAGCAAAGAAAGAAAAGCAGAGTGTGCTCTTAACATTTAATCTCTCCAGCAAAAACTAATACCTTATCAGGTACAATTAGGGTTTTATTATATACTGAGGTATTTTTAACAATCGTTTCGACAAACACGCCAGCAGAGGAAACTTAAATCCATTAACTTTCCATGCTCTGTAGTTTTCGACAAACATTTTTGAAGTATTTAATATACCAGGTCTGCTTATACCACCGGTACAAACTTTTAGTAGTATCTTGGGCAGGTAGGCGGTCCTGATTCTGTGTTTGTACAAGAATCTCAATATTAACTCGTAATCGGCTGCTATTGGGAAATCATCTCTGAACATGCCATATTTCATATAGATATGTTTTCTTACATAGAAGGTGCCGTGCTGGGGCATCCAGCCAATGTTAAATTTACTACGAGAGAATCGGCCTCCTTTCCAGTATCGCACGATTTTATTGGGATTGTCTTTCTTTACATAAACCGCGTCACCGTAGCAGGTGTCGGTGTTTATTTTTGACATTATGCAAACTACCCTTTCAATAACTGATGAGTCGGCATAAAAATCGTCGGAATTAAGTATGCCAATTATATCTCCGGTGGATCGCATGATTCCTTTATTCATTGCATCATACAGGCCCTTGTCTGGCTCAGATATGATTATGGTTTGACCATTTTTGAACTTACTAATAATATCAACAGTGCCATCTGTAGAGCCGCCATCAACAATGATATGCTCTATATCTCTGTATGTTTGTGCACGAAGACTATTAATACAATGTTTGATCATTGATGCTCTATTATATACGGCTGTGATAATTGAGACTTTCAAAAGATATTCACCTCAACCAGTTCCATAATCTTTTGATATCGCCAAAAAATATGGCTGGCTCATGAAGATAAACTTTGCTTCTTGCCAGGGCTCTTTTTGCCAGTTTACCTATGCCCATATTGTATCTGTGAAATGTTCGCTTCATTTGTGATTCGAGTTTCTCAAATTCCTCATTGGGCATAGTATCAACTCTTTTGTTGATGTTTTTTATGTAATAGTATTTGGGACAAATGTTGCAATAATCCTCTAAAGTTCGATCTTTTTGAACAAGGCCCTTTTCAATACCTATTTCGAATAATCTTGTACCTGGGTAGGGTTCATAAACACTCAAGGATGCAAAATCCGGCCTAAGCTCTCTCATAAACTTCAGCGTCTGATATGTTTCCTGTTTAGTTTCTGATGGAAGACCCATCATAAAATATCCGGTCCAGTGAATTCCTGCTTTTCTAATTAACTTGGCGGCTTTTCTGGCTTGGGTTAAAGTGGTTTTCTTGTTTATCAGCTTTAGCAATCTGTCACTGCCGGTCTCTATGCCAACTTTTATACTATTGCATCCGGCTGACTTCATTGTTTTGAGCAATTGCTCATCTATAAGGTCGACTCTCGTATTACAATCCCAGCTTACAGCCAGATTTTCCTCTTTCAATTTGTCACAGAACTCTATGACTCTTTGCCGATTGACAGTGAAGGAATCATCCTTGAAAGTGAATTGTTGGGTATTATATTTGTTGACTATCAGTTTAATCTCATTAATAACATTGTCTATTGAGCGGTAACGAGTTTTTCTCTCCCAGATGCTTGTGGCGCAATAGAAGCAATTGTAAGGACAACCTCTGCTAGTCATTAAAAGTCCCATGTCCTCTGAGCTGTATGTGTTCTTGTTCAATAACAACTCTCTTGCTGGGTATGGAATTGAGTCTAAATCCTTAATAAATTGCCTTGGCGGATTATGAACTATCTGGTTGTTATCACGATAGGACAGCCCCGTTATTGTCGATAGGCCATAACTTAAGCTCTCTTTTCTTTTAGTATTAGTGTGTTCTTGAAGTATATTAACAAGCTCTAAAATGGTTTCTTCCCCTTCCCCTCTAACTAAAAAATCCGCATGAGAACATATTTTTATCACTTCATCATATTTAATGGATATATGAGGGCCGCCCATTACCACGGGAAGGCATTGATCATATTCTTTACATAAAGATGCCACCTTAAAAGCAGACGCCGCAAAAGTGGTCCACACTGTAATGCCAACAATATCCGGTTTTAAAGTCTCTGATCCTCTTTCGCATTTCCTGCCAAATTGGATGAGTATCATTTTTAACGGACCGCAGGTAATCGGGGTAATCATCTTCCAGGCGAGTAAAATCCATTTTTGTAAAGTTTATGTTGCAATCTGCATCATAGATTATTATCTCATGCCCTTCTTTTTGCAATACTGCGGCAAGACAAGAAAGGCTTATGGGGAAATAACGATTATAATAACCCATGAAGCGAAAAAAAGATGGGTCAATGAGAAGGCCCTACATTTACTGCTCCATAAATCAACTGAACCCGATCTGTAAACCATGGGCAATGTTCCATTCTTGTACCCTAAAACTTAACCTTCTTCATCTTATAGTTTTTGTCAGCCCTGACAAATAGTACATCCATTTCTATAATTTCCCCACTTACCGGCGAAGCCGCGCAATTTATTGGTCTTGAAAACCTGAATCCATATCCTTCCATTATCTCCAGAAGTTCCCGAAATACCACTTCTCCTTCATATAATGGCTCAAAGCATGTTTCTACAAGAACATAATCAATTTTTTTTAAAATCTCACCTGCGCCAAACAGTGCCTTGCTTTCATAGCCCTGCACATCCAGTTTCAGCAAAACCGGTGGCTCAAGGGTTATATCCTCTAATGCTTCGTCCAAAGTCAAAACCTTTACTTTTATTGTCTTGGACACTTTCGCATCAGGGAATGCCGTACGTCGAGCTTGGGATAAAGGTAATGCAGAACTTGCCTGGCAGTATGTATTTACATAAAAATCAATCTCACCTGTTGAGTCGCCAATCGCCACGGGGAAAATCTCGACGTTATTAAAGCGAGACACATTCTTTCGTAACTTTTCAAATGACTCAGGCTCAGGTTCAAAAGAGTAGATATGTGCCTTTGGAAACAACTTGGCGGACGCTACAGCAAATTGTCCCACATTGGCTCCGACATCTAAAACAGTCCCCGGCAAAAGACCCTGCTTTTGCAGCCTCGAAACTAAAAGGTACGACAAAAAAGAAAACTTCGGCCAGGTTAATAAAGCAATAACAGAGCCCTTGTTTTCTAATAAGGTCAATAGTCGTTTAACAATCTTCATTTGATCATCTTTTCATTCTATACTTGTTTCAATTCCCCTGTTTCATACAACCAATCTATTGTCATCTTTATTCCTTCATCCAGAGAATATGGCAATTCACCCGTAATTTCGCGTAAAGGTGATAAATCATGTATCATTTCTGTCAGTAAGTTATCCAATCTAAAACTGGTTAAGGGCGGGTTTCTCCATCCGGCAAATTTGGATATGTCGCCACATAAAGCAACCAAACGAAGGAGGGGTAAGGGGCAGGACCTGATCTTTTCCATTCCAATTGCTTTTTGTACTCTTTCGGCCATATCTTTTACATCGATAGGAATATAGTCGGCCAAATAAAATGTTTTCCCATGAACTTTTTCCACTGGAGCAGCCAACAAATTGTCCAATTGAAAGACACTGTTTTTAACAAAACCAAAAGACTTTTTTATCTCACGACCCCAAGGATGAACGTAAAGTCCTCCAGCTATTGCCTTGAAAAAAAGCTTGTATGGCTGGCCAAACCAAGGGCCCCAGATCGACGTGGGACGGACAATTATCCAGGAGCATGGTATTTTCTTAGAATCACGGACCAGCTTTTCACCTATAACCTTGCTTTGTCCGTAGAAGTGTGTCGGGCAATAATCATACTCGTTTTTCGGCTGATACCCAATCTTGCAAACCAGACGTGTAGAAGCGAAGACAATTCTTCGAATAGACTTCAGTTTACTGATTGCGGTAATTACATTCTCAACACCTCGGATATTTGTTGCATAATCCTCCAGATTCTTTCCCTCTATATCGGTTCGGGCAGCTAGATGAAAAACATCCGTCGGAGAGAACGCCTTGACCTCGTTCGTCAATTTGCATGTATCCAAAATATCGACCTGGTTCCAGTAGGAAATATGTTTGGAATTTCTTGGTACAGAAATATCAATGTTTAAAGACTCTACACCCTGATTTAAATAGAAATCCAGAAGATTTGTTCCGATAAAACCAGAACCTCCTATAATCAAGACTTTCTTTGTACTCATTCTTTTCTCCGCTATTTTGTATTATTTGATTAGTTGCAAATAGAACTTTTTATAAAATAGATCGACTTTTTCAGGTGAATATTGCTCTACAGACCGTTTGGCATTCTTTCTTTTATCTTTCAGTTCAGATGGATTTTTGAGTATGTGTGTGATTGATCCAGCAATAGATTCAATTGAGCAATCACATGCCCATCCGCCGCCGGTTTCAATTATTGTTTTCCAAATATATACGTTTCTTGATATCAACACAGGCAGACCGGCGCTCAGGGCTTCAACTACCGAGATGCCAAAATTTTCTTTCCTTGAAGGAAGAACAAAACAATCGCTGCCGGACAAAGCGTCATTTTTGTCCTGCCCAGACAAAAAGCCTGCTAATATAACTTCATTTGTTAATTCGTATCTTTCAATCCATGCTTGAACTTTTTTTTCGTAACCGTCCCGACCTGAACCTCCAATTACTAATTTAATATTTGGATAGTCTTTAGATATCTCTTTTATGGCGGGGATAAGAAAATTTAATCCCTTTATATAATCTATCCTTGATAAGAATAACAGAACAAAATCATTATCATCTAAGTTATACTTCCCCCGAAATCTTTCGCGATTTCCTAATCCGGCATGAGATAATACCGGTAATGGTAAAACTCTCAATTCAGTTTTCGAACCATAACGCTCAATGTTTTCAGCTTCTAATTTTGATGCACAAATAATTGCTGCGCTTTTGTTAAGAGCTGGCCGTATTAAAATTGGCCCTACTATCTTCTTGATAATCTTTTTTTTCTGAAGGTCAAAAGGATCAAGTGATCCATGAGGCCATATCATAAAAGGTACCTTCAAATTATGCAGAATATGTGAAGTTTCAATTGGGAGTATGCCCCAAATAGCATGAATTGATGCAAGATCATAATCGGTTGCATTCTTTTTTAGCCAATTGTTTGCTTCCTGAGATCGCGAAAATCTTACAGGGAACGAAGGAGGCAATAAATTTACCGTTGCCGATTCTGACAAAGAAGGGGAAACTTTATCTCCTTTTATGGACAACACGGTGCTTTCCATTCCAAGACGGTTCTCAATTATAATCAAATTAACAAGCGCTGAAGCTATTCCGCCTGTTCTTTCATCAATGTTCTGGACAACATGAAGAGTTTTCATTTTTCTATATCTCAATTTCCGCAAAAATCAAATCAGGCCAAATCAAAGGATGATCTTGAAATACATCACGACATAAAATAAATCGATTAAATCAACTTAAGGAACATACTATTCACTAAAGGTTGATAATTTGTGCCTGAGAAACTTTAGACAATTATGATTTACAGACCTTCTGTACAATGAATTAATTTTAGGATACATCCCTATGTAGGATCTTGCTATGCAGGATAATATCTTGCAGATGGATTTTTTACCTTTATAAACGTTATATGGAAATAATAAGTACTCTCGCCGAATCTGTTTCCTCGAAAAGCCGGGAAGGTCTAACACGACCTTTCTCCTTTCCATTGACGGTTCTATAATATCTTCCGTAAACAACTGCATTTTCTTTGCCATCGAATACAAGTCGGTACCGGGATAAGGATAAAAAACAGACAAGTTTACATGTTTTGGATTACACTGACGTACACAGGCGATGGTTTCTTTGAAGTCAGATAATGTTTCTCCTGGAATGCCGAATAAAACGTATAAATGAATATCAATGCCATATTCTTTTACTAACCTGCAAAAACCAACGAAATCCATGTTTGAATATTTTGGCCTCCTAAGTATTTTGTTACGAACTTTCTCTGATCCGGATTCCAGCCCAACGTTCAGAAAATTAATGTTTGCCTTTTTTAGCCTTTTTAATAGTTCTGTATTACCAATTAAATTTTGATTTACTGCAAGGTTGACACCAAAATTCATTCGTTTCTTACGAATTGAATTGAACTTTTCCAAATGGTTACACATTTCATAGGCGTATCCTAAATTTACCCCAAATGTTTCTACTTCCAGGTATATTGTTTTTACTAATGGATAGCGTTCGACAATCTCGTTCAATTCGCTTATCACATCTCCGGGTGTTCTGAATCGAACATATCTGCCTTTTGTTATCTTAGCTAAGGCATGATTTGAACAATACGTGCATTTATTTGGACATCCTCTTCCTAATAACACCGCGGGCATCCTGTTTTTTTCGGCGACCCACTTGTCCCACATTTCTCTGTCAATATGTGGCAAGTCATCCAAAACTTGAATAAAAGGAGCAAGAGGATTCTTTTCTACGAAAGCTTCATTCTTGTTTTTTATCCATAAGTTACTGATTCCTGTTGGCTGTTCATTCCTTTCAATGCATGAAGCAAATTTGACTACAGCCCTTTCACCTTCTCCGATACATATTGCATCGAAATACGCTTCCTTGATAGTTTCCTCAGGATTTAGTGTTGTATGATGACCACCCAGCAAGACATATATCAAGGGATCGATAGTTTTTATGGCTTTTGCTAAGTCGGATATTAAATGATATTGAGAAGTAACGGATGTCAAACAGAACAGTCTCGGATTATACTCATTTATAAACTTGGCGATCATATCGGTAAGGTTGGTTTTTGGTGTAGCAACTAATATTGACGCATTATGACCGGCATGTTTTAATGAAGTAGCAATATAAGAGAGGCCGAATGGTATTGATGCAAATGTAGGAAGTACCTTGTCGGTCGAAACAAAATCATCAACAGAATAGATACAGCCAATATTCATAATTTTCGGTTTTGATTCAGATCTTCAAGGCTTGTAATGTTATTTGCCGAGAAATATCTCTAAAGCCCTTTCAAGACTTTTGCCTATTCCCATCTCTTGTATTCTTCGAGCGGTATTCGAGGAAAAAACTCGTTTCATCCTGTTTAGCGAGTATTTTCTATCCACCATTTTTTCTATTTTAGAAACCAATAATCTAAATCTTTCTGGAGTTATGTTCATACAGAAACAGTTGGCTGGACTCTGATGATTGTACAAAGAGATATTATAATCGTCACTAATTAATCCCTTTTCTTTACAAAAGTCAAATGCCTCCGTGCCCGGATAAGGAGTGAATATGCTATAGTTTATTACATCGCACTCAATATTTTTCATAGCTTTAACGGTGTCACTCAAAGTATCTTCTGTTTCCTGTGGAAAACCAACAATGAAGAACGCTTCCAATTCGATGCCATATCTCTTGATGATTTCACATGCCGCGAAAGCCTCTTCTATGGTGATGTTTTTTCTCATCTCTTTCAATATTTCATTGTTGCCTGATTCAACGCCTATTTGTATTGAATGACATCCCGATTTCTTCATAAGAGAAATAACCTGCTCATCGACCAGTTTTACATGTAGTTCACAACTCCACTTCAGCCCGGGACAATGCATAATAATGGCGTTGCACAAGTTGCTTAAGTATTGCTTATTTACACCAAAAGTATCATCATCAAAATGAATCGATTTCAATCCTATATCCTGGAGTTCTTTTATTTCTCTTATAATATTATCAGGAGAACGGAACCGAACTTTTCGACTCCATATTTTACGAGACCCACAAAAAAAACAATTATGAGGACATCCTCTTGTTGCAAAAATATTCCTGAATGCAATCAGCGGGTATTGGTTGTAGTCTTTTAGTGTTTTTGATGCAATTTCGTGAGGGAAACAAAGAGAATCCAAGTCTTTTGTCAATTCTCTTGGAGCGTTTTCAATAATCTGCCTGTTTCTCCTGTATATAATCCCTTTGACGTTGTCAAATTCCGTTCCGGAGTTTATTGCATTGAGAAGTTCAACAATAGTATTTTCACCTTCACTTTTGACGGCTATATCAATATCAGGACAATTCAATACTGCTGCTCCTACCATTGAAGGATGAGGGCCGCCTATTACTACAGTAATATGCCTGTTGATTTTCTTAACAATTTTAACCACTAAGCAAGCCGAAGCAAACGTTTGAGACTTGACCGAAATTCCAACAACACTAGGATTGCATTTTATAATGGTTGATTTGATTTCTTCCCAAACCTGGCTTGATAGATATTTTAGGTTATTTAAATAATTATCAAAGCCGGAATGTGTCAAATAACTGACTTTAACCGATTCGCTTTTAGAACAAAAATCAGCATTGTAAATTGTTACCTCCCAATTTGTTTTCTTATCTATTTCCCCAGCAAGATAACCTAAAGAAAGTGGATACCTGTTAAGTGAATAGGTGTCCTTAAACAACCTATAGAAAGGAGGTTCTATCAGTAATATCTTGTTTTGGTCTGCTTTCATAAAAAAATCTTATTTTGATTAAAACACTATAATCAACCCGTGACATCTTGAATACTGAGAAATTTCAGTTTAGGGTGTTTTCGAGTGACCAAGTATCGGATTGTGCTTATTGGATGGCTTAAACACAAATAAGCTGCATGAAAGAGTCCTCGAAAAATATATTGTGGAGTTTTAATATCTGCATAAATAAGAGCTAAGGCCCGATTCGTAAAAACAGACTGGTGATACCCACTCTTGACAAATCTTGGCCACAATAAATCAAGAATAAGCTTTCTTGTTTTAGGATCTGTCCAGAGATGTCCGGCGCCTTCTTTTTCAAATTGGTGTCGTTGCCTTGCCACACAAACGAACCAACTACTGAAATCTCGAGAAAGGTTACCCCTTTTTTTTACTATTTGTGATTCCATCCCTTGCGAATTTAGACGCAGTTTAAGAACGACTTGGTTGGTATTGGCAAAACGACAGTCCTTTGACATACGAAACCATAGATCATAGTCTTCCGTCGAGTATCTAAAAAATGGATCATAACCACCATGCCTAAGAATGCTATCTTTTTTATAGAGCACAGTAGGATGAAATATCGCTCCACCACCTTCACCCTCTAATCTTTTGATGATTTCTTTGTGTGTAAGGGGACATCGGCAAAAACCAAGTGAAGTACCATTTTCTGAAATATATTCGACTCGTCCACCAAGAACATCAGGTCTTCCAAGTCGCTCATATTCTCTAAGTTGAACTTCTATACGATTAAGTAAAGAAATATCATCACCATCCATTCGCACAACAAGCTCTGTTCGAGCCATTTTAAGCCCTCGGTTCAAAGATGCACTTAACCCTCTGTTGTCTTGATGAATAACTCGCATACGCTGGTCATCATAGTGAGAAAGTATTTCTGCAGTTTTGTCCGTTGAGCCGTCATTAATAATAATAAACTCAAGTTCTTTGATCGTCTGGGTCAAAATGCTATCAACCGCTTCACGAAGAAATTGATCACCATTGTAAACCGACATCAAAACTGTAACTTTAGTTGATCCCACCTGTTCATACCTTTGTTATTCCTTAACCGTACTTCTTCAATATCCCCAATATATGAAAGAGTTTATTGAAACGGGACTGCCACGTATGATCACGCAAGCTTCTCGACAGACCGGCTTTTGCTATAGCTTCGCGTTCTTTCTCGTTCGAAAGGTAATATTCACACTTATCAGCACAGTCTTTGGGAGTTTTATAACTTACGATTTCTTTTCCAATATCAAAAAGGCTCTTAAGATCAGGATTAGCATGAGTTAAATACATACTACCTGACAAGGTAGCATCAAAATCCCGAAGCTTTAAAGCATATAAATCAGTGCAATGACCTATGGTACCGATGCCGAGAACAATCTTTGATGAAGCAAACAGAGTGGGAACATCTTGCGTCGCGATGCGCTCATTCGGCCAGCCATTACCATAACATTCCACCTTAATTCCTCTTTTTTCAATAACCCGAATAATCGGAGAACGAATCCCATAGTTGCCGCCGACAAAACATATGTCGTGTTTCTTAGGAATGTCCATAGGATGAAAAACACTTGGAGTACTGGCCTCAGGCCAAAAAATAGCCGGACACCCCTCCACTGCATACCAAACACACGCCTCCGGAGCTGCGGTGAGAACCAGGTCCAGTGCCGGTATCAAATTGTATGTTCCAGTCCACTCTCTATTCTTAAAAGTACCTCGGAAGGCATGACGATCATCCATGGAAATGTTGACTGTAATAATACCCATATTCTTAATGGTATGCAAAACCTGCCAGGGCATCATATAATTCCACATCTGCCCGATAATAAGATGAAGTTGGGATTTGTTGCAAAGATTGTCTACTAACTCTAAAAGACGGCGGCCATTGGCTGTACGATCTGTGACACTTTGTCCATATTTCCCATTGTTTTGTGTGAAATGATGAACACTTCCAAAATTTCCCAAAGACTGTAAAATCCCACCCATATCCTGATCCTCGTCGGACCCAACATACAATATCTGCAGATTCTGTGGCTCTATTGGCCCGATCTCCAGCCCTCGCTCAGCTAATCGAAGGGCAACTTTTTGGGGAACATCGCTTTCATCATATGAAATCTGTTTCTTTTGAGCGCGAGATTGATAATAATTACATAAACTGAAATACTGCTTTCTTGTCTGTCTGGCCTTCCATTTTGCATTTATCCCGTAGATTGGCTTGATTTTTCTTAACAATCTTCTCGTTGATAACATTATTTTCCTTGCCCCTTGCCATGAGGTTCAACCGGATAAGAAGAATTTATCGACAATACTTCTCTGTTCATTTCACCCATATACCAATCAAAATATTTCTTTTCCGACCATAACAATCGCTTGTTCCATTTATCTATTGATAAAATATGAGGCCGGTCATGCTGCATAGTATTTGTGTCTCCAAAATATTCTTGTTTATTTGTATATGTTGTCACATCCTCGTATTCAACGTTCATCCAGTCAAATAAAAATCTTAGTACCTTTTCAGGGAACGAAACAAGATCTTTATACTTTAACTTAAACAATCTGTTTTTGTCTAAACGAGCAATAAAGGCATCGATCTTGCGCTGAGTGTTTTTGATCCGCTTAATGCTTTTGAAATAGTTTCCCATCAACCTGTTTTTACAGACCGACTTGAATGAATTCCCTCTATACAGCTCAGAGCAGGCAATCGACCGGAGATCCCTGATTAAGTAGATGTATTTAAAACGATTATCTATGCTGTCTATAAAATCCAAAATCTCATTGTTTCTGGGAGTTTTTTCGACGAAGGCAATTTTGTTTTGCCCGACTAATTTTCGTTGTATGATGGAGTCGATAAAATCTTTATATGCTGCAAGCTTATCGTCGCCTAAGAAGTTGCTATAAGCCAAACTGGCATAATCATCCTGGTGCAATGATTGATAGTACCAGAAAAAGAGCCATGGTTCTCCAGGTGAATAAATCTGAGAATGTGTATTCAACAAGAGCCTAAGCAGCGTTGAGCCGCTGCGGCCATGACAAATCACAATGTAAATATTGTTCTGATTTGAAGATATTTGATTATTAGACATAATTTATTTTACCTATCGCTTTCCTGATAAATACGACATCGCCCATCTGTTCTAACCCTATCTCCTCAAAAACAACAAATCCTTTTTCTTCGAGAAATGCTCTCACTTCATTAAACAGGGCGGAACCCTCATATAACTCCATGACACTGACTTCAAGATGGATAACTTTAACTGAAGCAAGGATCGTCCCGGCATTTGTGAGTATGTCCAGTTCAGCACCCTGAGCGTCTATCCATAAGAAATCAACCCTGTCAATAGCATTGTTAATGAGCCAATCCTCTAATCTAACAACATCAACTTCAATCTTTTTCTCAAACTTCACTTGGGGTACGATCTCAAGATGTCCCGTAGGTTTTAATAACGAACTTGAGTCAGCTCCCGATGCGCCGGAAGATACGAAGAACCACGCTTTACCGTTGATTGGCCCTAAAGCAATTTGATGACATTGAATCTCTAAACTTTTTGTTTTGCAGATAAGCTTTCCAAAATTAGCTGGCTCTGGTTCAAAGCAATGTATGATTGCTTTTGGAAATAACATCCGGAATTCAACAGAATCTCTGCCATTTGCCGCGCCTATCTCCAATATGACTGGAGCAGCTGGCAGGAATTTCAGCAATTTTGTTTTGTCAAACGCATTCTTATAAAAAAACGCCGAGACAAACCAGGGAGCATATCTTAATAGAGATCCCTTGACCTTTTCTCTGAATGTTCTACCCATTTCCTCCTTTCCACTATTATTGGGTCTCATTATTTATCCTGCTGTTAGAAATACCCGCTATGAAATTTTGAAGTGTTTTTATATACGAGGAGCGACTATACCTGGCCTTGAAATCTTCGGACACCAGCCAGTCCTGTCCCTTACGGATCATATCATCTAATTGCTGATCGGTTAAGGACAAAGCGAAGTCTATACTGTCTAACGGATCTGTAAAGGACCTGCCGTTAATGAAAATTGACGAAGGTATATACTCCTGCACATTATCCGCTCCATAATAGATAGGAATAGAGCCAAATTGAATGGCATCAAATATTTTTTCCGAGACATATCCATCCCAATACATATTTTCGATAATGACATAGAATTTTGCATTAACAAGAACATCACCTTTTGAGGAAATTACACCCCGGGCAACAGCTCTGAATTTTGAATTCCAGGGTATCTTTCTTTCAATCTTAACCAAAACTTTATCTAATATCGTTAACCTGTTTGCGATATGATTGGGGATTAGCTTTCTTATCGTACCGACAGCATTTAACCAGTAGCGTCCATAGAGCTCGAATTGGCTGATTAATTCGGGATATGTTGACAGTCTTTTAACAAACTCACGTCTAAAATCCAACTCAGAGGAGGGATGCCTGTTGAACTTATTGGCTGCAATCATGCAGACGCCTTTTCTGTCTTTAGCCGGCGTTATTTGTTTTGCTTTGTGGGGATAATAATAAACGTACCATGGAAAATACGTGAAACCATAGTCCTGACATAATTTCTTATTACAGCATAATATCACGGGACATGTTCTGGATATGTATTCCAAATGCTCCTTATCGTATTGCTGAGGGGCAACATCCGGGGGTTCAAAAAATTGAAGGATAGATCGCTTTAACCGTTGTTTACCGAGAACATTTATCTTTTCAGGATTTGGGTCCAGAACCAAATAAACATCAAATTGGTCCTGAACATTATCGAAAGTTGAAACGCTCCACCCTAAGGAGTGGCAAGATTCTCTGAAATCATGCCATACCTGAAGTGAACAATCCCTGTTGAAAGGCAGGGACAAATCGAATATCTTATCACAAACATATTCCGAACTGTAAGGAACGATACAAATCCTGATCATAGAGCATTTTCCACAATACCGTTTTTGCTCTGATTTTCCGGGGAAGTGTAACTTGCTATGGCATGACAGGGTATTTTACGTCGCCGGACACATCGTCCCATACAAAGGCACACAACAATGAACCATAACTGATTCTCAGGATTACCGTCTGCTATGAACGTGGTAAAAAAATGAATTAATATGCCCGCTGCCGCTAAAGTAATAATATCCCGGTTTCGTCGAAAGGATATAAATCCCGCCATGACTGGACCTATTATTATCATTAATAAAAGCGGCACTCCACCCTGCATAATCAAATGTACCGGTGTCATATGAACCAGATTATGGGGCATCTTCCCTCTTTTGCGTGTTCGAGGGTTATCCCATGTTAAATAATAATATCGATATGCAATCCCTCTGCCAATTAACCATTCACTGGTCTTAATCTGTGGAAGTACTTCCAGTGTCATTTCGCGCCAGCGCGGCTCATTTTTCCACGCCGCCTCGCCAGATAGCAGCTCGGTGAAGCGAAATGTCATTTTGTTAAATGACTGCTCTATCACTTTAGTTGAACTATCTGGCAATATAAACCATGATAAGTAAAACATGACTATAAGACCTATGACGAGCATGCTGAAATTTCTTGTCAATCTGAAACGCCTTCTTTCCTTTGTCTTTTTCTGTTCTATGATGAATATGAGGATTGCAAAAAAGATGTAGAATACCATTCCCAAAAAGAACATTTTTCTGTATTGTCCTAAAATTGCCAAAAAACCATAAGCAGCCGTTCCGAGCAACGCAATTGTCTTACCCAATGGACCCTGAGACTTCCATGTTAAAAGCAAAAAGGGAAATCCATACAATAGTTGCTCATAGAGCCACATATTTGTTGCCCTTGAAAAAAATAAGCCCCTATCGACAGCCGAATAAGAAGGTACCTCAAGGATTACAAGCACAACTGCTATTATAGTATGTATCAAAAATACTTTATTAAGACGAGGCCAGATACGGTCATCGCTTCCTACAAAGATTAGCGAAAACATTAAAAAAGGGGTGGCTCCGTCAATGATACGCCAGCCTGGCATCCCGGCACGAATAGCACGAAAACACATTGCCGGAAGCAAAACACAAGCAAGAATATAAAACCATATATGAAAATCCTTCCTGCACAAAGCTCGCTTCATTGTAATGAAACCAGCTATTACAAGGAGGACATATCCAGGGTACACAAAACGAAAGACACCCTGTAAATTACTGCCCATACCTCTTTGAGTCAATAAAGTTACAAAAAAAATATAGTGCAGTGAAGCTATCACCAAATGACTGGGGGGTATGCGTTTTGTCATTCTCTTAGCCTAATATCACAGTTTGTTGGTATCGTTGTCTTGGCTTCTTCTCGCCGTGACATGATAGCCGACTGTGAAGCGTGTATCACAATAAGACCGATCGAGCCAGTAACACAGTAAAGGAATTAATCCACTAAATATACATTTGAGAAATATTAAAAGTGGAAACAGAATAACCAACACCCAGAATCGTGCTCCCCCAGCTTGGAACAGGCGTGTTGCGAACCGCTGAGATTCCTGTCCATAAAAACGAAAGAATCCGCTGTTTGCTTCAGTAGTGATATTCACAAAACCCGCTTCAGAGAGGAATCTGCTGTACCAAAACGTAGAAAATCCGCCGTAAAAGAAATAAGGTTCCTGATGTACACCGCAACCCAAAGGCGCCGTGATAATGAGTCGCCCACCCGGACGAAGAATTCGGGCCAACTCATGAACAGCTTTTATTGGTTCCGGTACATGTTCGAGCACCTCCGTACATAGAATACAATCAAAAGAAGCATCCTCGACAGGAACATCAAGGATATCAGAGACATAATCAAGTTTGCCGTACTCGGTCGAATCAGACAGAAGCTGAGCAAAATCATGTGTATGATATTGGCAGTGTGCAAAATCACCGCAGTAGCGACAAGGTCCCGCCCCGACATCTAAAACACGAGTACCCGGTGAAAGAGCAGCTGCCTGTTTAGCGATCCATTCGTCACGACAAGTCTGATTGAATCTAAAGATACGATTGAAATATTTGTTTTTCATTTTCTAAGCGTCAACACTTTTTTCTTTCTGAAAGTCCTCTAAAACCGAGGTGATACCCAGCCTCGGTTCGGAATAAACCTTGCAAACTTTACAAATTCCAGGAATAATGCCAGAGTCCCATCTCTCCATAATCTCTAATGTCCTTTGGTGCATGACACTCAAATCATCTTTCAATATATTTCCAAGATGCATTTCCGGGCTTTGATTTATATCACGGCTATGACATGCGGAAACATTACCATCGGGATAAACAACAGGCCCGTCGTACAAACAATGACAAGGCCCTTTTCTACGTTTTAATTTTCTCATCTGAGGCTTCAATGCAAGTGGCAAGTCTTTATCTGATACTGAACCATTCCAATTATCAATTCCACGTGTAAAAGATATCTTAGCCCCAAGATCAATTAAACGAACTGCATCCGGGCGACTTAATACCCTTCTTTTCGGACTGCTGGATATAACTGAAATGGTTATCTCACATTTGTTTTCCTGTTTTCTGTTCTCCTTCAGTAAATTTTCTATCCCGGAAATAACATCATCATATTTGTCTTTTCGATAAATCATTTTGAATTCATCACGGTTAAAACCAGACGTTGAAATATGAATATACTTGGGGCCATCTTTTATTAGTTTGTGTGCACCAATTGAATTAATGCCTATTGCATTTGTAGAAAATATAATATTGTCCACACCATTCTCATTAAGTACTTTCACCTTCTCCAATATTTTCTTGTCAACCAGCGGATCTCCTACTGTTGGTGTAAGATCAACTCTTTTAACTCCTAATCTGACAATCTCTTTTACCACATGTAAAAAAACCTCTTCAGGCATTATCTTCTTTCGATCTTTTTCAACATATTGATAGCCACAAAAGACGCAATTCGCGTTACAGATGGTAGATGTTGCTATACCTACTTTTTCTGGGATTGGCAGAAGTTCTTTTGCAGGAATGTCACGAAGTATCTTTCTTGTCTTCAGATAGCGCAATTCTTTTACAATTCGCTTGGGGATCCTGCAAAACCTCTTAAAATGAAATTTGTAGTATCCGAATATTATATTTTTTATTTTAGCCCGAAATATTTTAGAATAGCCTGCCATTGTCCTCTAATATCACCAATTTCAAATCTTAAAAGAAAAGTTTTACAAAAACAACTCACTTAGAATTATTCACCAACTATCTCTCCATATGTCTCTATGTTGTTCAAGCCAAATAGATGTTCAGCCAGTCGCGAAACTTCAGTTTCTGCTTACAGTGAATCAGAGTGCTCATGCTTCATTTTTACTCGTAACCAAACTCTCTCGCTAATTTTCTGCAAGTTAGATTATACAATAGATAATCTATTCGTTTGAAAATATTTTTGTGGTCTCCTATAATTCCTTTTCTGAAAAAACGATATGTATGTGCATTATCTTTTAGTTTCTCTATTGTAAACTGTGCAAACGTATCATCGATCAAATTATGATCTATTTTCACATCAAGGTAGGATAATAGGGCCGCAAGTGTTTCATGTCCTTTTGTGTGAAGGTCCTCGTATTTCAGAATATATGGTTTTTCCCTCATCCAGTTACATGTGTGATTTTTCCAGCCAATCATCGTCCGATAGAAACTTATGTGCCGGATTGACAGGATGCCCGTTCTTGGCCGCCATGTTTTTCGATGTATAATGTTTTGTTCGACGATCAGCTTGTCATAAAAATAACGTGACACTACAACATCTCTCGGATCTCTAATGATTAATACAATCTTATCTGTCAATCTCGGAAATATCGAAAGAACCTGATCGGAGGGAGGGTGTTCATGAGATTTGATAACCGAATTATACGCGGTGTGCACATGCGTATTGAGGTTTCCTGAAGTAAGAGTCAATACTCTTTGGTTTTTGGTGAAAGACAGACCACACCTTAAATTATAAGGTTCAATGTATTCGGCATTCAATAAATAAGAGAGCATATAACCTAACCATGTATTCCCTGATTTTGGATAACCTACCAGAAACAGTTTTTTTTTCATTGCTATAATATCCCGTTCTAATCTCTGGAAAAAAGTTTATGGCTCATCGTCGTAGGCATCAATTATTTCGCGGCGAATGTTTTTATTGACAAAAATCGCACTACTTCCTCGTAGTTGTCCGTTTCTGGCAAAAGTCATCTCGAAGATATTCCAAAGAGTATATCCCCTTTTTACGCAGTACTCGGATAACTGATGAAACATTACGCCGCCATCATAATGAGGAACAAACATAACTTCCGTATAAATAATGGAAGCTATCTGATCTCGCAGGCCTTTATCAAAACCCTTTAGGGCTAATAGTTCGCCGCCCTGAATGTCCATTTTTAGAATATCCACATGATCGATCCCTTCCTTGTTCAAAAATTCATCCAGGGTTATCGTCTCGACCTCGATCTTGGTTTTAGGGCCGGCATGTTTCGGAAAATACCTGCGAGAGTCCGATGGTCTGGGCAGTAGAGAATTTGTACTGTCCGCATCGTTTACGAAAAATACTCTCTTACCGGATGAATCCGAAACCGCAAGAGGCACAAGATTTACACCAGCGGTTTGTCCGGCACGCTGTTTTAAAATTTCGAATGACTCCGGGAAAGGTTCGAAAGCCAAAATTTTGGCTCTCGGGAAAACCGCTTTATAGGCTTCGACGGTCTCTCCGTGATGGGCTCCGACATCTAAAATAACCGGGCTGTCAATACCTACCAGTAGTTTTTGCTGCGATTCAAAAGCGTTTGGGCGAAACGGATGTATTTCGTATCCAATTCTTTTTAGGCAGTGTTCTATGAACGTTTTCATCGTTACTTTTGTTTTTAATATTGTTTATTCGTGATAAGCCTGTGAAGCATTACACGGGCTCTGAGCCGCTTTTTTTACTCTTGCCATTAGAAGTATCTTTACGATCACTAAGGCAAAAAAATAAACCGGACATGCTATGGCCGTTCCAAGTAAACCGAATTTGACGGTTAAAAGGAAAACCGATATAAGACAAATAACGGCGCCAATCACTTGTGAAATAAGGACCAGTTTTGTTTCTTTATGCGCCAGAAAAACATTATCGTAAACCTGGGCAATGATCTGGAGCCCCATACCGCCGGCGATCCAGGGCATCAGCAAAACACTGCTCCTGTATTGCTCGGCAAGGACAATAGACGCAATACAATGTCGCAATCCATAGACAGCGATCACGCCCAGGATCGAAACTAATAATGTCGCCAGGAGCCATGCTCGGAGCATCTTCTTTTCTATGCGTTTATCTGAACTCGCTACCGCATTGTAGTATGGAGGACGAAGCGTTTGGCTAAGCGAGGCACCGGCGATCAAAAAGGGAACTCCGACGGCTCCATAGGCAACCGAGTAAAGACCTACGTCTGCGGTTCCCAGTAAACCGCCGACAATGTAGCGATCGCTAAAACTGATGATCCATCCTACGAGTGCCTGTGGAATTAGCGGCAAGGCATATACCCAAATATTCTTAAGCAGCTTTCTGTCTGTTTCGATTTTTCCCTGCTTTGAGTAATCCACACCTTCGGCACACATTGGAAGATAATGGATAATAAATATAATCCCTGCGGTTGCTATAAAATACCCCAAAAGCACAGACTGAGACGTGGCGCCTAACAGGATGACTATTAAAACGGCAATAGCAGGTTTACACCACGCCTCCAGGATCTGACAAATAGCACTGGCTTTTTGACGACGTGCCGCAGTCAGAAGGCAAACTTCCAATCTGAGTGCGATTTTAGTAATCAAACAACCGGCTATGGCGAGAAAAGCGAGGAAAGAAACGGCATGATAGCGACTGTAGAGACCACCTCCTATCAAGATCAAGCCGATGAGAATACCGCCTAACAAATTTAAAACTCTAACAACAGTATGGCGAAAGGTCGGTATTGTTCCCGATAAAGCCGCATCGGGATAAAATCGTTGAATAGCCAGGAACAAAGGCCCCGTAAAAAAATTTTTTCCCAGCATCATGAGACCTATCAGCAAACTTAACTGGCCGTAGGTTTCTCTGGGCATGAATTCCGTGAGCAATCGAATTCCGATAAGAGATCCTAAGGCAGTTGTGACCTTTCCAAAGGTTGACCATACTCCCTCTTTCAACAGCCTTTTTTTAGATGAGGAAAACCATACCATATATCTTCAAGGATCTTTAAAAAATCAGATTCGACAACAACGATAGTCAGGTAAAGCACAAAATTTGCTGAAGTTTCTCTATAAACGCTTTTATCTACACTTTAAAAAACATAACCATACTTGTCGATGATCAATCTATCTTTGTACCTTACTAACTTACGTAGTTCATCATCATAATAACTTTGGTAGGGACCATGCTTGGTTTTGCCTATTTTTTTCTTTTTATGGAGAAAATTTTTCTGCTTAGTCGTTAGACTAATTCCGATTGAGGTTAATACCCTTTTGATGTCGCCGGCCAGTTCCCTGCATCTGCAGACATCGTCGAGGTAGAAAAATTCATCGTGATGATCAAATGCCAGATTTGTATCTGGATCGGTAAATATCTCGTTGGCCTTCTCAAAGTACATATAAATATACCTGTAACTGAAAAACCCGATGTCCAGATGATTCATGTATTGAAAAAGTGGAATAGTTTCAGTTGATCGCACATTACCAGGGAGATGAGTTTGGTAGTCCAGATGCTCCTTCATAAATTCATCCGAGAGCACATTTTTCATATAACTTTTAAAATCACTGCCATTGTCTTTGGTGAAAAGTTTCCAGAATATTGAATCTTTTTTGTATTTTTTCTGAAGATGATACCATGAAATATACCAGTCCCATGGATTTCGAATATTGCCAAATGTGAATTTATTTTTATGGCTCTGGGGTATGTCTCGAACTGTCAAGTGCCATGTGTTTAGCTCCCCTGAGGTTATGTTCTCAAAAGTCTTTGAAAAAAACTTCCGGGTAAATGCCCCTCCTGTACGGGGATTATGTATAAAAACAAAGTTATCACCAATAACCATATCGTCAACTATTCCTTAAAAGAGAGAAGATACACCACCCTGAACTGCGACCAATAGCCTCTTGAATCAAGAGAATCGATAAGGTTTCTTTTGATCATGCGGAATACGGTTTCTCCTTGTCAACGCTGGCCATATGATTTTCCGTCACAACGGAACTTCATTTTGCAGTGCTATTTTCCCCTCGATAGTTTGTTGATGGATGGTCTATTTTCGGGGGATAATCGTCTCGATGTGTTTGACTTCGTTTGCGTGTTGCTGATTGGATTCACTATCATAACCAGTATCGGCTGCTATACGCCTGATTCAATCGGATCGCTTCCAATAAATCCATCAGGATACGCAATAAATATTTCCTGATTACCTAATTGCATTTAATCAGCGCTGAAAATAGATCTATTTAGACTCCGTCCCCTTCGGCTGCGCTCAGGGTAGACCCGCCGGTTGCAGTCGGATGTTTTTGCAAGAAGCGCATAAAGCAAAAAACCCACTCAACCGCTCCATCTTCGTTAACGGGTTAACAAAACAACCAGTCAGCTTACCTAATTTATCGATAAAGCCTCTACGATATCTGGGCCCTACTTTTTTGAATGCCTTCTAATAAAAACGCTGCAAATACTGATATCATTAACGCTATCGCAAATACAATAGTACTCTTTTTGGCTGTGCCTTTAGCAATCGAAGATATCTTGGGATTTTCCGAAACGGGGGCACTTGCAGACATCCTGTTCTCAATTCTTTTAATATATGAAGCTAAATAATTCTTCAAATTGTTGTTGGGGTAAGTGTCAACTAAATCACTTAAAAACGAATGGAATTGCTGGATTGTATAGTAGGATGATGCCTTTTTCTTCAACTCGGCAAACAGCTTTTCATTTAAGGCTAACAACTCTTTATAATAATTATTTTTTTCTTTCGTTGCTGTAATCTCTTCCTCAAGCTGAATTGTTTTAGACTCAACAGCCTGTACTTGATACTGCACAGGTAAGTATTCAGTTTTTCCGCTGATATCAAATTGCAAAGCAATATTGCCTTTTTTGTTATCTGAAGAACTGATTTTTATCTTTTTCAGTTTATCTAAAATCATTTTGTTTGTTTTCAAGGCGAGTTCCAGTTCAAAGTTGTTTTCCTTGATGTAGGATATTTCCGCTCTAAGCCTTCTGGCAGCAGAATTAAGCTGTTCCTCTACCATATATAAGGGGATTACATTTTCAAGATTGTCTCTTATCACTAAAGATATTTTGGAAAGATCATTTCTGGACCTTGAAATTATAGTCATATTTAGTAGTTGAGCACTTAATTGCCTGACCTTTTCCAATTGAATTGGGTCTGTTAATTTTATTCGGGATAGATCTATATAGGGTGGTGAAACATCGAACGTTACAAAGTTGTTTAGGCCGGCTGCGCTTAAGCGCTCTTCTCGCATTTTAGTCACAATCTTACTTGTGTTTTCCGCACTGTAAAACCTATTGAGAAACATGGTGTAATTCTTTTTGTTGAGGTTCCAATTGCTGGCATCATAAACACTCCGGCTTCCAACAGGATACATACTTCGGTCTCCCACCTCATAGTCACTCTGGTCCTTTACATCATAGGTGCGCTGCCCTCTAACATCATAGACATAGGTTACTTTATAGTTTCTTGGCGAAAAGAAAAGGATTAGGCCGACTATCAATGCAGGGATAAGTGAGCCAAGCAGAATAAGGTACTTGCGTTTCCAGAGGACAAAGAGGTAGTCCGCCAGATTTATCTCATCTTCATAGATGTCTGCGCTTTCCTTACCAGTTGCCGGAAGCTGTTGGCTGCCCGACTCATCGTTTTGCAGATCCGTCATAATTATCGGCCTCCTGCCAGGGCCATTAAGAAGGCAGTTGATACCTCAGGCTGTATGCAACAACATGTTGGCCCTGTAATGTGGCGGCATATCTGCCACTCATGGGATACGGTTTTCGTTCGCACGCAACTCGAATTTGAATAATAGCATTTCCGTAATCAAAATCAAGTTCTCTAAATCTACATTACCTGCTCAACAACGTCAACCATAAATTCTGCCGGATGAGAACTTTTCAGCGTTTCCTCGTAACAGTTCCTCTGGCGCATAAAAATCGTGTCAGGTGGGTTCGGTGCGCACAAAACCATCGATAAGATACCGGTAAAACTTGACTTAAGTGCATTATTGGGGCCGGTTTACGTTTTTTTCTATTACGCCTTTTATGTCGGAAACGGCGGGGTTGTCAGGGATGATAGCGGCATCTGCAAGGCCCTTTACTAACAAAAAGGCACTGTCCTGAGTGTGCTTGCCGGTGAATGCCCCCCTGCCGGTTAACTGCTGGACCTTGAGCTTGGCCTTAAGGTCAAAACCCTCGGCACCTACCAGAATCAGGTCCGGCCCATCATCAAGATACGGACCGGAATAAATCTGCTCTTTTCGGTATATGTCTCTTATGACCTTCCTGCCGTCAACCTCTAACGAGGCAAAGAGGCTCTCAAGCTGCGACAGGATATCTTCGGCCTCATCAGGCTCAACGGAGCCGCAGGGATATTTGCCTTTCAGGTTCAGATAAATCCTCGCAGGGTCCAGCGCAAAAGCCTTCGTGCCGGGGCGAATATTTTCCAGGCTGATTTCGGCATCTTTCTTGAACTGCAAAAAACCCTCACTCCCCAATACATAGCTGATATGGACTTCATGGTCGAGTCTCTCGAATCCGTGGTCGGAGTGCATAACCAACAAATCGTCGTCGCCCATTCGGCTGCATATTTCGCCGATTACAGCATCTATCCTCCTGAAGTGGTCGCCGAAGAAACTGTGATATTGGTGATTAGCGTCCTCGTAGGCATCCCACAAAAAGTGCATCAGCCTGTCCGTGCAGGTAAAAACCAGCATGAACGTCTGCCAGTCCACGGCCTTCCACAGATACCTGTAAGCTTCGATTCTGGCGCTAATCGTTTTATCAACGTCCGCCAGGAACGCATCCATATCGTTGTGGGCCTTGTGTGCATCTACATCAAGCTGGTAGCCCATCTGCTTAAGGTCGTCGGCTAACGATTTGGGATGAATACTTTTCTCAAAATCTATCGCTACAAAGCCTGCTATATGCACCCCGTTCATCTCGCGCACAGGATAAGTGCCCGGAACGTTGATAATAACGGATTGGCCCGGCCACTGGTCCCAGAAGGGCGCCGATTTAAGGCTGCTAAAGTTTGGAAATGTCATCTTGTAAGAGTCGGGGCGTAAATCCATGAATCCGAAGATGCCGTGGGCCGCCGGGTTTTGGCCGGTAATCATCGACGACCATGCCACGCAGGAGACCTCCGGAATGGACGAACGCATTTGTTTGAATATACCCTGTGAAATCAACTCGGCCATATGCGGCATGACTCCGTTTTCGGCGAAGTCTTTAATCATACCGAAAGGCACGCCATCGAGGCCGATTATTACCGTCTTCGGATTGTCAGCCATGGCATCAACCTACATGGGTAATTATTCCACCCGCACAGATATTCTCATCGTGAACAAGTACAAACCGCCCTAATTCCTGCACATCGTTGAAGTCTTTGATGGCTATAGGCTTTTTCGTCTTGATAGTCACCTCGGCAACTTCCAGATTCTTCAGCACGTCGGAATTTTCGGCGATTACTTCGAGCGTCGAAGAGTTAATCCTTTTGTTGATTTTTTCTATCTTGCAGCTTGTTTCCTGCGTGGCGCATCTGATAGTGAGCTTCATATTCGAGTCGAAGTCCCGCTTGGTCATCCAGAACATACTCGCCGAGATTGTATCGGTCAACACCGGCTCTTTGCCCGGCACGCAGACGACATTTCCACGGTCGAGAAACACCGAGTCCGTAGTTGTCATGCCGATGGATTCACTGGCAATAGCCTTGTCACGCTCCTCTAAGAACTTTTCGATGGATGCTACTTTTGTAACCTCCCCGGTCGGCAGGACCTTAATCTCATCCCCTTCAGCAATAACGCCCGCCTCAACCCTGCCGACGTTAATCCGCTTATCTTCAATCTTATAGATGTCCTGAATAGGGAAAAGCATCGGCTTGTCCCCGGGGGGCTGTTTGTTCTGCATAGTGTTCAGACTCTCGAGGAAGGTTGGGCCGGTGTACCAACTCATATTTTCACTCTTGCCGGTGACATTATCTCCTTCAATTGCTGATATCGGGACATAAAGCATCGGCTCGACATTTATCGATTTGAGCCATTTGTCCGCGTCTTTCTTGACAGCCTCGAAACGGTCCTGTGAAAAACCGACCAAATCCATTTTGTTTAAGACAACCACGACCTGATGCAGCCCAAGAAGTGACAGCATGTATGAGTGTCGTCTGGTTTGCTCTTTGACGCCTTCGGTGACATCAACAATTAAAACGGCGGCCTCCGCCTGGGAAGCGCCCGTAATCATATTCTTGACAAATTCCACGTGGCCGGGAGCATCGATAATCACATAGCGCCTCTTGGGGGTCTTAAAGAATACCTGTGTCGTATCGATGGTGATACCCTGTTTGCGTTCTTCTTCGAGGTGGTCAAGCAGATAGGCGAATTCAGTTCGTCTGCCCTGCCCTGCTGAGGCCTTTTTAATCTCCTCGATTTTGTCCGGCGGCAGTGAGTCGGTATCGTATAGCAGCCTTCCGATCAATGTGGATTTTCCGTGGTCCACATGCCCCACAATAACAAAGCTAAGTACGTCCATCTTAATCCTCGTCTATATAGCCTAAATCTTTAAGTTTATTTTTGATCAACTCAGTATCTTCCTCACTCAAAGGTTTATTAACAGGCAAACCGGCCAAAGGGTGTACATATTTGCCAAAGTCGATTTTCCCCCATAATCTCTCATGAAGATAATAAAGAATCAACTTTAAGATCACATCCGCAGCACCGGCAGCAGCTGCGAGTTCAAGCTTTCGCGTTAAGGCAAAAACGATCATAATCGTTGCTGCAGTAGCTATGATGCGCCAGCTTATTGCTTTAGCGATCGATCTGTGGTGAGTTTCCTTGTAAGTGGTCATCTTACATATACCCCAAAGCTCTGAGCTTCTGCATCATGTAGTCATCTTCCTTGTCCTGCGACCGGCCGGACCTTTCCGATATCTTGCTGGTCTTCAACTCCTCGACAACCTTGTCTATGGTGTCCGCGTCAGAATCAACCGGGCTGCAGCATGTTTCGCATCCAATGCTGCGATATCGCTTGCCGTTCTTGGCAAAGTACAAATCGGTAACGGGAATGTTTTCTCTTTTGACATATTCCCATACGTCAATCTCGCGCCAGCCGAGCAGGGGATGGACCCGAAGATGCTCTTCTTCGGCGGCCTTGGTCTTATACTGGTCCCACAACTCGGGCGGCTGGTTCTTATAATCCCATTCAAAATCTTCATCTCTCGGACTGAAAACCCTTTCCTTCGCCCGAATGCCGTGCTCGTCCCTTCGGATACCAAGGTAGAGGGCCTTGAAGCCGTATTTGGCAATAGCCTTTTTCAAGGCAATGGTCTTGAGTTCGTTGCAGCAAGTAAAAGCGCCTTTATCCGGCCCGATGCCTTTGGCGAGCGCTTCTTCGTTTTTTGTGACAAGAAGATTCAGGTTCCACTCTTTGGTGTACTTCGCCCGGAATTCGTAAATTTCCTTAAACTTATGGGTCGTGTCGATGTGGAGAACCGGAAAGGGAATCTTCCCGAAGAAGGCCTTTCTCACCAGCCAAAGCAGCGTCGTGGAATCCTTGCCAATCGACCACAGTATAGCAACGTCCCTGAACTGGCTGTAGGCCTCTCGGATGATGAAAATACTCTGATTTTCCAACTTGTCCAACTGGCTTAACGTCGAATTCATTCTAAATATACTCCCGATAACTGTGTCAAAGGTATCCAAAGCCGATATTATATCTGAACTATCGGCAAATGTCCACTGCCAATACAGAATTTCCGTGTCGTTATACGCAAAACGCCGCGGCCGGTGCGGAATTGTGAATGTCATTCTGAACGAAATGAAATCTTTAGCTCTGAGCGCAGTCGAAGAGGAAGTGAAGAATCTCATGCGTGCCACTTTTGTCATTCTGAGGCGCAGCCGAAGAATCTCTGTCGTTCGCATGAGATTCTTCACTCCGCTTGCGCTCCGTTCAGAATGACGAAGGGGCGCTCCGCTCAGAATGACAATTTGGTGGCTCAGAGTGACGAAGAAATGCTGAAAAATTGTGTTGAAGAATAAAAAAGTTGGTCTGCCGGAAAATCTGGCCACACCCGCATTTTCCGCCTGTCAAACTGCATGTTGACGTCGTTTGTATTTGTTATTACAATTCTTGACGACAATATCCCAATTGAAAGGTGCGATTGTGAATCTGAAAGGTATCATACTTGCCGGCGGCAGCGGAACGAGATTGTATCCAATCACTCAGGTCGTAAGTAAGCAAATCCTCCCCATTTACGATAAACCGATGGTCTATTATCCGCTGACAACGCTGATGTTGGCCGGTATCCGCGACATCCTGATTATTTCCACCCCCCAGGATTTGCCGCTCTACAGACATCTGCTCGGCGACGGAAGTCAGTGGGGAATCAAATTAGCCTATGCCGAGCAGCCCCACCCCGAGGGGCTTGCTCAGGCCTTCATCATTGGAAAAGCGTTTGTCGCCGGGGGACCCGCTTGCCTGATACTCGGCGACAATATCTTCTACGGCCACGGCTTGGTGCAATCCCTCCGGAAAGCCGCCCAGCAGCAAGTCGGCGCAACGATTTTCGGCTATTGGGTCCGGGACCCACAGCGCTACGGAGTACTCGAATTTGACAAAGATGGCTCCGTACTATCAATCGAGGAAAAACCAGAACATCCAAAATCAAACTACGTCGTTGTTGGGCTTTACTTTTACGATTCCCGGATTACCGAAATTGCCACAAGCGTGAAACCTTCACAGCGAGGCGAATTGGAGATCACAGAGGTTAACAACATTTATCTCAAGGCGAGTCGGCTCAAGGTTGAGTTGCTCGGTCGTGGCATGGCCTGGCTTGACACCGGCACACCTGAATCCATGCTCCAGGCTGCAAACTTCGTCCAGACCATTGAGCAGCGTCAGGGACTGAAGATTGCCTGTCCCGAAGAAATAGCTTTCAATCTCGGACTCATCGATGCCGACCAGGTGGCAAAACTTGCCGAACCTCTCAAGAAAAGTGAATACGGCAAATACCTCATATCATTGATTGAAAAGGGAAGCCGAGCTTGAAGATTTCGGAAACAAAAATACCGGGAGTCCTGATATTTGAGCCGGCCGTGTTTTCGGATGACAGAGGCTTCTTTCTGGAGACATGGAGCCGGCAGCGCTATTATGATGCGGGCATTACGGCTGCATTCGTACAGGACAACGTTTCCGTCTCACAAAAAGGCACTCTGCGTGGATTGCACTTCCAGCATCCACAAGGCCAGGGCAAGCTGGTTCAGGTGTTAACAGGACAGGTCTTCGACGTCGCAGTTGACATACGCCTCGACAGCCCAACCTTCGCCGAGTTCGTTTCCATGATACTTTCCGAGTCAAATCACAAGCAAGTGTATATCCCGCCCGGTTTTGCCCACGGCTTTTGTGTCCTGAGCGATACTGCCATCTTTTCATACAAATGCACAGACTATTACAATGCTTCCGCAGAAGGTGGCGTGATCTGGAACGACCCCGACCTCGCAATTAACTGGCCGATTGATAATCCTGTCTTGTCAACAAAGGACGTCGGTTATCCGAGACTCAAAGATATTCCACATGAACGGCTGCCCCGTTTTGGGAAATCATCATGACCAATGCAGAAAGGCAAGTGCTCGTCTTGGGAGGAAGGGGTATGCTCGGCACGGATTTGGCCGCGATGCTCGCCCAAAAGGGAATCGAAGCTCACATTCTGGACCTGCCTGAGTTTGACATCACCGACCCGCGACAGTTGGCCGAGGCCGTTGTCACCGGGAACACAATTGTTAATTGCGCCGCCTATACTAACGTGGAAAAAGCAGAATCCGAACCCGATTTGGCCTACAGGGTAAATGCTGAAGCGGTAGGCCGCCTGGGCCGGCTTGCCGCTGCTGCTGGCGCCCATGTTCTACACATCAGCACCGATTTTGTCTTTGACGGTAAAAGCGACAGACCATATACCGAGACCGACCCGACTAATCCGATAAACGCCTACGGCAAGTCAAAACTGGCAGCCGAGCGGCTATTGGCACAAAGCCGCTGCCGGTTTTGCATACTTCGCCTCGAATGGTCGTATGGCCTTGCGGGCACTAATTTCGTTAAGAAGCTGACCGACCGTGCAAAGTCGCCCAGGCCTCTGAAAGTAGTCGATGACCAGGTCGGCTCGCCCACTGCAACAGTTGAAGCCGCCGGGGCCATCTGTAAACTCCTGCCAAATCTGCCGGAAGGCATTTTTCATTTTGCCGCCGCCGGTTATGTAAGTCGCTATGATATGGCACGATTCATTTTTGACAAACTTGATATGACCGTTGACTTAAGCCCCTGCAAGAGCAGCGATTTCCCAAGCGCTGCCGTCAGGCCGTTGAATAGTCGGTTTAATTGCAGTAAGATTGAGGCGCTCCTTGGCGAGCCGATAAAGCCCTGGCAGGAACCCTTAAAACACTTTTTGGAGCAGTTATGAGAAGAATTCTTGTTACAGGCGGAGCAGGCTTCATAGGAAGCAATTTCGTAAGGATGGTCCTTGACGAACAAGCGGATTGTCTCCTCGTCAATCTCGACAAGCTCACCTATGCGGGCAACCTTGAGAACCTGGCCGGCTTCATGGACAACCCCAATCACAAGTTCGTCAAGGGCGATATATGTGATGCCCCGCTTGTCGAAAAGCTAATCGATGAGCACAAAATTGACGCGATAGTCAACTTCGCCGCCGAGAGCCATGTGGATCGCTCCATCGTTGAGCCCGGCATTTTTATCGAAACCAACGTTACAGGTACCCTGACACTGTTAAAGGCGGCCCTTAATAGGAACCTCGAGCGATTCGTTCAGATTTCAACCGATGAGGTTTACGGCTCTTTGGGGCCGCAGGGCAAATTCACCGAAGAAACGCCGCTCAGCCCCAACTCCCCGTATTCTGCCAGCAAGGCCGCCGCCGACCACCTCGTAAAAGCCTTCGGACACACCTGGGGCCTCAGATACAACATCACCCGCTGCTCAAACAACTACGGCCGGTATCAATTTCCCGAAAAAATGATTCCGCTGATGATAAACAATGCCCTCTCCGATAAGGAACTGCCGATTTACGGCGACGGCCTTTATGTTCGCGACTGGCTGTATGTCTATGACCATTGCACCGCTGTTTGGAAGGTGCTGACCGAGGCGCAGCCGGGCGAAATCTACAATATCGGCGGCAATAACGAAAAGACCAACTTAGAGGTCGTGCGCCTGATATTGGAGCGGCTGGGTAAGAGCGAGTCACTGATTAAGCATGTAACCGACAGGCCCGGCCACGACAGACGTTATGCAATTGATTCGAGCAGGATAATGACCGAGTTAAACTGGCAGCCGTCGGTCACTTTTGAGGAGGGGATGAACAAGACGATAGACTGGTACCTCGAAAATCGCGAGTGGCTCCAGCATATTGTCTCCGGCCGGTACCAGGCCTATTACGAGTCCATGTACGGTAACAGATAGCCTCAGGAACCGCCCACGCACCCGCTGTGCTGCAAACGGCGACGCGTTTTGACGACAATTCGCCTCGCAAGGTCCTTCCACCGGCCCCGGACATCGCCGTTTTGCTCAAGGTAGGCCTTGAAGAACCTCATCCGGTCCGTCAGGGTGATAATATCGCTCTGCAGCATATTCACCTGCACAAGATTCTTTAACCGCAGCCGCCTCGGTAACAGGGTGAACCTGCGCGTTCGCTCATTATCGAGAAAGAAGAATTGCCACGTGGTCTCAGCACTCTTGACAAATACATTACCCGCACGCAGGTCGCCGTGAAATATCCCCGCCCGGTGCATACGCCCGACTGTTTCACCAAGCGCTCTAATCAACCGGCGTTTTCCACCCAACGCATCCGGCGAACTGCCCTGCCATTTACCATCGAAGCAGGCATAGAGATCCTCGGCGCCGTCCAGTTCGCAAGTTATCAAGAAATTCGACGTGCACACCGGGCCGTACCTTCGCTCACCAAGAGCCACTATCTCAGGTACGCAAAAGCCGTGCTCGGCCAGCATCAGCGATCCTGTAAAGGCGCGCCTGGCCCGACTGGGCCGAAAAAGGTGCTTCATAAAATCCCATGTTGACCGGAAAAAAAACTGTTTCAGGTAAAGCTTCTGACAGCGGCTCCCAAAACCGACAGAGCACTTGAATACGCGCGCAAACTCCGATGCAGGCACCTCATTGAACGGTCCCCGGACGCCGTCGATTTGCTCGCCCGGCGGACACAGGCTGTGAACTGATGGTTTGCCAAAGTCGCTGCTGACGTGCAGTGTCCAGCCGCTAACACGCGTTTTTTCAAACCGGATATGGTGGGCACCTCTGTTCATGACAGATACAATCAGTAGCCGACAATTGCTATACCCAGACGATTGGCCAATTCAATCGTCTCGGGCTTGTCAATTACTACGACATTACCTTTCTGGAGTACGAGGCACTTGCCGCCGTTTTCGGCAAGACTGCTAATCGTATCGGCCCCAACGCAGGGCACGTCGAATCGCATGTCCTGATTCGGCTTGGCTGCCTTGATGAGCGTCCAGTTGCCTTTGGGACACAGCTTGCCCGCACGCTCAATCATCTTTGCCGTGCCCTCGATTGCCTCGACGGCGATCACTTCTCTTTCCTTGACGGCAATAGCCTGGCCGATGTCAAGCCCGCCGAGTTTGCTGACAATTTCCCACCCGAACTCAATGTCCGCCTTTACAAATGGCCCCGGCTGGCACGCGCCCATTACGCCTTCTGTGGCGAGATGGTCTTTGCAATACATTATTGAGTTCTCCAGATAAATTTCGCCGCTGGCCAATTCATCAGCAAGGGCGCATAAAACAGTATCATTGCGCTTGTCTTTGCCTCTCAGACGCCAATACCAGATTCTAACAGCCCGCCAGTCAGGCAGATACCGAACGATTCGCCACGGCGTATAAATCCTTCGCTTGGCGACCCGACCGACCATTATTGTTGTGGTAACGCCATGTTTCTTAAGCTCCCTTATCCATCTGCCGACGCGAGCTAACGGCACCGTGCAGAAGACGCCCGTATGCTCGGCCAGAGCAGGCTCGGCATTATCCGCAAGACCAACACAAATAACTCTCAGCCCCGCACGCCTCGCGCCATCGGCAACCAGAAACGGAAGACGTCCTTGCCCCGCAATTAAACCAATAACCTTTTCCATATCCATGTATCACTATTCGTCGGTCTTTTCCAGTGCCCCGAGCCGTTTCTCAAGCTGGCGAATGCTCTTTCGCATCTCGGGCAGGTGCTGCATCGAAGCATACACCCGCTTTGCTTTATTGGCCTCGACAGCCGGGGACCCTAAAACGGTAGCCCCATCAGGTATATCATTGGCAACGCCGGACTGGGCACCGATGGTAACCATATTACCAATCTTTATATGGCCCACAACGCCTACTTGTCCGGCGAGTACACAATGATGCCCCAACATCGCTGAGCCTGAGATGCCGACCTGCGGAACCAATAGGCAGTGCGGCCCTATCTTGGCACCGTGACCAATCGCAACCATATCGCCAACCTTGGTCCCCTTACCGATAATTGTATCACCTAACGTCGCCCGCTCAATCGTACAGCATGCCCCGATTTCGACATCATCTTCTAATACGACCCTTCCAATTTGCGGAATCTTATGATGCTCACCTTTGTGCGTGGCAAAGCCGTAGCCATCTTCACCGACAACTGCATTGGCATGTATGATAACACGGTTGCCGATTTCGCAACCATCATAGATAACAGCGTTTGCGTAAACTATACAGTCATCACCCATCTTCACATCCGGCCCGACGAATGCCCCGGGGTAAAAACAGCAATTCTTTCCTATGCGAGCGTTTTCCCTGATTACAGCAAAATCATAAACGTTACAGCTCGCGCCAAACTTCGCTGTTTCCTCAATAGAGGCGAGTTTGCTGACACCGACCTTCTTATGCTTTCTGTGCCCGTGCAGCAAAACCACAATCTGCATAAACGCATAATAAGGGTCCTCGACGATTAACAGCGCTGCGCCGGTCTCGGCAGGCTTTGCTACAATCACGGCACTTGCCTTGGTGGTTTTTAGCAGCGGCTCATACTTCTTATTGCTCAAAAAGGTGATTTCATCCGCGCCGGCCTCTTCCACTGTCGAAACCGCCTTTATTAGCATACCGCCATCGCCGCGAACCTCACCGCCGACTTGCTCAGCCAATTCTTTTAGACTCTTACCATGCATTTATATAGTCCTCACCGCAAAAACAGCTTATCGCCCAGGATTATACCAGCAAACTGATATTCGTCAATTGTCTAAAACTCATCTTGGCATTCTTGCACACCGGGTATAAGACAGGGCCGGGAGCGTCAGCGACCGGTAATAAACAGAATTGTAGGCTATGCTGTGCATACCACAGCCCTATTTAACCCCGCCCGCCGGGCGGGGTTCCCATCATCCCCACGCAGCGGTTCCTCAATTTTACACTTTGCATTTTGCATCTTCTCTTGTTTGGCCGTGCGGGTTTGCTCCGTCTCCTGGCCTTGATTCCTTAAGCCCCAACGGGGCAAAATAATATAGCCCAGGGTAAGCCTTTAGCCCTGAGCGACCGTAGGGAGTCGAATGGGGAAGCGTAACCCTGGGTACCTGATTATCCCCCAAAAAAATAGCCCTGAAAGGGCGACATAACATACCTTCCCATATCATTCCCGCCAAGCATGTCCCCGCGAAAGCGGGGAGCTGGGAGCCACGCTTCTCATTTTGCACTTTAATTTTTAATATTTCTTTCTTGCTTTCTCCCCACAATACACGCGATAATGTTCGCCACGGTAGGATGGGCAATCCCGACACGTCGGGATTGCCCATGCGGATATCTAATAACTCAAACTGATCGAACAATAAGGGAGATAATATTATGGATCTGATTGTCAAACGTGTTGAAGTTTGGGCTGCATCAATTAAAGACCAGGTCGGAGGTTTGGCCAGGAAACTCAAAGGTCTCAAAGAAGCGGGGGCCGACCTTGATTTTGTCATCGCGAGGCGCACCCCTGAAGACCCCGGCAAAGGAGTCGTGTTCGTTACTCCTCTGCGCGGGGACAGGGAAATTGCCGCAGCCGCCAACTTAGGCTTCAACGTAACAAGAAGTGTCCACTCGGTCCGCGTCGATGGAGACAACAGGCCCGGCCTCGCTGCCGACGTAACTAAAACACTTGCCGATGCCGGCATCACATTCCGCGGTTTCTCTGCCGCTGTAATCGGTCCAAGGTTCATCTTCTACATCGGCTTTGACACAAAAGATGATGCCAAAAAGGCCGTAGAACTCCTGCAGCAGACATAGAACCAGAAGCCTGAATACTGAATACTGAATTCCGGATACTCGATTCCGGATTCTGAATACTGCACACTGCACACTAATTCATCTGGGTGGCAGCCTCTGCCGAAGGCAGGGGATGGAATTGTTGTCATTCCCGCAAAGCTTGTCCCTGCGAAGGCAGGGAACGCCGAGTCCAGTTTGGGTCATTTCAATTTTGATACCTGTCCTGAGCAATGTCGAAGGATTCGATATTGTTTCGAATTTAGAGATTAGTGCTTCGGATTTACATTCAGGTAGCCTATGCCATGCATACCAGATTTATATTTAGCCCTGCGTGTCCCGCACGTCCCGATATATCGGGGACACCTCGGGGGCCGCCGGCCAGGGTCTTTTACATTCCATATTAAACCTGATACAATCACGCCCAATAAGGGCTTCATGCGATGAACCAGATTACAACACTCAAGAAACAGCTCGGCTTGCTGGACGTCTTTTGCGTAGCCTCCGGTGCTATGATCAGTTCCGGCCTCTTTGTGCTGCCTGCATTAGCCTACGCCAAAGCCGGTCCGGCTGTCATATTAGCCTATCTTTTGGCATCACTTTTGGTGATACCGAGCGTGCTCAGCAAGGCCGAGCTCGCTACCGCCATGCCGCGGGCCGGCGGAACGTATTTCTATGTCGAAAGAAGTCTGGGCCCGATTTTCGGCCTCTTCGGGGGCATGGCAAACTGGTTCTCGTTGGCCTTAAAAAGTGCCTTCGCAATCGTCGGAATGGCCATCCTTATCGAGGTCGTCCTGCAGATGGCATTTGGCGCCCGGCTAAGTCAGTGGCATATCAAGGCAATCGCCGCCGTTTGCTGCATCGGCTTCACGTCACTCAATATCGTTAGTGTCAAGCACACAAGCAGGTTGCAAATCGCTCTCGTATTCGCACTTCTGGCGATACTGGCCGGCTTTGTATTCTTCGGGGCTTCAGCCGTTGAGCCGACAAGATACTCCGGCTTCATGCAAAAAGGTTGGCCCGCAGTCCTCGCAACCGCAGGACTCGTTTTCATAAGTTTCGGCGGCTTAACAAAAGTTGCCAGCATCGCCGAAGAAGTCACCCAGCCCGGCAGAAATCTCCCCTTAGGCATGATTTTCGCCTGGGCCGTCATATCGCTTTTTTACCTCACCGTAATCGCAGTTACAGTCGGCGTCGTTGACGGCACCGAATTAGCCGGCAGCCTTACACCAATATCATTAGCCGCCTCCAAATTCATGGGCACCGCAGGCTTAGCAATCCTGAGTTTGGCCGCCATCGCCGCTTTTATAACCACCGCAAACGGCGGGATACTCGCCGCCTCACGTTGTCCCATGGCAATGAGTAGAGACCGACTCTTGCCGCCCTCCTTAGCACGCATCAGCCGGCGATTCAAAACACCTCACATCAGCATCGGCTTCACGGGTGCATTCATGATTATCGCCATCATCTTCCTCGACATCGAATCATTAGTTAAAACCGCCTCAACCCTGATGATAATACTCTTCATCCTCGCAAACGCCAGCGTCATCATAATGCGCGAAAGCAAAATCCAGAGCTACCGTCCCCAGTTCAAATCACCTATGTATCCCTACATACAAATTTTCGCTATCATCGCTTACAGCGTTCTCATAATCTACATAGGCAAAGTGCCGCTGCTGATTTGTGCCGTCTTTATCCTCGCCAGTGCCGCCTGGTACCTCCTCTACGTCTCAAAACGGGTACGCCGGGCCTCAGCCGCAATGCACATCGTTACGCGAGTTACCGATAAACAGCTCGAATCCGTAACCCTCGAAGATGAGCTTCGAGATATCCTCTTGGAGCGAGACCAGATAATCGAGGATAGATTCGACCAGCTTATCAAAAAATGCGAAATCTTGGACATTAAGGGCAGGCGAAAGGCCGAGAAGGTATTCCGCAGGGCCGCACGTATCCTCGCCGACAGACTCGGCTCAGATGAATACGTCCTCTACGAAAAGTTCCTCCACCGCGAGGCCGAAGGCTCAACCGTGATTCAGCCGGGCCTCGCCATTCCGCACATAATCGTCGAAGGCGAAAACAAATTCGACATCCTGGTCGTCCGCGCCGTTGACGGTATCGCCTTTGCACATGCCCCCGACCCCGTTAAAACGATATTCGTCCTGGCTGGCAGCAAGGATGAAAGGAATTACCACCTCCGCGCCCTGATGGCCATCGCCCAGATTGCCCAGGAACCCGACTTCGAAAAACGCTGGCTCACCGCCCCCGGCCCCGAACAACTGCGAAATATACTCCTGCTCTCAACCCGAAAAAGAGACACCGCCTAAATCCTCTGGGCCAAAGAGCCCACAGAGCCCCGAACGTAAGTGAGGGGTCATTCCGACCTTTGTATAGTGCTACCAGTTGATTTTTCCCGTTTGCTCGCGGGTAAGAACCTTTATAACAACAGATTGCAACCCCACTCGCGGGAATTTTTTACCCTTAAGGGTATAAGATTGGAAATGTTACTTTTCTAAAGGCAGTGCCTGCGCGGAAAGCTCGCGCCTAAACCGGGTCGGCTTCAACAGGGAAAGTCATTCCAACCTTCTGCTGCCACCTCTCGTCGTCTTTGGCAAGCTCAACGGTATCTTCGTGGATTCTAACGACCTTGACGCCGTGTATGGTTTCGCCTTCATGTAGAATCTGGTCGTCAATCACCACAGATGACATTCGTGCACTATAAAGTATCGACGCCAGCAACCCCCAACTGCCCACCTCCGAAACAGGTTCCTTCCTTTCATACACAGCCTTCTTCAATTGCCTTTCGCATTCGGCAAGTACGGCCAGAGACGTATCTTTTTTTCTCATCGCTGCATCTGCCGCCTCCTGGAGCCAGGTAAGTATAGATTCGAAACGCTGCTCTATGGCCCATTTTCTTTCCGCAGCGATTTCTTCCAATAAGGTCTCTATTTCCGCTTCGAGGCCCTCCTCACTTATCGCTGCTGCGGACCTTTCCACGGCCGCAGCCGTTCCATTAACCGCCGAGAAACCAATCCAAACCATACCCGCAAATAAAGCTATTGTTACCGCTCTCATCGTGAACCAATGCTTGTGTGCACTCATGTTTATCCTCTTTCAACAAACCAATATCGGCCATTATCTCATTATCATGCCAGGATGACCTTTATATCGGCCGTAACCCGACCAACCTTAACGACCGGGCCTTTGATTAGATATTTAGCCCCGCCTGTCCCGCATGTCCCGATATATCGGGGATACATCGGGGACACCTCGGGGGCCACTGCCCGGGGTTGTTCTCACGCAGCGCGAAGTGTGCCGCAATTTTGCACTTTGATTTTTACACTTTGCGTTTTTGATGTCATTCTGAGCGCAAATAGCCTTTAGCCCTGAATTAGCCGATAGCCCTGAGCACAGTCGAAGGGGACCGCAGGGAGTCGAATGGGGAAGCGCAACCCTGGGTAATATGTGATCCACAAAAACAAAAAGCCCTGAAAGGGCGAAAGAAAATGCCTGTCACGGCGAAGTTTAGTACGAAGACGTAAGCCGGATAACCCCTTTTAGCCCCCAAGCCGCGCCTTGAGGGTTTTATTTATATTTAGCCCTCGGCGCCGCCGGGGGTTTCTTACACATACCACGAACCTTACTTCCGCCCCTTCTTGCGCTCCAACATCTCCGCGTCTATTTCATCGGCCAGCCGACGTGGGCGTCGATCGTTTCGTCAATTTCTCCATCCGGCAAGCATCCTTATTTCCTGAGACAACAAGGCAATATTATAGTCAGTTTGAGTTTTTTTGTTATTTTCCCGAGACTCCACCAGAGACGACAAATGCCATTGCCTCAGAACTATCAATATTAACCGGCGTAACCCGGTCGGAAGGGAAAATCAATACCGAGCCGGCAAAGTTGTATGACTGGGGGAAATAAACCGCCACATGATCAGATAAAGACAAAAATTCTAAACTGTCTCTTGTGATAAAACCCACTGCTTTAGGTCCGCCTGCCGTCAGTTCAACAATGGCAGGTCTGTCAAAGCTCTTCTTTTCACCTGCGAACGCTCCTATTACATCCTTGATAGCTGAATACAGCATTTTAACCACCGGCAATTTGATGAAAAGCCCGTCAATGAGGGTGAAAAACCTCTTTCCAATGAAATTCGATGCCAAAAAACCGATCAATGTGATAAACAGTATCGTGATAACCAGACCCAGGCCGGGAATAGGAATCTTTAACAGACCATCGAGCCTTCTAAAGACCAAAACGATAGTGAAAACAGTTAACGCAGCCGGAACAAAAATTAGAAGACCTTTGAGAAAATAATTAATCAGACGTTTCATTTGTTTTTCTCCTTGTTTAAAATTTTATTGCCCATCCGCCATTTTTCTCCTGTCAATCTTCCTGCTTATCATTTAGCCAGACGACCGGCAGATAAAGCCATTTGTCGTTCTTGTTGCCAGGCTCAAAGGCCAACTCACCATCTCGGTCTTTCAGGACTTTAATCCCCCAGTTGCCTTGACCGCGTGTGGTTTGACGTTCTTTCGTCAAATACCCTTTCAAAGCGGCAGTTGGGATAGAGCATCGTTCGCCGGTATCCTTTTTGACAAATTCGACGGCTTCGTACTTGTCGAGCTGATTTATGAATCCTGGAGAAATGTCCCACCAGTATATAAATGGTTTACCTTCATACTGCTTGCTGGACTTTTCTAAGATCGGAGCGGCAGAATCTTTCTGTTGGCTTAGTGATGGACGGCCCGGGCGTTTGCCTCTTGGATTTTCCGCGTGAAATCGTTTGTGACATTCTGGATGCATGAGAGCACAATTGTCAAGGCTATAGCCACGTTCGCTATCAAGCCGGTGTAAACAGATGCCTATCTTAGTACCAAAGTGCTTATTGCAATAATGACAAGGCTCGTTCTTCTCCAGTAGTATTTTCTTGATATTGGTTTTGATCTTTCGTTCATCTAATTGAAGTCTGGCAAATATGAAACGATTTGCATAGAACCATCTATCCGGGTCATCACCGGCAAAATCAGTGATTGCTTTGCGTGTTTCATTGAGAATGTCTTGTGGCTCCATAAGCTTCCTATATTAGCAATACTTCCTTGCAACAATCTGAGCAACCCACACCTCTGATAATCTCGAAACTTGCCTTTCAAAAAAATCTTGGTGTTTGGATTGTACTAAAAGAAAGAGTACTACATTAGAAGTGCAAAATGCGTATACTGTTCCAACGCCTGTTCTGGCCCTCATCTTTTGAGCCATCTTCTCAATGAATGTCGCTCTTTTTTCCCGCCTGAAATGTTGATAAATCAAAATCGAATGATTGTTGCCGAAGAACTGCTCTAATTCATTCCAATAAAGATATTTTGAAGAATCCTTGCATCCATATTTCTTTGACTTCACTTCTATACCGTTATCAGGGTCAAAGAAAATCAAGCCATAGCTTCGGGAGAAGTCTGCAAAAGACTCGAAATAGCTCAGTCTATCCAGCGAAAGGTCTGTGATGATTGCATCGTAGTATTTGGCCGAAGGGATAACGTTCATCTTCTCGGCCAGCAAGACAGACCTTCTGTTCTGTGAAATTACAATTTCTTTAAGCGTGTCATAGAGAGGAGGATCAAAATGCCGCCATTTGTCAGGTTCCTCCAGATAAGTAGTGAACCTACCATCAGTTCGGCCATCATTAGGTGTGAGCATCCAGCAAACTGCAGCGGTAAGCCTGCCAAAGTCCGTAAGATATCGGATAAGGCCATACTTTCTGTAACCGTTTATGTCACCAAAATACTGATTCTTCACGTGATTTTTTCCACTTTATAGATCAGCCACTATCATCAACAAGACCGCTTTTTGCCTGTCACAAAATCCATTAAGGGCATCATCGCAACCCATGAATCAACCATAATATCAATTGCTTTTGCAGACTGCATCACCTTCTCCGAATGTGAACAATGCAGTTGTATTCCCCACTGCATGTTAGTCTTCTTATTTACGAGCAGCTCAAAAATACATTCCAGCCAGCCCGGCTGGTGCTTGAGCAGGCGTTAGCTTACGTGATGCTCGCATCTAAAGTAAGCTCACGCCAAGTACACCAAGCAGACACAAAAAATAATCTGCGTAAATCAGCGTTAATCCGCGTCTAAAAAAATAAGTTAAAATTCCACCAACTCAAAACCCTGTCCTGAGCGTAGTCGAAGGATCAAAACTCAAAACTTCCTAAGCCTCTCCCAATCTCACCTCAATTCATTCTCACTGCCATCGCTTTTTCCTCTCTTAGTACCTTAAAACTACATCATACCTTGAGCGTTTTGTCATGTCAAGCAAAACCGAATATTTCTTAAAAATTTCCCCCAAAATTGAGGCCGCACCAAAAGGTTTGGTGCGGGCGAAATCCCGCGTGTCCCGATACATCGGGGATACCTCGGGGACGCACTTAAATAGCCCGCGACTTGTACTTCGTAGCTCGCAGAGCGAAGTAGTAAGCGTTCCACCAACTAAATACCAGCGACTATATACTAACGACTAATTCGTCCCCCGGCAACAACAGCTACAAGCGACTCTTTTGTCTGCTCACAAATAGGATGGCGCCGCTATCCTGTGGACGAAGGCGGCAGATTACGTGATGCTCGCATCTAAAGTAAGCTCACGCCAAGCACACCAAGCAGACAAAAAACGAACCGTGTTAATCCCACCCCTCCGATGGGGCGGGGTAAATCAGTGGCTAATAATCCCTGCGAACTCTGCGTCCTCCGCGGTAAGAATAATATCGGTGTCAATCTGTGTTAATCCGTGGTTAGGAATCTTTTCTATCTTGACCCGTACGGTGAAGCAGATGGCCTAAGATGATAATAATGATGACGAGCACCGTCATAAGGACCATCGCCGCGTATGAACTATAAGATGCTACCAGGTCATGGAACCGGCGCAGAAAAAACGCCCACCCGAAGATCGCCATATAGGTTCCGCACAGCACCGCGGCCATAGTAAGCCGGATTCTAAGGCCCAACAAAAACCCAATCACACACCCAATCATCGGGCCGGTCATCCACAAAGGAAACCACACGAATACAAACAGCCCGACGATACCGTACTTTTGCACGATCCCCTTGCGCGCCTCGGCCGCGGCGCGAATCCGTTCGAACGAGTTCTTGAGCCAGTTAATCACCAACAGATGCCGCCAGCTAAAAACGAACAGCGGATAGAAAATAAGCACCACAATCGTCTCAATTGTTATACAGACTGGGATGACCGTCCAGTACCCGAGCCCCATCGAGTATCCGAATGCCATGCTCGCCGCCCTGCCGAACATGATTTGCGTAGCCGTCATCCCAACCAGGAGCTGAGACTCAGCCGGCGAAAACAGCACTTTGAGCCCCAACCAGAAGGTGTACATAAACGCCACAGCCACTCCGACTAATAAAAGACGCCCCTCCGGGCTGCTCAGAAGAGTCGCCTTGAACTTCTCCTCCGGCCTCAACTCACTTTCTTGCTCAAGCTTTTGCTCTTCCATACCTTGCCCGTATTTCAATCACATTCCAGCCAATTTGACTGTGAATCCGCCCTGCCCGCATTTCGGCCTCACAGCAGCAGGACGTGTCCTTCTAACTGATTTCATCCCTTCATTATACACGCAATTGGCCTTTATGCAAACGGGCCCTCGGCACAATGGCACAACTCGAAACTCAAAATTGCCCCTACATGCCCCTTGCCTTCACGGCCGAATTAGCTACAATACGGCTCAGCGGATATTGAACTCAAACCAAACATAATGGAGCTATGCAAATGGCTGAACAAGAAATCGGAAGGATATCGGATTTCTATGCTCACCCGGTAGTGGCCGGTATTGAATTGACCGCGAGCCTGAAAGTCGGCGATAAAATCCGCATCAAGGGTCACACGACCGATGTAGAGATGACTGTTGACTCGATGCAGATTGACAATGCCGACGTGCAGGAGGCCAATGCCGGAGACTCCATCGGAGTCAAGGTTCCCGAACGCGTAAGAAAGCACGATACCGTCCACAAAATCGTCGAGTAGGATTTCCTTGCGTCTTACACTTTGAATTCCGCAAGGAGTGGAGTGTGGTCGCTGGGTTTTTCGGCTGAGCGGGGCTCTTTATCTATCCAGCACTTCGTGCATTTTGCAGCTAAGCTTTTGGTGGCCATGATATAATCCAATCGCCATCCCATATTTCGCCGAAACGCCCCCGCCCGATAGTCCCAGAACGTATATTGGCCCGCCTCGTCGCAGTGCCGGCGGAAGAGGTCGACAAACCCCCAGCCCATAATTTTAGTGAGCCCCCTCTGGACTTCGCCGCAGTAGCAGACATGCCCCCACAACCCCTCCGGGTCGTAAACATCCTTCGCCTCGCGCGCGATGTTAAAATCGCCCACCCAAATCATCGGCTCATCAGGCCCAAAATGCTTGGCGAAGTATTTGCCTAAGCGAGCAAACCACCGCAGCTTATACTCGAACTTCTCCGACTCCGGCTCGTATCCCTGCGGAATATATGTGTTCACGATAGTGATGCCGTTTATCACGGCCTTTATCAGGCGGGCCTCGTCTTTCGGCTCATCATCGAGGCCGAAGCTGACGTCGCTGATTTTGCTTCTGCTGAAGATTGCAACGCCGTTATATTTCTTCTCGCCCTTGAAGACAAACTGGTACCCCGACCCGGCAAACGCCTCTTTGGGAAAATCATGGTCCTGCACCTTCGTCTCCTGAACACACAGCACATCCGGCCGATGCTCAGCCAGCCACTTGAGAACGATAGGCAGACGACTTCGCAACGAATTGGCATTAAACGTGGCGATAATCATTTCAAGTCCATAGTAAATAGTAAATAGAAAATAGTCAATCAATTCTCTCTGTCTTCTGCCCTCTGCTGAGCGAAGCGAAGTCCCGGCTCGCGCCGGGGTCCTCCGCCGCCCGGAGGAGTTTTATATATCTCATCCTCTTTTTGCGCGGAGTTTTGCGCGAGTACGCCTCTTACCGCCGGTCAACCGGAGGCGTGCTGTTGCACATCGAGGATTGACCGGCGGGCAGATAACGCAGTAATCGCCCAAAAGAACCGCTAAAAACCTTCGGGAAAGTTCAGATAAGCAAATTCACCAAATACTTTTTTCGCGGCCTTGTCGTAGGCCTTTGCCGCCTCAACCTCATCGTCGAAGTAGCCTAAATGTTTATTTTTCCCGTCGATGCGTATCTTTGCCGCGAATTTCTTGGCACGCTTTTTCCAATAGACCCCTTTATATCTTGATGTCAGGGCGATTGGCCGGCGGTTGTGGGCGTTCTGTTTGCAGGTGCAGAGCCGAAGGTTACCCCTTCTATTGTTCAGGCCGTTATTGTCTCTGTGGTCAACTAAAAGACCTTTCGGGGCGTCCATAATCACACGGTGCATCTGAATACTCTTGTGCTTGATACTCCTTGCCGCGTAGTATGTTCGCGGGCTCTTCACGGCATACCAATTGTATTGGCTAAGCTCGGCGTAGTCATCGGCATCGACGATTGCGTACTGGTCCTGCGTTAAAGGTATCAGCTTTGCACCCTCAGCTAATGCTCTCGCAAATTCAGGGGCGACTAATTCGCATGACATTCGGAATTTATCGCACCGGTCTCCTGCCTTAACGATTAGTCGATAGGATGGTTTTTTATGGTCGCACGTAAGCACCACCTCTCCAGCCCCAACCGCCGCCCGCGAATACTCGCAATCCTCACAACTTTGCTCTTGTATCGAGCATCCAGCATCTTTCTTCCGTCCTTTGCAACTTTGTACCTTCATTTTCTGTCTTCTTCCTTTCTGTTGAGCGAAGCGAAATCCCGACGCGTCGGGACCCACCCTCGACCTGTCGGGGCTCCTTTCTGTCTTTTCAATCTTATGCACTTTTAGCCTCTGTTTTCCTCGCTCGCGGCTTCGCCGCGTTCACCGGATGGCCATTATACCCGATTTTTTCCAAATTACAAGCACTTTTTTTGATATTCTACAAACTATTTTTACCTGTTATGTAAATATATAACCCAAAAAGACTTACAAAGACACATTTTTTAAGAAAATTTGTTTTCTCTTTCTGCTAAGCACAGCGAAGTCCCGGCGCGCCGGGGTTTTCTAACTGCTTAACATTGCTGACCTTACGAAATGACAAATTTCAAAAAAAATCTGCGGATCTCTCGATCTTTTTAGTACAAGGAGTAATACAAAACCCAATTCCATTTTTAGCGCGGAATTTTGTTCATCTGGCAAGGCCGCAGGCCCGCGAGGAGCACAGGCGTACTGTTGTACGTCGAGCATCATCGACGGGCCGAGAACACCGTCAGTGGACAAAATAACCGCTAAGAATTTATTTTTTTGCTATTAGCAAGATAGTGCAAGCACGTTTGGTGCTGAGCGCAGTGAAGTCCCGGCGCGCCGGGGTTATCTGGATATTCCATACCTTTTATTTCCACGGAAATTATTAGTATTTCTCCCTTCTTTTTAGCGCGGAATTTTGCGTGAGTACAAGGCTTATCCCGCTGGCCAACCGGAGGCGTGCTGTTGCACATCGAGGATTGTCCAGCGGGAAGATAACGCAGTAATCGCGCAAAATAACCGCTAAAAAAATCGCAAAAATTTTGTGTTGACAAGGTCAATACTTTGGTTTATCATTATTATTGCTAATTGGGTTACTAATTATCGCAGGAAGTAAGGAGATTACTCGTCATGGCAGGTGGTAGATTGGCACGCTTGATTGGGAGAAGTTGAGTAAGACAATTATCGTTATTGTATGTTAACAGCGATGATAGATCTTGATATATCATTTTAGGAGTCTTAGCAAATGCGAATGTTTCCTGATATTAGTCGTTTCAGATTTGGAGATTTGTTTATCGAATTTTTGGGAAGCCTTGTGCCTGGATTCCTTTTCACTTTTCTGGCAGTTATTGCTTTGGTGTTGCCGGTAATGGCTCTGTATTGTAGCCTTTCCCAATCACCTGAACCAAGCTGTGAGCAAATTGAAAGTTTTGTCGATATTACTGCGAGGTTCAGATTTGAAACTATATTTTTCGGATTGGTTTTCTCTTACGTTGCAGGCTTTTGCTTTTTCCGTCAGGATCCGAAACTCGTAGATGAAAAGAGTGTATGGATGAACAGGAAAGTATTGACGGAGCGTGAGCATGCCGCGGTTTGGGCGGATAAGGATATAAAGGATTATAGTCGGGTGGGACAGAAAAAGGGGATGCTAAAACAATTTTTTGACAGTCTTGCCGGTAGCAAGTGGGTTGAGCCCTGGGTACGGGGAATTGAGTCTTTCTTTGGATTGAGCTTTAAGATAGGTAAGAAGATTGATGTACAGTTTCCATACAAGCATATCAAGGAATATCTCGATCATCGGGGCCTCAAATCATTAGCAAGACTAATTGATTGGGGAAAGGGCGTAAACGATAACCATAGGACCAAGGCGTTCATTAATTTGTTAAAGGTCAGATCGAGGTTTGCCTTTCCTGAGAAGTGTGGTCATATCACGCGTAACGAAGCACACGTTCGCTTGATGTCCTCGATGTGGTATATGTCAAGATCCCTGCAATTGCTCGCGATGATTGGACTGATATTGGCCGCCTACTCTGTTTATCAAATAAACAGTGCAAAGGGGATATACTTTCTGGCATTATTATTCCCATTAATAATATTTTTAGGAACACTAATGTTACGTCATACTATTGAAAAGTACTTCCATTATCAGCGTGTCAGAGAGATTATATATGTTCTGGCAACGGCCGATTTCGCTGACAGATATGAAATGATAGTGCCGAACGGTATCCCATATAAATGCAATTCGATACTCGATGGTCTTATGGAACATGACAAGTAAGAAGAGGAGAAGGATGAGGGAAATGATATACGATAAGTTTTGGATCCTTGGTTTGAGGGGAAGTAGGTGAATTGTAAGTGTCGTGGTTGAGATAAACTCTTTTGAAAGGGCATGGAAAATGAAAAAACTTTCAATACTTCTGATAACACAAGATGTTGGGCCGAAGCCCCGTAATGCAACACAAAACCACTATATGTCGGGAGTGCCTGCGCGTTGTCGCATTGCTTTTTTAGCTTGACTTTTAAAAAATGTTTAGTTATAATTAAACTTTATGGTAGTCTTTCGATTATAAAATGACGATGAGAATATAGGATGTATCAGGGACGTACGTGTAAAGTAGATTGGGGATGTTGCCTAAATGGGAAGAAGCCGGCGAAATCCTTTATGGATGGTTTGACTCAGGCGGAACAAATAAAACTTAGTCACATTTTGCAGAAACTACTCGATGAGGGAAAGGTTTGGAATGAACAGAAATTCAAGAAACTTGAGGGTCCGATCTGGGAATTAAAGTCAGATATGAATCGTTTGTTATGCTTTAAACATGGGGATTGTTGGGTATTGACAAATGGATTCAAAAAGGACAGACAAAAAACGGAAAGAAAATATATCGACCTAGCAGTAAAAGTGATGACTGAACACATACAGCGCAGTGAATAAAAAAAGGAGAGCCACCCATGAGTAATGCTTTGATTAAAGATTTTGGACTAGATTTAGAAAAAGATCCTGAACTGAAGCGGTTATATTATCAGGAAAAGCTCATCTTGGATGTTACAGAACTGATTTCAAAACTGATGGAGAAAAAGAAGGTTAATAAGACCAAGCTTGCTAAATCATTAAGTGTTGGCAAAAGCTATATTACACAACTTCTTGATGGGACAGCAAATATGACGCTGAGGACTATTTCTGATATCTTTATTGCTCTTGATTCAGAGCTAGTTGTTAATGCAGCTCTTCTGAGTTTAGAGGCCAGTCAAAGCTACGAGTACGAAGTTGAAGACGAAACTAAATTTGTGGCTGATGTACCTTTACCAAATGACTTGGTAGAGATTCATTGGAGGCCAAAAGAAGACAATCGGATGGTAGCCTAATTATGGGAAAAACGAATAAAAGCAGTAAAACAAGCATTAAGGAAGGGCAAAGCAAAACAAATCTTGAGTTGGCCATACAGGTTTCTGACCGGATAGAGTTGGAAACCGTCCGGTTAATGGATTGTAATTGTGAACAGAAACGACTGTGCGGGCCGAGTAAGAAAAGCTTCGACATAGAAAAGTCGGCCCAATCATCTGTGGATAAGGGAACTAATCGTGTCTTTGTTTTGGCTAACTTCACGCTTAAGACTTTTGAGATAGGAAGTAATGTCGAAGAGCCTTTTGCTGTTGTTGATGCTTCATTTCTTCTTATATATCACGCTGATTCTCTCGAAGAGATCACCGATATAGCAGTTGAACATTTTGGAAACACAAATGGGATTTACAATGCTTGGCCTTACTGGCGGGAGTTCGTGCAAAATACAATAGTACGAATGGGCTTGCCACCTTTGACGATTCCGGTTTTTAGGATATTTGCTCCCAAGAAAGCGAAAAAAGCTAGGAAAAAAATCACAGTTAGAAAAAGCGCTTCGGCGAGGAAGAAAGCTACGAAAAGGGGAAAAGGCCGTTTTGTGGACAGTGGCTAACTAATCGGATTCCGAGCATATGCGGGAATGAAACCCGACAGGTCGGGGTCGTTTGTCACAATCAGTTGTTGTTTTGCAAACGTAATCGTGCATCCTCAAGGTTCACGCTCAGATTGTTAAGGACGGGCGGTAGGCAGAGGGCAGAGGGCAGTAACTAACCTGGTTTTTCTACAATCTTTTCGCTTGGTTTGGCTTTTGCGGGAATATCTGTGATGGGCTGTTTTTTCTTTTTATCCGCGGCCTCGGTTTCGGTCGTCAAAAAAAAATCCTCGTCGGCCGACTTGCCGTTAGCGGTATAGCTTTCCACAACGCACAGCAGGCTCAGCAGAAAACTGAGCATGCTCTCTGCACCCTGGTTGAAACTGACCCCGCTGGGTGTCAGGCCGTCCGAGCAGCCCTTCGTCCTGAAGTCATAGACCGGGACATGCAAATCATTCTCGCCTAAGAACCAGTCGAAGGCCTTTTTCTGTATTTTCAGATACTCGCTCCTGCCGGTGGCCTCGAAGGCGGCCCTTAACATCATAACGGTACTTGCGACCTCGACCGGCTGCTGGTCGAAGACAGCCCTTTGACCACCTCGTTTGTACCACCCTTTGCAGCCGATGAAGCTGAATTGCCGGCCGTCAAAGATTTTATCCAGGAGAAACTCACAGGTCTTGTTCGCAACCTGGAGGTATTTTTCCTCGTCCAACGTCAGGGCCGCCGTGTACAGTGCATCAGGAAGGACGGCGTTATCGTAGGTCAGTTCATCCTCAAACCACTGCCAATCGGGCGAGGAGCAGTCTTCATATTCGGCGAGCAGGTGGTCGGCGGCCTGGGCCGAATAACGCTTAATGTCACTGGCGCCGGGGAATTGCTTGAGGTACTGGGCCATGCCGAATATCGAATAGGCCTTGCCGCGCAGCGAAAGCTGGGGTACATGTTTGAACGATTTATCGAAGCAGTCCTTTATCACGGGCAGATATCTGGGCAGCGGCGGCTTAGCCATGACCGCTCCGAAGGCCCACAATGTCCTGCCGAGGGCATCGTGGACCGGCTCATCGGCGACCCACTGCCGGTCAAAGGTCATAAAGTTTCGGACCGTCCCGTCGGCGTTCTGGGCATGGCAGATAAACGACAGATACGTCTCGAACAGTCGCAGGGCCGCCGGCTCAGGATACTGGGCGCAATACTTGGTCATCGCAACCACCGCCCGAGAATTATCATCGGTGCAGTAGCCATGCTGCCTGTCCGGCACGGTGAACCTGGCGTGTTGATACAACCCCGTGTCATCGGTCAGCCGCTGCAAATGTTCCAGCGGGGGCTCCGGGACCTCAAGGATTGATGCGGCTTCATCAATCGCTGCAATTGCCTTAGCAGGGACACGCGCGGGCAGCCGTTTGGTGCTGAAGGTCTTCCAGTAGGTTTTGCCTACCTGCGGCCAGGTCATTTTTCTGCCGTGGTCGTAGGCCTTTCGCCTGAGTGAGTAGAACAACGTCTCATTGTCAGCTATTTCTATTATGGACTTGGCCAGGTCCACGGGGTCGTTGAACCTGACGAGCTTTCCTCGGCCCCCGGCCAAGAGGTCCTCGGCGGCCCAGTACGGCGTTGAGACGACCGCTTTGCCGGTGCCGACGGCATACGCGAGGGTGCCACTGGTCAACTGCTCCCTATTGAGATACGGCGTTACGTAAAGGTCGGCGGCACAGAGGAAGTTGTGAAGCTCCTCGTCGCTGACAAATCGGTTATGGAAGATTACGTGCTCGGCGAGGCCAAGGTCTTTGACCATGCGATTCAAACCGAGCCTGTATGCCTCACCTTCCTGACGAACGACTTCAGGGTGCGTTGCCCCCAATATGATGTACAAAGCTGTCGGGTCGGCCTTGACGATTGCCGGCATAGCTTTGAGCATCATCTCGATACCCTTGCTTCTGCTTAACAGCCCGAATGTGAGGATTGTTCTTCGGCCATCCATGCCGAATTTGTGCTTGTAATAACTGCTGTCGACAAAGGGCAAATCCGGCATTCCGTGTGGAATAACCTCCACCTTTTTGGAAGGCACGGCGTATATATCACTGAGCATCTTTATGCCGCGTTTGTTCATCACGATGACTTTGCGTGAAGCTTCACAGACCGCTACCATGGCCCTGTAATAGGGAGTCTGGGGTTCATCGAGTATGGTATGTAGGGTGGTAATTATCGGTGCGTTTACCCTTCGTAACAAGAGGTTCAGATGGGAGCCGGCATCGCCGCCGAAAAGGCCGAATTCATGCTGGATGGAGATGAAGTCCACATGACTGAAATTTATGTAGTCGGCGGCACAGACGTAGTCGTTCTTGACGTTGCGGCGGACCTCGAACTTGACGGGATTGGCATACTGGAAGGGACTGCCCGACTGCATCGCCACCACCAGCGGATCAAAGTCCTTTCCTGCCGCGGCGCTGATACTCTTGACAAGGTCTGAGGTGAATTCAGCGATGCCACATCTTCTCGGCGGGAAGGATGAAATAAAGGCGACTTTCCTTGCTGAACTTTTTGCCATACTTTATGCCTCCATGCCGGTAAACCTAAAGCGATTGAAGTTGCCTCATTTTATGCCTGAGCCGCTTTGGTGTCAAGCGAAATTTATATTATTCCACATTAAAATAAGAAAAAAAGAATAATTTTCGACTTTTCCCACCCACAAATAGTGGAAAAGCAGGCGTGAGCTTGATATGGGATAAATGTCCGTTTGGTGGGAAAAGGCGGGAATAGGCGGGAAATCAGGGGTCTTGGAACCACGGATTCCACGGATAAACACAGATTAAGAGGAATTTTGGTTAAAGGGCCTATAATTTGCCAAAAAATAGTGGAATTTGGCAATTTTTTTACTTCTGGGGTTGACGAATCCCGCACTTTTTAGTAGTATAAGGTTGTAGATTTTAGGCGGGTCAGAGATTACGGAGGCCAGTCAAGTGGCACAAAATCGGCAGAATTGCCGGGCACGAGCATTTCAGCAGTCAATCCCTATCCGCGTTGCGGACCAGATGACCCCGGCGCGTGCCGGGATTTCGCTGCGCTCAACAGAGGACGGAGGTCAGAAAACAGATGAGAGGCTCCAGATTACAGACCAGATGACGCAGGCGCTTGTCCTGAGCGCAGTCGAAGGTAAAAGGGATGGCATATTACCAATAAATTCGCGCACGTGGTGTGCGCGACGAAAAATACCAGTTTTTTAAGGCAAGAAAGGAGGTACTAATTATGTTGTGGAAAGCAAAAAGAATTGTTGAATGGAAAAACGAAATGCAAACAGGAAAAAGCCCTTCGACAGGCTCAGGACAAGAAAGGAAGGTGTTAATTATGTGGAACAAGCAAACAAAACTAAATGTTGCTATCGTGTTGATAGCTGTGGCATTGTGTATGGCTGGCGTTAGTTACGGCGAGGCGATGGGTACGGCGTTTACGTACCAAGGAGGTCTCAATCAGGCTGGCGAGCCGGTCAATGGACCGCATGATTTTGAGTTTGCACTTTATGATGATCCGAACGATGGCGGTGGAAATCAAGTAGGAAGCACCGTCACGATAGAAGACGCCAATGTAATCGATGGGTCCTTTGCAGTGAAAGTGGACTTCGGCAGCAGCGTGTTTACAGGTGATGCCCGCTGGCTGGAGGTCTCCGTGCGCCCGGGCGAAAGCAGCGACCCTTGTGATTTTGCCACGCTCAGTCCGCGTCAGGAATTGACGCCCACGCCATACGCGCTGGCGCTGCCTGGCCTGTGGACTCAGCAAAACGCCACCAGTACAAATCTGGTCGGCGGCTACAGCGGCAACAGTATAACAAATGGTGTGTTCGGTGCAACCATCGGCGGCGGGGGAGAGACCGCGTTCCCCAACAAGGTCGCCGATGATTACGGCACAGTGGGCGGCGGCAAAGGCAACCAGGCTGGCGACGACACCGGCACCACGTCCGACGCTCGGTGCGCTGTGGTTGGCGGGGGTCAAAGCAATACCGCCAGCGGTCGGTGGGCCACCATTGCCGGGGGTTACAGCAACACCGCCAGCGACGACTGGGCCACCGTTAGCGGGGGCTGGTCCAACACCGCCAGCGGGGCTCTCGCCAGCGTTGGCGGGGGCAAAACCAATGAGGCAAGCAACCTGTACACCACCGTTGGCGGGGGTCAAAGCAATACCGCCAGCGGTCAGTACGCCACCGTTGGCGGAGGTTATTCCAACGCGGCCAACGCACATTATGTCACCGTTGCTGGAGGTTACAACAACGCGGCCATCGGGAATGGCGCCACCGTTGGCGGAGGTTCAAGCAACGCGGCCAGCGGCGATCGCGCCACCGTCCCCGGAGGTTACGAGAATGAGGCCAGCGGAATGTACAGTTTCGCTGCCGGACGCCAAGCAAAAGCCAACTACGATGGTGCGTTCGTCTGGGCCGACTCAACCGTTGCCGATTTTGCCTCTACAGCCAATGACCAGTTCCTCATCCGTGCTTCAGGAGGCGTCGGCATCGGCACGACAAGTCCGGGGGATAACACATTGTATGTGTATAGAGGTACAGGTGTTGTAGGCCCTGATTACTCAACAATTTATGGCTATAGATTTGGCCAATCCGGTATCGAAAATGGAGGAACGAGTTGGAGCCGAACCGGGGTAGATGCCGCTGTTAAGGGATATAGTTATTACGGAAACCAATACACGGCCGGCGTAGCTGGATATAATTATCTTGATTATGCTGACTCTGCGGCAGTAGTAGGAGCGAAATATGACGGCAGTTATCGGGGCATGCTGGGTTATAGGGATAGTGGTTCGAAGTACTGGGCAGGATATTTTGAAGGTGATGGTTATTTTTCCGGCGGTGTCGGCATCGGAACAAACAGTCCTGCTGCGAATGCGCGGTTGACTGTCAACGGAGCTATTCTAAGAGATGGCAGTACGATGTATGGAGCTAATGCTGACACCCATATCAATCTGGGAACATCGAGTACGACCGGTATGAACGGACAAGATTATTCATACGCCACCGTTGCCGGGGGTGACGACAACACGGCCAGCGGCGACTACGCCACCGTTGGCGGAGGTTCTTACAACAAGGCCATCGGGTATGCCGCCACTGTTGGCGGGGGTCAGGGCAACGATGCTATCAGCCTTTACTCCACCGTTGGTGGGGGCTATAGCAATGATATCAGTGGCCTCAACTCGTGGCACACCACTATCGGCGGAGGCTACAACAACGCCATAGGCGACAACGCATGGTACGCAACCGTTCCTGGTGGGTACTACAATGTCGCCGGTGGCTTTTATAGCTTTGCAGCTGGCAGACAGGCTAAAGCCAACCACAAAGGTGCGTTCGTCTGGGCAGACTCTACTGATGCGGATTTTGCCTCCACCGCCAACAACCAGTTCCTCATCCGCGCCTCCGGCGGCGTCGGCATCGGGACAAACAATCCGGGTGGCTTCCAGCTCGCTGTCAACGGTGCTGCAGCAAAGACGGGAGGCGGCTCATGGTCTGTTTTCTCCGACTCTCGCCTGAAGAAGAATATCGAACCGCTGGACGGGGCCCTTGACCGGATGCTACAACTTAAAGGTGTGAGTTTCGAGTATCGAGACCCGGACCATTTCAGCTATGTTGAGGGCGAACAGGTGGGAATGGTTGCCCAGGATATTGAAAAGGTCTTTCCCGATTGGGTTGATGAAAGCGGCGGCTACAAGACGGTAACTTACCGCGGTTTCGAAGCTATCACAGTTGAGGCCTTTCGCCAACTGCGTAAAGAAAAAGACGCCGAGATTGCAGCGATGAAGGAGCGTTTGGCGAAAATGGAGGCTGCCATAAGCAACCTTATTAAGTCTAACGAGGGAGGTCAGCTATGAAGATTCAAATACTACTATTACTAATGACAGTCATCGTTGCAGTAGCGCCGGCCGGCGTTTTAGCGATGAGCGGCGGCGACTATGAGATTAGCTGGAGTACGATAGATGGCGGCGGAGGCAGAAGCACCGGCGGTGACTATGCACTCACCGGCACTATCGGTCAGCCGGACGCAGGTGAGATGAGTGGCGGTGATTATAAACTGGCCGGCGGATTCTGGCCGGGCGGGCCGATACCGGCGCTTTGCTTTGTCAATTTCGAGCACTTCGCCGAGTTCGCCTTGTATTGGCTCGATACATCATGCGACCAAAACAACTGGTGCGAAGGTGCGGACCTCGATTACTTGGGCGATGTCGATTTGGAGGATGTAAAGGTATTGGCCTATTACTGGCTGAATGATTGCCCACCCGATTGGCCATGGGAATAGAATTTGTATTACACTAAGCCGGGGTGATTAGCGTTTCGGATTTGCAACCACAGGGCCGTGGAGATAAACCTCCCGGCCCTTTTTCTATTAGCAAACGAGAACCTTAAATGGACCTGCCCTGCCGGCCTGCAAAAACGAGCGCGCGCACGGGGGATTTAACGGGGATTTTGTAATTCATAGTTTTTTGTTTTGAGGGTAGAATGATGGTATGGCTGATGTTATATCAATTCCAGTTAATTAGAGCTGATTCTATCCAGGGGAATAAACATAAATTTGAAAGTTCATCTTGTCGATTTGATATCCATAACCAAGCCTCATCTACAGCAGCTTCCAAGTCAT
>SDBT01000520.1_pt1 | contig 60671 bp, 62 predicted proteins | sample 2277101 | NCBI WGS metagenome assembly SDBT01 (sample SAMN10404973, study PRJNA504765) | marine sediment metagenome | isolation source: marine sediment core GS10_PC15, 103 cmbsf | place: Arctic Ocean: Southern Knipovich Ridge | collected 2010 | reverse complement strand
GCTGAATATTCGAGTAATACAAGGGTTGCATCGTCTGCAGGGATGCCTCGCGATAAGGCATCAAAGTGATCCATAATGCGGGCCGCCGCAGTATCAATGGGTAGCGAACTGCTGTCGATGATCGTTTGGTTTAACAGTTGTTGTTGCTGTTCGCGGATCGTGGCATCGGTATGTGTTTCAATTAACCCATCTGTATAAAGTAATAATCGCTGTGATAAATTGTCTTTATACGTTGCGTAATGGGGTAGGGTATCAATTCCAGGTAAAGGTCCATTGACGTGGATAAGTTGTGACGAATTAGCCGTAAGCAATAGTGGGTGCGGATGGCCGGCATTCACCAATTCAATTTCACCCTTGGGTTTGAGAACGATAGCAATGCAAGTCACTATAATCGATTCTAAATAGGGATCTTGATAGATCAGTGCCGACAGCTTTTCCATGATGTTTGCTGGATCTAAGTTTTTATCCATAGAATGAATTAAGCCTTGAATATAACCGGCATAACTGTGCGCAAAGAATTTTGCATCGAGACCATGCCCCATGACGTCACCCAATATAATGATATGTTGGTCGTCATGTGTTAAATGCACGATGAAATCACCACCACCGCCTGTTGCATGACGGCTTTGTACGGCGCAGCGATAAGCGCCTAACTGCTCGGGTAAAGCCGGGCGCAATTTTGCTGTGATGGTGTCATTGAGCAAATTGCCCATGTTGGATGCATCAACTTGCTTGCGAGTTAATACGCGTTTTACCACGCGTTGTAGTTGTTGCTTGGTAATGGGTTTATGTAAGTAATCATCAATACCTAATTCACTGGCTTGATCTTCAATGCGGGTATCTTCACTGGCGGTGAGGCAAATGAATGGGATCAACCGTGTAGTCGGATCAGAACGCAACTGCTGACGCAAGCTCAAGCCATCCATATCCGGCATGTTAATGTCTGAAATCACTAAGTCAATGCTATGCAATTGTTCGTAGTCCAGAAAGGCTTGGCTGCAGGAAAAGTCATTTACGATATAAAGGGGATTTAAATATTGGGTGAGAATGTGCCGCAACGCCGTATCGTCTTCAATAATGGCGATATGGGCGCGAAGGGTCTTGCTTAAACTAAATTGGTTCCAGCCATCAGCGTCGGGTTTGCTTTGATAGCTGCAATCTGGAAAAACCTGTTTAATCACAAATAAACCCATGCCTTGTTCGGGTGGGTTGTTAGGGGTAGTGATATGTGCGAGTTGATACTGCTGCTCAAAATCAGAAAATTCAGCGCCATCATCTTTTACGAGAACCAAAATTTTTTCATGTTCCAGGAGGTTGAGTGATACGGTGATACGCTGCGGCGCAGGCTTAGCATGCTTAATTAGGTTGATGATCCATTCAGAAGTAGCCAGCAAAAAAGCGTGAATATCGTCATCATTAAGCTGTAGTGTTTGCAGCAATGCGGCTAATTGCTGGCGTACTTGGGTCAATTGCGATAATTCAGCCTTGATCATGCAAACCATTAATTCGGGCGCTTGCATTGTTATCAACCTCACCTGTGGTTATAATGGCTGGACAAACTATAACACGGATGTTTAGCCATGTCGTTTCGACATAAAACAGTTCTCATCATTGCATTATTACAGTCCATTGCTTTGGTGCTATTGGGTTGGGGCGCGATCCGTTATTTGCAAGCGATGCATCAGGAAGATCTTTATCAGCGTGCAAAACTAACAGCGCAAGTGATAGCACAACAAGCCAGTAGTAAATTAGCGAAGGGTGATGACACGGGTTTACGTGCCTTACTGAAGCAAAGTGCTCACCGTGATCATGTTCTGGCGCTAACCCTAAACCGTGTCGATAAACGCGCAATCGTTTTCAAACGTTCAGCAAAACTTGATATTCCTCATATTAAAGTGGTGCAGCCTGTTTTTATCCAACAGCGTGAAGTGGGAATGTTGAGTCTGCGCTATTCAACGCAGTTTAGTCAGAGGATTTTAGGGATCACTGGTGTACACATCGTGGTGTTGATCATCATGATCTTGATCAGCAGTATTTTATTCGCTTGGATCATAGCGAGTTTTTTAATAAGGCAATTAAGCTATTTGCGCGAGGGCGCAGAAAATATTGCGCAAGGCGCTTTTGGTTTGCAACTCGCGGTGGGTGGTGGCGGTGAAGTGAATAAGACGATACGCGCATTTAATACTATGTCAGCAAAACTACATGAGTTACAACAGCAAGAAAAAAAAGTTACACAGGCTTTAACGGAAGCACGCGATCAGGCTCAAGTAGCGAATCAAGCTAAATCACAATTTCTGGCTACCATGAGTCATGAAATTCGCACGCCGATGAACGGTGTTATCGGCACCCTAGGATTGTTGAACGAAACAAGACTTGATGGCGAGCAAAAAGAATATGTCGATGTTGCCGAGAATTCTGCAAAAGCGTTAATTGTTGTTATCGATGATATTTTAGAATTTTCAAAGATTGAAGCCGGTAAGCTTCAAATTCATATTGCTGAATTTAATTTGACAGAGTTGGTTAATGCAGTGACGACTTTGCTGGGACACCGCGCTCAAGAAAAACAGCTGAAATTATCTGCTCAAATTGACCCGCAGATCCCCAACACATTATTTGGTGATGCGGGGCGGATCCGACAGGTGCTGATCAATTTGGTCAATAATGCTTTGAAATTTACTGAAGCCGGTTCGGTTAAGTTAATCGTGCAGCTCAATCATCAAGATGATGAGAATATCACAGTAAAATTTAGCATTAGTGATACGGGTATTGGCATTAAGCAATCGGTGCTAGATAAACTATTCACTGAGTTTTCGCAGTTGGATCCGAGTATCACGCGACGCTATGGTGGCACCGGTCTCGGTCTCGCCATTTGCCAGCGGTTGGTTAAACTGATGCAAGGTGATATTGGCGTTAAAACTAAATTACATGAAGGCAGTACTTTTTGGTTCACCGTGGTATTACGTCATCGAGATTTGCGTCAAAGCCCACGAGTTCAACAACCGTTAGCGGTGGACTCAAAACCCAAAAACACGCCTTCTCACGATGATATTAAGATCTTAGTGGTCGATGACAGTAGCACCAATCGTTTTGTGATGACGAATCTATTACGTAAACAAGGCTTTCAAGTTGATGAAGCCTGTGACGGAACTGAAGCTGTTACTGCAGTCAAAACACAGCATTACGACTTGGTCTTCATGGACATTGCCATGCCTGAAAAAGATGGATTGCAAGCGACACGCGAAATCCGCGCGTTGGATCCTCCGCTGTCGCATATTCCCATTATTGCGGTGACTTCCAGCACCTTAGCCGAAGATCAGCGCAAAGCTGCCGAAGTCGGTATGAATGATTATTTAATTAAGCCCATCCAAAAAGATGATTTGTTGGCGAGGTTAACTCAATGGATGCAACATGAGGAAACTGATCAAGGTAACAAACCCTTACCGCTCATCGATGAGATTGCTTTGGCGCAGTTGCGCGCTGATATTGGCCCTGAAGCGTTAAACTATTCAATTGATAAATTTATTGAAGAAACTACATCACGCCTGCAGCGCACTAAACAAGCGTACTCAGAACAGGATATCAAAAAATTACAACTTGAAAGTCATGCGATTAAAAGCAGTGCCTTAACGTTTGGGGCAATGCAGTTACATGAAAAAGCGTTGGCGATTGAAATGGCGTGTCATCAGCAGGTGTTGAGTCAAGCGGGGGAGCATTTGGCTGATATAGCAACTCTCTCAGATGTGACCATTGAGGCATTGGAGCGGTATAAGCAATAGTACTCGAAGCAAAGTAGTTTCCGGTATTTTTGACACCGTTATTTTTCGCGTAGCGCTACGATTAAATTGCAGGGAATATCAGGGATTCTTGCCAAAATTTAATCGTAGCGCTACGCGGAAAAGAACACGGCAAAAAGCCGAAAACTACTTTGTTTCGAGTACAACTATCAAACAAGATTATACACTTTTTTGAAGGTGTCAGAACTTTCCATCAACTCTTGGCAATCACCTTGGGCAACACAACGCCCGTTTTCTAATAGTAGCAACGCATCACACATTTTCACTGTTGATAATCGATGGCTTATGATAATAATTGTTTTATCCTTAAGCTGAGTGGCAAGCATTTCATTTATTTTGCGTTCAGTATCTTCATCGAGTGCGCTGGTTGCTTCGTCCATAATAATAATTTCAGCATCTGTATATAAGGCTCGGGCGATACCAATCCGTTGACGTTGACCTCCTGAAATTCGCTCACCCTTTTCACCAATTTTCGTATCAACGCCCTCTGGTAGCGTATGAATGAGATCTAGCAAATGCACCTGCTTTAATGTGCGCATTAATTTTAATTCATCGATCTCCTTTTTCTCCACACCAAAAGCAACATTTTCTTTAATCGATGCATCGAGTAGGAAGGTCTGCTGTGCGACGTATGCGATTTTTTTATTAAATTGTGCTCTGTTGCTAGCAGTGATTTTTGTATCATCACAATAAATTTCCCCTTCATAATCATCAAGCAAGCCCGCAATAATGTCGATCAGAGTGCTTTTGCCGGCCCCCGAAATGCCAACAACGCCGAAGGTTGAATTCTTCTTAATGGTAAAGTTCACATCGAAAATAGAGGGTGCTTCGGCCTCTGCATAGTGGTAATTAATTTTTTTGAATGAGAGTTTTTCATCAAATTTTATTAGATCGGATGAGGCAGCCTCAGATTTTTCTTTACTTTTAGAGCTGTCTAACGATTTTTTAATCACTTCTACACTGGCCCATTTCGATTTCATGGATGCCCAAGTATTATAGGCTGTTTGCAGGGTTGGAATGATCCGTTGGATGGAGATAACTAACAAACCAATCGTAGGCAGAACAGATAACAGATTTCCTGAAGCACTTAATAAATAAATGAGGACAACAATTAAAAATGCAAAACCGAACGTATTCATCAGTAGGCCAGGAAGCGTAATATAAATCTTTTCTCTAACGCCAAGCAAAGCGCGATAATAAAATATAGCAACAAATTTTTTAGAAAAGTAGTCAGTGGCATTATAAATTTTAATGTCTTTAATGGCGGCTAAAGATTCAGTTGTGCGTTGGAATGCGTGACGATCTGAGAGCTCTATACTTTTACCAATCATATGGAGTTTGCTGTTAGAAATGCAGGTGATTAAACTCGCTGTTATTCCAAACACAACCATGATCATCATAAATAACCGGGGATCACTGTAGATGATCAAACCTAAAATCGAAATGGCTATCAGACTGTGGGTAACAAACTCCAGGCCGCATAATACTGTGAAAGCAGTCTTGTTAATATCAACCATTAAATATTTAGATAACTCGGATGAATTAACATTTAATAATTCTCTATAGGGTAAATTTAAAAAATTCTCAAAACATTGTTTGCTTAATCGTGTGGCTAAGTTAGCTGTAAATTTTCCCTGTAAATAAAGATTTATCACAGTCACGATCATACGAAATACAATCATTAAAAAGATTAATCCACCCATGAAAATTAGAAAATGGAAATTCGAAGAAAATGCTAATGTTGTTGAAATCTGATTAAGATACGTGTTTTGGGAAATGACCGCTGGATCGATGACAATTCTAATATAAGAAAATATGGCTAAAATCGTCGATGTTTCTATCATCGCCACTAAAACTGAAACGCATACAAGTCCTAGGAGTTTAACCTTTTCACGATAAACGAATAAACTTATTGCTGTCTCTAACACTTTGGGAAGTAGCATAGTGTTCCGGCCCCATCTGTCCATGAATGTATTTCTTACTTGTTATCGGCGCTTGAGGCTATATCTTTATCGAATTAAGGATAATAGTGTCTGTATGTTGCTTGGCCAATTGAAACGCTTTGAATGCGACTGGATGGTTGTTTTATCCCATGACATGGAGAGGCTTTGTGATAAGCTTTCGCGAAGTTCTTGTGGCTGGGCTTTCGCCACTAATAAACCTGTTTGAGGAGTTACTATTTCCGGGATCCCACCTACATTTGTCGCGACCACGGGCGTTCCACATGCCATCGCCTCCAATAATACATTCGGTACACCTTCATTATAACTTGGCAAGCAGACAACGTCCGCTCGATTATACCAGCGATTGAGCTCAGCATGAGGAACAGGCGGCGAGATATGAATACGATTGATGAGCTCAGCCTGCGCTGCTTGTTGAAGGATGCTGGTTGCCGAAGCGCCCAGGCCGATATAATGCAAATCCACAGTTGGGTCGGCTTTTGCTAATGGCAAGAAGGCAGTCAATAAATCCAGTGCGCCCTTTTCGGGTGTAAGACGACCGACAAATAAAATTAATCGCTGAATTTTTTTCTCTGTCTGTGTCAAGCTGGGGTCAGGATAAAATATTGAGTTGTCTACTCCGTTATAGATCACACGAATTTTTTCAGCTGTTACACCCAACTCAATTAGTCTCTGCTTCAGTGCATCGCTAACCACAACAATATATTTAGCCTGTTTAAATCCCCATAGCATCTGCTTACGTCGTAATCGATGCTTTGGAATGATGTTTACATCACTGCCATGACACTTGACCACCAGTGGCCGTTGATAATGCTTAGCTAAACACGCCGCTGCGAATGCATCCGGATAGCCCCAGCAGGCATAAATGGCATCACAGTTTGCAGATCTGAAATACTTTCGTTGTTGTCCGATGAGTGATGCTAGCAAACACATCCCATGTGTTGAGCGCGCAAATCCGGGTGGGTAATAGTATGGAAAATAACGAACCTTGATATTTTTCCATTGCTGCGTATTTCGCACAAGAGTATCTCGCCAGTAATGGTGCCAGCTAATAGGGGTTAATACGCTTAGCTCAACATGCTCGGTTAAGCGGGTAAGTTGTTGGAAATTAAAAATGCCTCGCGTGGGTTCTGCTGGATTGGGGAATAAATTGGTTAAGACAGTAAGCTTCATCTTTCTATTCAAGCTTGGCAATTGGCTGGAGGAGGTAAGATAAAATCACGATATGCATTGGGATTGCCATCGTGCGCCGCTTCGGCAGCCTTGGCAATATTATACATTTCGCGTGCATTGACATAATGTAAGCAATAATTTTTTCCATCATTGTAATTATCTTCTAAGTAATTGAATAAATTATTTATTGGTGCGCCCAGCAGAATATCCAAATTAGATTCTTGAGTACCGTGCGAATGAACTTTAATAAATATCCATTCAGGACGTCCTTTCACATGAATATGGCTCTTAACCCAGTTATCAACCCGGTCACCGCTAGGCAGTTGATTATCACGAATATCACCGTTTTCGATCCGTGGGATCAAGCCCCACTTGCGTGATTGCCAATTTAGCATCAAAGGCCCTTGAATAATCATTAAGTCGCCACTGGCTTGTCCACCGACTCTGACATCAACGCCAGTATTGTGTGATTTTGGTCGTAGAGGGTCGTCGGTGGCATAGTAAATACTATTGATTTTTGCAGTTTGAGTATCGCTCGGTGCTGAGGGTAGTGTAAAGTCAGCGTAACACCCGGTTTCGCGTAATATGGTTAATTCATTGTTGATACCACAATAGGCGCCATCACGTCGGGAATTATCCAGTGCCCAGTTGCCGTGAATAAATCCATAATTCAATTGCCCAGTTTCAGGATGGCGTGTTAAAGCCCCATGTTGTTGGTATAAGGTCTTAGCGAAACGATTTAGGGTCGATTTAAAATTGTCGGCAGTATCATCATGATGATGTAAATGCACTTCAATTTCACCAAAACCTGCTCGACACAAATCACTCAATTTATTTAAATGCTCGATATGATATTCTTCTTCGGGATAAAAAAATGTATGTTGCGGATATCGCCCATCCGCATCTCGGTGACTTTTAGCCAATTCAACATAGTCATGACACCACCTGTCTACACGTCCCTGTTCAATTTTAAAATCGGTTACCTGGCCCCAGCGTGGCTCAAAGTGATCGGCAAAGCAGAATAGGATGTGGGTGGGTTTGTCTGTCGTTGAAGGCCTTTTTGTTCGTCGAATATACGCAGGCAACCAAATATCGGCATGTTTGCGTTTAATTTCCCTGAGAATAACACCCATTAGAAGAATCAAAGTGAAAATAATACCCGTAATGAGCAGCATATGACATCCTTATCTAAACAATAGCAACAGTTGCAGTATCCAAACTCTATACAATTTATACCAAAAATGCAAGTATATCAAAATGAATTTGACCCATCTAGCATGCTTGAGGATAATGGATGCCTGAGTACTTGAAGGCTGAGGATTTTTCGTATGGATGCGGGATTTGTTTTCGTTCTGGTTTTGTTTCTAGCTCCGCTGATCCTTTGGCGTGTATACAGTCGTCCGGCTATCGCCTGTTTGGGTTTTATTATCTTTGTCTATTTTAGGATGCATGAGGCTTTTCCAGCATTTTATCCATTACATATCCCAATGGTTATTGCATTATTAATGTTAGTCATACTCGTTCTTAAATTATTGATGCGGCAGGTTGAGGTCTATTGGCCTCGAGAACTAAAGTACTTTTTATATTTTTCTCTCGTGGTAACCATTGGAATTGTCTTTGCGGAAGATCGGGAAACAGCACTCAATGCTTGGAGCGGCATGTACATCAAAACGGTTATTTTTGTTTTTGCCGTGACGTGGTTATTTTATCAAGCAAAAGATTTTGAACAATTTAACAAGGTGCTTCTCTGGTGTGGAATTATCTTGGCGGCTGTGGCAATTTCTAATTTCGTTAATAATACGATTGATGTCATGAATGTCCGTGGGATATTGCGAGTTACCATTGGGCGGCAACTCGGCTCAATGCTGGGCGATCCAAACGACCTAGCCCTTATTTTTCTGTTGCCCCTTAGTGTTAGCATAGCTTATTTGTTGACGGCAAAAGCGAGTGTCTTTTGCCGAGTTATTTCATCCATTGCATTACCCGCGATGTTATATACAGTTAAGTTAACTCAGAGTCGCGGTGGGATGCTAGGTGTGGTGGGTGTCGTAGCGGTATTTCTCATGCAAAAAATTAAATCGAAGGTGTTGTTAGTGCTGATTGGCGGATCGGTCTTGTTCGCTATTATTGTTGCATCAGGTGCATTTTCCCGCTCCGTATATGATGCAAGTGGTAGTTTAGAAGATTCAGCAATGGGACGTTGGATCATGTGGGGTAATGCGATAAAAATGGCGGCGTATAATCCATTCTTTGGAGTGGGTATTGCTAATTTTGCTAATAGTCAATTTAATGAATTAAATAAAGCCGCTCATAGCATGTGGTTTCAGATTCTAGGGGATACCGGCTTTCTAGGCTTTATCTTTTTTATGTTATTTGCGATCCCTATTTGGATTAAAAACTACAAGATGTTGAAAGTTCTAAAAGAAAAGTATTTAAATGATCGTAAGAAGTTTGCGGGGCTTTATGTCACTGCACAGACGCTTTTTGCCGGAATGACAGGGTTTTATATCGCGGGTTCATTTCTTACCAAGGGTTTTAGCCCTGCGACTTACATTTTGTTATCAGTTTCTATTGCATTACAGCACTATGTTGGGCGAGAATTAGCGTCAGGACATGAAGTGCAGAAGCCACCACAAAAGGAGTTAGCCAATGCCTCAGCAATCTGATACTCAAATTATCCAGTTAGTGTCTTCTGCCTGGCGGCGGCGGCGTGTATTGGTCTACCCCATTATCATTGTGCCTATCTTAGGGTTGTTGACGATCTTCCTAATGCCTAAGCAATATATGATGCCAATCAACGTTACCGTTTTTCGTTCTTACGCATACAACCCATTTTATACTACGGCCGGGCAGGAGAGGGCTTTGTCCAGTAGTATCAGAACGTATTTACGGGGGCACGATTTCATTAACGATGCAGCCCGAATAGCGGGTTTGATAACACCTGAAATGAGCACTCGTGAAAAAACCAAGATGGTGAATGAAATCTCTGCAAAATTAACGCCTTCCCGCCTAACAGGTTCGCAAGTGCGGATGTGGTATAAAGACACCACCACTGATCATATGGCGCTGCTAGGACGCGCCCTGATGGTATTAGGAACAGAGCATATCCGCAATGCACTCGCCAAACAAAATATCGTCGCCTTGCGCCAAGGTATTAAGATGATTAATAAAGATGTCGGCGTTTCTACAGCACGCCTGGCCGCACTGCGATCACGCTACAAAGAAAATCATAGTGAGGTTCGGGTTATCCTAAGCCAATTAATAGGTTTGCGTGAACGCCGTGGTGAATTGATCCGCGAATTACAAAAACAACAAAATCCTGCTTGGTCTAAGAACGTTCATGCTGGTGCAGCCGCGGCATTAAACCAAAAGAAAGATGTGGAGGAATATGAGAAGTTAATTAACCTCAAATTTTTTATTCTGCCTAAGTTTCCTAATACAGTGCCCAACTTAATTCTCAGTTTTATTGTTATCACGATTGTTCTCGTGCTCTTGGGTATCGGTAGCGGCATCGGTTTAGCTGCTATCCTTGAGAGTTTAGACAGTAATATTCGTCATCGCGAAACACTTGAAGCTTTAACAGAGCAAATGGTTTTGGGTAGAATTCCACTGTTAGCTGATAAATCATAGCCTCTGGAGAGAGTTTGTCTTATGCAAATATTAGTAACTGGGGGCGCGGGTTATATTGGTAGTCATGCTTGTATTAGTCTGCTCAATGCAGGGCATCAAGTCGTTGTGGTTGATAATCTATGTAATTCAACTCGGCAGGCGATAACTCGAATTGAGCATATTACGCAACGAGAGCTGACTTTTTATCAACTTGATCTGCGTGAAAAAGCAGCTTTATCTGACATATTTAACCAGCATTCTATCACTGCCGTTATGCATTTTGCCGGATTAAAATCAGTAGATGAGTCTATTTCAAAACCTCTGGCTTACTATGATGCCAATGTGCATTCAACCATCACGCTGTGTGAAGTCATGCAACAAGCAGGTGTATTTCACATGGTGTTTAGCTCATCGGCCACGGTTTATGGTCACGCTAAGTCATTGCCGATCACAGAGCAGCACTCGCTTGAACCGATAAACCCGTATGGTCGCAGTAAACTAATGATTGAAATGTTGCTGCAAGACTGTTGCAATGCCGATCCGCGTTGGACAGTGGCGATCTTAAGATATTTTAATCCCGTTGGTGCCGACTCCAGCGGTTTAATCGGTGAAGAGCCACGAGGTACCCCCAATAATATTATGCCCCACATGTTAGACGTTGCTGTGGGTAAATTACCGCAATTAAATGTGTTTGGTGATGACTACCCGACTTGCGATGGTACTGGCATTAGAGATTATATTCACGTAGTCGATTTAGTCGAGGGTCACTTAAAAGCGTTAGAGTATCTGCAGCAAACCCCAGGTTGCCTGATTTGCAATTTGGGTACCGGCCAAGGTTATAGCGTGCTGCAGTTAATTCAAACGTTTGAAGCGGTAACCGAGGTTAACATTCCCTATCAAATTACTCAGCGCCGCGGCGGCGATGTTGCTGAGTGTTATGCTGATCCGAGTTTTGCACGCGAAAAATTAGGGTGGCAATGCAAGTATGATTTATCGACTATGTGTCAAGATGCTTGGCGCTGGCGTAAAAAGGTTAAGTGCTGATTGGGTGCTTTAGCTCTGTTCTAGCTTCAACCACGCGGCTTTCTGAAAATACTGCTCTAAGCGTTTCGCCAATTTAGGGAAGCGTTTGCTATGCCGTTGGCAAAACTCGATCAATTCACTACGCAAGGGTGGGTTAAGTTGATCGTTCAAGACACTGCCGATTAGGGTACCGCCAGCGTGCTTGATCTTTTTGATGGCCAGTTCGACGCTCAAACTTGCAGTTTGCCCGGTTAATACCACCAGTAAGCAGCGATCCGCAGCAGCACATAAGGTTTCACTCGGAATAATTGCTTCTGCTTCACAATTAACTGAAGACGTATCAAATAAAACAACTTGATACTGTTGTTGCCAATGCTGGATCTGTTTTTTCAAAAATTTTTTGTTTCGAAGCTTAATCAATTGATCACCGACTTTCGGAGCTGGCAGCACGCTTAAATGCGGAATGTTCGTTTGGGCAATATTATTATCAAGGGCTGTATCGAGTTGATCGGCCTGAGTAAATTCACAGTCGAAATGTTGACTCAAGCTTGCATGTGTCAAGTCAAAGTCAACTAATAGTGTTGATACATTAGCCGCTGCCAGGCGTCTGGCAATAGCCAACGCTGTTGTCGTTACGCCTTCGGCATCTTCTGCAGCAGTGATGGCTAGACTCTGAATATCTTGCTGTTGCAATGTGGTGAAGACTCGGTCCACCATTAAAGTGCTGAGAGGAATATTTTTACATGTCGTCATAGTGATGATCCCTCTATTCAAAAGGTCGTGTGATTAATGCTAATGAGGCTATGTCGCGTAAGGCTCTGGAGATTTTGTTCCAAAGTGTACGGCTTTGATCGGGCACGTAAATGGTATCGCCGGGGCGAATAACGGGAAGCAGACGAATGTCACCGGTTTTCATAAACCGCAACAAGTTAAAACTACTCGCACGCGTTTGGTAATGCGACATATGGATGATCACAATACGACGTAAATAAGCCGAGCCTGATGGGCCACCAGCTTCTGTCAGTAAATCTAAAATCGTCATATTCTGTTGAAATCGGTAATGGCCAGGTCTACCTACCGAGCCCAGTATTCTGACCGTTGATTGCGGCGAGTAATCTAACCAATAGCCATTGCGGACATTCGGCGGAATAAACACGATATCGCCAGGTTTGAGCATCGGTAATAACGAACGGTCCCCAGTCTTAAAATAAACAGCCAAATCTGCAACTTGAATATTAGGGCGATAACTGTTGTGGTCGATGATCCGAATGTGACGGATGTCAGCCCCCGTGGCAACGCCACCGGATGCCGCTAATAAATCAATTAAATCAAACCCAGGTTTATAGCGATACCGGCCGGCGTTTCCTACCGCACCAAATAGATAAATAGATTCATGTGCACGTAATTGATGCCAAGCAGCCGGGCCACCGTTAACACCTCGGGTGAGATCCGGTACTTTAATGATATCTCCGGGCTCAATCTTAGGCATATTATCAAGACTGCCGCCTTGGCTGAGAAAGCGCTCTAAGTTGTAGTAACGTGGTCGATGATTGGGGCGTAAGATTTTAATTTTGGCAGTGTCCGCATTATTACCTAAGCCACCTGCTTCGATGATGTAATCCAACAAAGTAAGAGATTTATCCCATTTATAACTACCCACGCGTGATACAGCACCTATTATCTTCAAGCTAGATTCAGGATTATGAAGCACTCGCTCTTCGCCTTGTCTAGTGCTAATAGCGCTGGAAGGAACAAAAATTGTGTCCAGGGTTTTTAGCGTTGGCAATAGTTTTATTTCACCGGTATCAAGGTATTTTCGATAATCAAATGGTGTAACGGTATCACCTCTTCGTAATTGCACTCGGTCGGTTTCAGCATTTGCGCGAATGCCACCGGCGGCATTAAGTGCCATTTGGACATTCGCATCTTCTGGCAAAGTCACTCGTCCTGGATTGCCCACATGCCCCAAAACATTAATGACCAGCATGCGGCTGCGCAGCTGGATACGAACGAAATTCGTATGGTGGAAAGACAAGCTCAGCGCATTCATCAAGGCTTTTTTGGCTTGCATCAGGGTCAAACCCGCAACCCGGATGCTACCGATTTCAGGTAACATCAAGTAACCACGATAATCTACCGTGAAGTTTTTGTTGAAGGCTGTTTCGCCGGGGAAGCCAATGTGTAACTGATCTCCTGGACGTAATACCAATGCATCATTCTTATCTGTTGGTAGGGTAACTTTTTTCTTATTGTCTGCAGGCAGAGTAACTTTTTTCTTGCCCATTAATGCATCATTGATCACGGGTGTTGCAGGCTCTGCCTCGGCTAGTGTCAAGAGGCCTTTTGAAGGCTTAGCTAATTGAATTAAGTTGGCTAATACGACATCGTGTTTAAGGTGTTTGGTTGGCGTACGCACTGCTGGTAAAGCAATTGAGGGTGCTATGAGAGAGTTTTCTCTGTTAGACAACTTGGTAAGACCTTTCTTGTGATGTTTTTTATGATGCTGATGGCGTCTCTTAATTTTGTGGTGGTTAGCGATCTGTTTTTTCTTAACCCGATGACGTTTGCTGTGTCGGGTGTCTCGATGCACAACAGGTGCGTGCCGCTTCATTACATGTGTCGTAGCTGATTTGGCGTGCTTAGAGGCCGCAGGAGTTGCTTTGAAGCTATAGGTTCGCGTAACAAAGTCATTCTCTTCACCCACTAGCATTGCGGTATTTTGCGCTTGTTGATCTAAATAACGTTGGCTGAATGGTGGCGCAGGATTTTTACTATGATGTTTGATCGTGTGATGCCGAGATCGTCGATGGCGCTGTGCATGACGTTTAGCCTTGTGATGTTTCGCAACAGAGTGAGTTGCAGCATGATGCTTAGATTTATGATGTTTCGCAACAGAGTGAGCCGCAGCATGATGCTTAGATTTATGATGTCGGGTAGCAGTATGTGTCGCTGCAAGTTTGGCAAACGGTGATTCTACAGCATACACCTTGGCGATATATGACGCAGGCAGTGGGATGTGTTTCGATACTGTTTGCGCAACGGCACTCATCGGCATACTCAGTGCGACAAACAGAACAATTGAAAGCAGCTTATATTTTTTCATGGGCTTCACTACCGACACCTTTTCTTACTGCGAATTCGCATTAATTTTTTGGCTAACGCTTTGTTTTGAGCTTCTAACTCTTTCAAATGTTTCGCGGCATCAGGGAATAAGCCAACCGTAATTTCACGGATGGCCAATTTTGATTTGCGATCTGCTAAAATCCACATGCCCGGTAGGCATTGATGGCCGCCATTTTTGCCAAGCTGATCGAGTCGCTCTTTGAGTTGAAAATAGCGATAGCGCAGGTTGCGATAGGTTTGCGAATTAATATCGACGTATTTATAGTGAGTAATATGACGGGTTTCGTTCATGTCAGCTAAGCCGCCCCCTTTAGGGCTGGGCCAAGCCATGATTTCGGGCGGGCCAAACAAGCAGCCTGCCAGCAAGCAGCTTAAACATAACAGGCTTATCCATTTCATCATAGTCAACTTTCCCTGTTGCAACCTATTGTTAGCGTGTTGGGATGATTTGATCGATACGCAAAAGTTTAATTAACTCGGCTGGTTGCTGCTGCAAATTTTCCAGCGTTAAATCTAAATTATTACATCGCAAGCGCTTATACAAAAAAACGATGGCACCAATCCCGGATGAATCGATAAATGGAACTTGAGTGAGGTTGATGACAACATTCTTGGGGCTGGCATTCACCAGCTGGCTAAACACTTCGCGAGCTTTAGGCGCCAGCGCGGCATCAAAGTCGCCGCGGATATGAATGGTATTCTGCGCTTCATTTTCAACAACTTCTATTGCCATCAGGATCATCCTTAATAAAAAATTAAAAGAGTTTATTGACCTTTGCCGAGAATAACAACTTTTACGGTGCGCAGCAAGATTTTAATGTCAGTTAACAACCACGTTTTAGGATCCGATAATGCTAAGGCATAAGCATGATCGTAGGCGACTTTGGCACGCACATCTTCAATATGTTCATCGTAGCCAAGATGCACTTGCGCAAGCCCGGTTACACCCGGTGCAATGCCATAGATCCTGTCATCGTAGAACGGGATTTGTTGCTCTAAATGCTTGATGAAAGCCGGGCGTTCAGGGCGAGGGCCGATCAGTGACATATCACCTCGTAGAATATTGTAAAACTGTGGTAATTCATCCAAACGCGATTTGCGTAACCATTTTCCGGCCCGGGTTATTCTCGGATCCGCTTTTTGTGCCCATTGGGCTTTGCCTAATTGCTCCGCGTTAATGCGCATGGTCCGAAATTTCAAGATCTGAAATAATTGGGTGTAATCCGGTTGCGCCCGCCCAACACGCCACTGACGATAAAAAATCGGACCTCTAGAATCCAATTTAATGGCGATGGCGATGAAAGGAAACAGCAGTGCGGTTAGGCTCAAACCGATCAAAGCTAGGCTTTTATCCGTTAGCCATTTGCCTATGCGTACCATTAACGGTAAGTGTGTGCTTGCGTTAGTCATTCTCTAAATCACATTTAGCTCGGCGCCAGGGTTTTCGGTATCGACCGGTTAGATAATATAGCGTCCCTATAAAGCTGGCAGCATGTCCGCGCACTACATAATGTACTTTCTCTAACCAAACAGGTGCGATTGTATCACGATGCAACTGTCGATACACTGCTAACGCGTAAATTAGGCTTTGTGCTCCCCAAAAAAGCGCAAAGCTCCAGGATTTGAAGCTTAGCCATAAGCTACTTAACCACACCATTAGTAGACAAACTGGCATTAATACCCGCAACGCTTTGCCAGAAGCAAAGGTAAAACTGGTGGCGCCAAATCGAGGTGAGAGTATTTCGCGCAAGTGGATCAGTTGCTGAAGATTGCCCGCGGCAATACGTTCACGCCGATGGTGATCCAGCGCATCGCTGATGTGCTCTAATTCTAGTGCTAAGATGTCGGGTACGTATAGGGAGCGATAACCTCTAGCAACAATTTTCAATGGGATCACAAAATCATCATTGATAGTGTATTCAATCAAGGGCGTAAAACAGCTACGACGCAGAAAAAAACACGACCCATGTACGCCTAGAGCACCCCCAACATCACTTTCGTGCTGCATGATCCGAGTTTGATAGTGCCAGTAGGCTAATTCACCTTCGCTGCCAGGATACAGCAAATGGTAGTGCGCGCTGATCACGCCAATTTTGGGATCCGCAAAATAACTGGCTACGCGCAGCATGCTATCGAGTGATAGCAGCGAGGAAGCATCGGTGAGGGCTACAACTTCACCCTTAGCCAATTCCATTGCCTGGTTGATCACCGCGATTTTGCCTTGATTATCTTGCATTACGATCACTTGGTGCTGCAGCGCTTTACATTCAGGTAGGTTCAAAGCAGCTTGCGCAATGTCCACAGTGTTATCGGTACAGCCATCACAGAATAAAATCAAATCCAATTTATCAGCTGGATAATCTAAACTAGCCAAATTGATAATTTTATCTTGAATAACCGCTGCTTCATTATAAGCAGGTACGATGATGCTGATCTGAGGCAATTCCTCATCCAGCTGCGTGGTTTGATAACCTCGAGTTAACAATGGCGCTTGGTAACGGGTTTTGCGACGACTCAGCCAACCTAATAGTAATGGGTAGCCAATGTGGTGATACAGAATCAACAGGCTACCGATAATGACGATCCAAACGGTAATGCTATCCACTAGCGTTTACTGTTTATTCTGGTGCAAGGTGATGGTGACTTTTTCCGCCGTCAAGTTCGGGTCGAAGTATAGGTTTGTGGCAATCCGTTGTTGTTGAAAGAGTTTAGCAATTTGCTGCATGCGTTGTTCGGTTCGATAAACGGCTTTAAGCTTTTTGCCGCCACGGCTAGGGCCACCGATAATATCTACTTGTGCGAGTAATTCCGCATTATGGGTTTTGATTAATTGCTGAAGTTTTTGTTGTTGTCTCGCCGTTAAGTTTTTTTGCTGCGGTTGAAACTGCAATGCCAAACCGCGGTTTAATCCAGGTTTCGCTTGAGCTGCCGCATATTGCTGTTGCAGTTGGAATAAACGTTGCGAAACCGGTAAATGATTGGTATTACCCTGCGCTTGCGGAGTGCCTTGGCCATTTGGCTCCATGAATTTAAGCTGATCACTGGCCGGTATCATCGACATCGGATCTGACTGACACGCGGTGAGCAGGCAAAGTGTCACTAACACAAAACAGAATTTAGCGGTGTATTTCATGGTTTCGTTCCCTCGTAAAGTAATGCCAATACAATGCCTAGGATAACACCCAAACAGTTAGCAATAAAATCATAAAAACTACTGGTGCGTGAAATTACAAACATTTGCACCACTTCGGTCAAAAAACCTAATAAACACCCCAAGATGAGCACGACCATTGCCATACGCAGGTTCCGACCTAAGGCGGTAAGCCATAAACCGCTCAACACCGTGAACAAAACGCCATGCACAATTTCATCGGCAAAACGATGTTGAAGTAATGCTGCCATGGGTATCTGCGCTATGGGTAAGCGCATCAGCAGGACAATGATAACGGTCCAAATGCAAGAGGCGATTAACCAAAAGCGACGTACGTTTATGTGGGTTACCCAGCATCTCATATCGGAGATGATATCTTAATTGGACTTTACTTCAAGTTACCGTAAAATTGCGCCTAGATTTTATGGATTTAACATGCAATTAACTGATTTTGATTATCCGCTTCCCGAGCACTTGATTGCCCAAGCCCCATTGGCCGAGCGAACCCAGAGTCGCTTGCTGGCGGTTGATAAGCAAGCTGGGCAGTTGATCGATACGCAATTTTGTGCGTTATTGCAATTTCTGAGGCCGGGTGATTGTTTGGTGTTAAATACCACGCGGGTGTTGCCGGCTCGTTTGTTTGGCGTTAAGCCAACGGGTGGCAAGGTGGAAGTGTTGATCGAGCGCGTACTGACTCCGCAGCGAGCGTTGGCGTTTATGAAGGCAAGCAAAACCCCGACGCCGGGCACCGAGATAATCTTGGCGGATAAGAGTGTGTTAACCGTGATGGGAAGACAGGAAAACTTATTCGAATTAAATTGCTCATCTGATATTAATTTTGAAAGTCTATTGCAGCAACAAGGGCATATGCCGCTGCCGCCCTATATCCAGCGTCATGATGATGCTGCCGATCAAGTGCGTTACCAGACTGTTTATGCGGATCAAGCCGGCGCCGTGGCGGCGCCAACTGCCGGTTTACATTTTGATGATGCTATGTTGGCGCGTTGCGAAGCGACGGGTATCCACATCATAAAGTTATTATTGCATGTAGGGGCAGGGACGTTTCAACCTGTGCGCACCGATGATATTCGCGATCACATTATGCACCGCGAGTGGTGTCAAATTGATGCTGATACTGTGGCAAGGTTAACGGCGGTTAAGCAAGCCGGCGGGCGCATTATCGCAGTCGGAACCACTAGCGTACGGTGCTTAGAAACAGCGGCGCAATCAGGACAATTGCAGGCTTTTTCAGGCGATACGCAATTGTTTATCTATCCGGGTTATCGATTTAATATGATCGATGGTTTGATCACCAACTTTCACCTGCCGCAATCGACATTACTCATGCTCGTGTCAGCGTTCGCCGGCTTTGACTTGATGCGACAGGCATACCAACACGCTATCGCGCAAACGTACCGCTTTTTTAGCTATGGTGATGCGATGTTAATTATGGATGGGTTATGCAAGTCAACTATACATTAAAACACTCAGATGGCGCAGCGCGGCGGGGTGAATTGCAATTCGCCAATGGTAAAACGCTACAAACACCTGTGTTCATGCCTGTGGGAACCTATGGCACGGTAAAAGCCATGTTGCCACGCGATTTACAGGAAATTGGTTTTGAATGTGTGCTCGGCAATACATTCCATCTAATGTTAAGACCGGGTACTGAGGTCGTGCAGCAACATGGTGGTTTGCATAAGATGATGCAATGGCCGGGGTTGATTTTAACCGACTCGGGTGGATTTCAAGTGTTTAGTTTGGGTAAGATGCGAAAAATTAATGCCGATGGCGTGACGTTTCGTTCCCCGCTTGATGGATCAAAAGTTATTTTAACTCCCGAAAAATCAATCCAAGTGCAGCATCAACTCGGCGCAGACATTGTCATGGTATTTGATGAATGTACGCCTTACCCGGCTACGCTAACGCAAGCCCGCGAGTCCATGCAACTCTCAATGAATTGGGCGCGGCGCTGTAAGCAGGTGCATGGCGATCATCCCAGCGCGCTGTTTGGGATCATCCAAGGGGGTATGTATCCTGACTTGCGAGATGAATCGTTAGCAGGCTTAGTGGATATAGGCTTCGATGGCTACGCTATCGGGGGGCTATCCGTCGGTGAACCCAAAGACTCCATGTTCTCGATATTAGATCACATTATGCCCCGTATCCCAGCTGACAAGCCCCGCTACCTGATGGGGGTGGGCAAACCTAGCGACATTGTTGCTGGCGTGGCTCGTGGTGTGGATATGTTCGACTGCGTGATGCCAACTCGAAATGCGCGCAACGGTCATCTATTTACCTCAGAAGGTGTGGTGAGGATCCGAAACAGTGTGTATAAGTCTGATATCCAACCGTTGGATCCAAATTGTGAATGCTACACTTGCCAACATTTCACCCGAGCCTATTTGCATCACTTGGCACGCTGTAAAGAAATTCTTGGCGCGCAGCTAAACACCCTGCATAATTTACATTTTTACCATCACCTGATCCTCGAGTTGCGATCTGCCATAGAAAAAGGTACATTCGCCCGGTTGGCCCAGCATTGGTTGCAACCCGCGAAACTTAAGGATTAGGATTATGAGTTTTTTTATCACTGACGCACTGGCGGCACCCGCCACAGCTCCAGCAGCGCAAAATGGTGCAATGGGTTCCATCATCATGCTGGTGGGCTTTGTGTTAATTTTTTATTTTTTACTGTGGCGCCCACAATCTAAAAAAGCTAAAGAGCAGCGTGATTTAATCAGTAGTCTTAACAAAGGTGATGAAGTGATCACCAACGGCGGGATGTTAGGCCGGATCACTAAAGTCGGTGACGATTTTCTCAGCTTAACGATTGCAGAAGGTGTTGAAATTAAAATTCAAAAGTCAGCAGTCACAGCGGTTGTCCCCAAGGGAACAGTTAAATCAGTTTAAGGGTAAGCAATGCAAAATAAATATCCCTTATGGAAAAATCTACTGCTCGTATTTTTGTTGGTGATCGTATCCATTTATGCAATTCCCAATATCTTTGGTGAAGATCCTTCAATTCAGATCTCGCCAAGTAGCACCCAGGTGCAAGTCGATGGTGTCATTAAAGACAAAGTGGTTGCAGCTTTAAAGCAAAATAGTTTAGCGTATAAACTCATTGAGTCTGAAGCTAAAGGCATCCTGATCCGCTTTTATGATACCGATACGCAGTTGAAAGCCAAAGATTTTATTAAAGCTGTGTTAGGTCCGCGCTATACCGTGGCATTAAACCTCGCGCCAGCCACACCAGCTTGGTTAGAAAGCTTGAGTGCAACCCCGATGAAATTAGGGTTGGATTTACGCGGTGGGGTGCATTTCTTATTGGCCGTTGATGTTGACAGTGTGGTGGCACGCCGTGAACAAGGGTTGATGAAATCCATGGCCGAGCGCTTGCGTAACGCCCGGATCCGTTACGCGCGCATCACGCAACACAAAGAACAAGGTATATGGTTGAGTTTTCGCAGTGCGCAGACGCGCGATGCTGGGTTTGAATTATTGCGGCGTGATTTCCCTAATTTGATTTACAGCCGCTTGCAATCCGGTCAGCAGTTTTTATTGATTGGCAAACTTTCACCGGCGGCCTTGAATGACACGCGTCGCTACACCATCAACCAGACTATGAGTATTTTGCGAAATCGCGTCAATGAACTGGGTGTGGGCGAAGCTGTCGTACAGCAGCAAGGCGCTAGTCGCGTTGCGGTGGATCTGCCGGGTATTCAAGATGCCGCACGTGCCAAACAAATTATTGGTGGCACTGCGTCGCTAGAATTTCACATGGTTGATCAAGAACATGATGCACAAGCTGCGCAGCAAGGTATGGTGCCGATTGGCTCCAAACTGTATACCTACGAAGGGCGCCCGGTTTTATTGAAAAACCAAGTGATATTAAGCGGTGAATCGATTACCAGCGCGATGTCGAGTTATGATCAACAAAGTGGTCGGCCATCGGTTTCCATCCAACTCGGTGGAGGTGGGGAAAGTCTATTTAGCCAAGTGACTCGCACCAACATCGGTAAGTTAATGGCAATTGTGTATGTCGAATCAAAAGTCACCAGTAAATTGGTTGACGGTAAAGTGCAACGCAGTAGCCACAAAAACGAACGTGTTATCAGCGTTGCCACCATCCAAAGTGCGTTGGGGCGTAATTTCCAAATCACGGGTCTGCAAGATCCTAATGAAGCTCAGAACTTAGCGTTATATTTACGTGCGGGCGCCTTACCTGCTGCGATTTATCCCGTTGAAGAACGCACCGTTGGGCCAACATTAGGTAAAGAAAATATTCGCCGTGGTATCATTTCACTGGAAGTGGGCTTAGGTTTAATTTTGGTGGTGATGTTGCTTTACTATCACTTGTTCGGCCTGATAGCGAATATGGCCTTGCTACTCAATTTAGTTTTTTTGGTGGCAGTGTTATCTATCATTGGTGCGACCTTAACCTTGCCGGGTATTGCAGGCATTGTGTTAACGATCGGTATGGCGGTTGACGCTAACGTATTAATTTACGAACGGATCCGTGAAGAGTTGCGTCTGGGGATATCACCTCAAGCCGCGATTTATGCAGGTTATGAACGCGCCTTATCCACTATTATTGATGCGAACGTGACGACATTGATCGTTGCTATTGTATTATTCGCAATTGGCACCGGTCCCATTAAGGGCTTTGCCATAACGCTATCAATTGGTTTGTTAACCTCTATGTTAACGTCGATCGTCTACACGCGTGCTGCAGTTAATTTCATTTACGGTGGTCGCCAAGTGAAAAAATTATCGATTGGAATTTAATTAAAGACTAGGTTGAAATACAATGGAATTATTTAAACACAATGCGAAAATTGATTTTATGGGTGCCCGAAAATGGACGGCAGTGTTATCAGCCGTGTTATTCATGAGTTCTTTTTTATCGTTAATTGTCTATGGTTTACAATGGGGTTTGGACTTTACCGGTGGTACGCAAATTGAAGTAACCTATCAGCAAGCAGCAGATTTAGCGAAGATCCGGCAACAACTTTCTGGCGTGGGTTTTAGTGAAGCTGAAGTTATCAGTTACGGGACTTCGACCGATGTGCTAATTAGCATTGGTACACGTAATGATGTGAATCAAACGGAGCTGGTTGCCAAAGTGATGCATGCATTACCTGGCGCAAAACAGCAACGGGTTGAATTTGTGGGCCCGCAGGTAGGACATGAATTAGCGACTAAGGGTGCGCTGGCTATCATTGTGTCACTGTTAGCGACGATGATTTATATTGCAATGCGTTTTGAATATCGTTTTGCGGTGTCGGCGGCCGCTGCGCTGATCCATGATCCACTACTCATTTTAGGAGTATTTTCGTTTTTTCATATTCCGTTTGACTTAAAAGCCTTAGGTGCGTTGTTAGCCGTGATCGGTTACTCACTAAATGATACCATTGTGGTGTTTGACAGGGTGCGCGAGAATTTTCGTAAGTTGCGTCGCGCTACGCCGATAGAGATTATGAATTTATCGATTAACCAAACCTTATCACGTACCATCATGACATCGGCGTTAACGTTAACCGTGGTTGTGTCCTTGTTTATTTATGGTGGTGAAACCATTCACGGTTTTTCACTGGCGTTGATGATTGGTATTATCATCGGAACCTATTCATCTATTTATATCGCTGGAGCATTGGCTTTGGTGCTGGGTTTGAATCGCAGCGATTTGTTACCTAACGCTAAAACATTGGTTGACGATAGACCTTAATGAATGCCATGCGCAATCGCTGGAAAACGTATTTATTGCATTGTGTGATTTTGCTCTGCAGCATTGGCCTTATGACTACAACCCATGCTGCACGTAAGCGCCGTAATAGAACTCAAAAACACTCTCGAACTCAATCACAACCTCGGATCAATCTGCGATTACAAAAAGCGATAACACTTACGAAGTATGGTCGATTTACCGTATCGGTGAACTTTTCCAACGGTGCTGATGGTGTGATGATCAACTACCAAGTGCGTGATAAAAGGGGTCGCTCGTACGCTAAATGGCAAGCTCCTGGTCCTTATGCTTGTCACACAGATGAAATCTTAGCGGCAATCCGCGCGCTAAAAGTCGGTAAGGCGACTGTGGGTTGGAAAGTGATGATTCAGCCGGGTGGTTTTTGCCGAGGGCAGATGATTTTGCCACAAGTCAGAACGCATGATAATACTATCGTACACATGATTTCTTTATTACCTCGACAGCGCCAATATATTTTTCAAACGTTAGCGGGCACACACATATCGCTGCATCCGGGCACAAAGCAGACAGTTTTGCACGTTTTTGAAATGGTCGGACCAGCTGTTCTGGGCTTGTTTCAACCGCGGAAATTAGCGGTGGCTGCTAATGGTAGAATGCAATGGTTAACGATCCCAGACAAAAATATTGCAACACTTATTCAACGTGCTTATCCAAGTGATGCTTGCATGGCTCAAAGATTTTTGCTGCATCGATGCCTACAACAAGAGGGCAATGATGCTAAATGTAAACCGTTACAAACTAGAGAAAAGATCTGCTTGGCCAAACAGCAAAAAAATACTCAAACTCACAGTCGGCAGTTTTCTTCATGTAATATTCGCGCCAATAATGATTTATCGGCGAAGCAACGGTGTCTGCAGCAGGAACTTGAAAAACAAGATATACGTTTAAATAAAGCCTATCAGGGGCTACGAAAACTCTTTTCCGACTCTGAATTAATGCTTCCTATGCATTATAGCCAACGTTTATGGACCCGCTTTCGTGATTCTGCTTGTCACCTGCGTGGCCAATATCCCAAAGGCCCAGATCAAACCCTACGTGTTCTACAATGCCGACTGGAACAGACTGATCGGCGTGCTGATGAATTGCAGGAAATGTTGGCTGCAGGCCAGTGAGTTATACCCATCACAGCTTGGAGTGCGGTGGGTATAATAGGGGCGCCCTTAATGTTCTCTTAAGATTCGGATGGTAGAATCCACTATATGATGATGAGATAGGCTTATCAGCCTGATGAGAAGCGAGCCATGTTAAACGCACAACTTGCCAATAGTTATAGCAATTTTTGAATAGGAGTAGACCCGTGCCAACATGGATAACAAAATTAACAACGCAGTCTTGGAAGCGTTTCAAACGGCCTAACCCGCATCTATGTGGGCGCGAAGCCATGAATTCAGCCGATAATGTGCCGGGCTGCATCCCCGTGTATGTGGTTTATCCCAAGTTTAATCAACTCGAATTCAAACGATTTTTCAGTTCTAAATCGATTTCATTGGATGTGGAACTCGCTAACCATCCTTTATTTTTGGATCTAAAAAATGCCACTGATTATTGCCGTTTTCTTCCCGATAGCCATGGCCTTGTTAAATTGTATGTGCCGCCGTCAGCTGTGATCGGTTGTGGTCGTAATTTACGATTAAAACCAGCTTGTATCACCAACACCCATATTCACGGTTTCATGCCCGGTCATGCTAGCGATTTTTATGTCAAAAATCCTTATTTTGAGCAACTTGCTTCGCATGCAGTGGCTTAAAGTTTAACCTTGATATTCAGATCGGGTTGCATATCCAAGCTACACACTATCCACTGATCTCGCTATAATCCTCGCTTTAGCTAAAAGGATGCGTCATGGATCAGTCTTTTCTTACCCACTGCCAACAGCAATTAAACGAAATCGAGCAAGCCGGCCTCAGTAAACATGAGCGGATTATTACTTCGCAGCAACAAGCTGCTATCCAAGTTGAGGGTGGGCAGGAAGTCTTAAACTTTTGTGCGAACAATTATTTAGGCTTAGCCAATCATCCCGATCTGATTAAAGCGGCGCAAGACACATTAAATGAGTATGGCTACGGTTTATCGTCAGTACGCTTCATTTGTGGTACGCAAACAATCCATAAAAAATTGGAAGCCAAAATTTCCGAGTTTTTGCAAACTGAAGACTCAATCTTATATTCCTCATGTTTTGATGCCAACGGCGGTTTATTTGAAACCTTACTGAGCGCTGAAGATGCCATCATCAGCGATAGTTTAAATCATGCGAGCATTATTGATGGGGTGCGTTTATGTAAAGCGGCGCGCTATCGTTATGCTAACAACGACATGCAAGATTTGGAAGATAAGCTCAAACAAGCTCAAGACGCACGGTTTCGTTTGATCGCGACAGATGGCGTATTTTCTATGGATGGCATTACCGCTAACTTATCTGCTATTTGTGATCTGGCTGATAAATATAATGCGTTGGTGATGGTTGATGATTCGCATGCAGTTGGCTTCATGGGTGAAAAAGGTCGCGGTACGCACGAGTATTGCGGTGTTATAGATCGTGTTGACATCATCACTGGTACACTAGGCAAAGCACTAGGCGGTGCCTCCGGCGGTTATACTTCAGCACATAAACCTATTATTGACTTGTTGCGCCAACGTTCACGGCCTTATTTATTTTCTAATACCTTAGCGCCTACGATTGTCGGCGCTTCGTTGAAAGTGTTAGAGATGTTATCCAGTAGCGATACTTTACGGGTTCAACTCAAACAAAATTCAGCGTATTTTCGTCAACACATGACAGAGTTGGGATTTAATTTAGTGCCGGGTGATCATCCTATTATTCCCGTGATGTTAGGTGACGCTCGCTTAGCCAGTGATATGGCGGATGCCTTATTGCAACACGGTATTTATGTGATTGGTTTTTCATTTCCAGTTGTGCCAAAAGGTCAAGCGCGGATCCGCGTACAAATTTCTGCAGCGCATACCCGTGAGCATTTAGACAAAGCCCTTCAAGCTTTTTCTGAAGTGGGCCATAGCATGCAGGTGATCAAGTAAATGAAAGCCTTAGTCAAAGCCCATGCAAAACCTGGAATATGGTTGCAAGACGTTGAACTGCCCACGATCGGTCACAATGATATTTTAATTAAAATCCACAAAACTGCGATCTGCGGAACTGATATTCACATTTATAATTGGGATGACTGGGCTCAAAAAAATATTCTAGTGCCAATGCACGTTGGCCATGAGTTTGTGGGAGAAATCGTTGAAATCGGTTGTGAAGTCACCGGTTTGAAAATCGGTGACCGCGTCAGTGGGGAAGGGCATATCACGTGCGGTCATTGTCGCAATTGTCGTGCAGGTAAACGCCACTTATGTCGCAATACTGTGGGCGTAGGGGTTAATCGCCCAGGTTGTTTTGCAGAATTTTTATCGTTGCCGGCGAGTAATGCGTTTGTATTACCGGAAACGATTTCAGATGATATTGCCTCGATCTTAGATCCATTTGGCAATGCGACTCACACGGCTTTATCATTTTCATGCGTAGGAGAGGATGTATTGATCACCGGTGCGGGCCCGATTGGCATCATGGCTGTTGCCATTGCTCGCCACGTCGGCGCAAGATATGTCGTGATCACCGATCTGAATCCTTACCGCTTAGCATTAGCAGAACGCATGGGTGCAACCCAGGTGGTAAATATCAAAGAGACTTCGTTAATTGACGTTATGTTGTCGTTAGGCATGACTGAAGGGTTTGATGTCGGCCTGGAAATGTCAGGCAATGCCAGTGCATTGCTTGAAATGATCAAAGTGATGAATCACGGTGGCCACATGGCGTTGTTAGGTGTATTGCCACAAGAAACCACCATCGATTGGAACCAAATTATTTTCAAAGGTTTGCAGCTCAAAGGGATTTACGGTCGTGAAATGTTTGAAACTTGGTACAAGATGGTGAGTATGTTACAAAGCGGTTTAGATATTTCGCCCGTGATCACTCACCATTTTCCTGTTGACGAATTCCAACAAGGTTTTGATGTGATGCGCTCTGGCCAATCGGGTAAAGTTATTTTGGATTGGACGGCGTAATCACGCAATCGAGTTTGATATCCCAAGGTTCAGGAAGTATTTGGTCGACTTGTTGAAAATCATACGCTAAGCCGATCAATTTTGGTTTTTCAAGGCGCTCTCGCATAAACGCTAAGGTTCGGTCATAAAAACCGGCGCCCATGCCCAAGCGATTGCCTTGCGCATCGAACGCAAGTAACGGCATGATCATGACATCTAATGCTTTGGGGTCAATTAGGGTGTGTGCAGTCATATCGGGTTCTAAAATACCAAAGCGATTTGCAATTAATGTATCGCCTCGTTGATAGCTGACAAACACCAAATGATTTGCTCGATTGGGATCTAACACCGGCAGAAACACTGATTTTTTCTGTTGCCAAGCGTTATCCCAAATATACTGTGCGTCAACTTCACCTCGGTGCGCAACATAGCAAGCAATATTGTCTGCCTGCAAATAATCAGGAAGCGTAAAGACTTTGAATGCGATTGCCTGCGAATCGGCTGCGATCACCTCGGGACTTAGCGCTGCGCGCTGTTGTTTAATGGCTTGGCGATTGTGATGTGTTGTCATGAGATAAACCCGTTCAGCATGGCTTTGAACCGTAAGGTTCAGGTGGGAACAGAGTGGACCAGATCAGGCGTCCTACTTAAAGCAGGCTTGCACAACACTGATGGCAGCTTAGCCCCCAAGCTTGTAATGTTGGTTCAAAAATCATTGGCTGAACGGGAAGTTCCATTATACCGCAATTTCTTCTTGCTGTGTCAAAGCTTCTTCAACTTTCTGTTGTAAGACATTTAGCCGAATGGCTTGGGCTTCGTTACCTAAGCTTGAACCTTGTTTGGCTTGCAGTAATTCATGGGTAATATTCAGCGCGGTGGTAATGGCCACTTGATCGGGTTTCACCGGCTTGCATTGTGATGCCGCTTCTCGCATTTTTTTATCCAAATATAAAGCCGATTGTTGCAATGCCTCAACTTGTTTTTCCGGGCATTTCACCGGATAGGCTTTATTGAGAATGTGTACGGTAATAGTTGTTGTTTCACTCATGCTTCAACCTCCAAATTTTTCAGCCGCGCAATCATTTGGTCAATCTGTGTTTTGGCTTGTTGATGTTTGGTCCGTAACACAGTTTTTTCAGATTGTAATAGCGCCTGCTGTTTGCGCAGCTCAGCATTCTCGTGTTTTAAATCATGAAATTGCCTAAGCAGTTGGAGGGTTTTAGCTTCCAACTGATCAAAGTTACATCCTTGCATACTGAGATCTCCCTGCTAAGTAATTGCGGCAGTATAGCATAAGTTGACCCGGTGGATATTATCAGCCCTTCGGGCCTTAAGTCGTACACCATTTTCTGGTGACACCCTCCCTGGAGCAAGGTAAAATCCAACCCTTTAGCGTAGGATACCTCATGGAATTGTGGTTAGGTTTTATCATCACAGGTTTATTTGCCGGCTTTATCTCTGGATTGTTAGGGATTGGTGGCGGTGTTGTGATTGTTCCAGCTTTGGCATTCATTTTTGCACGTCATGCGGTTCCAGCATCCTCCGTTATGCATGCGGCGACAGCTACCTCACTGGCTATTATGGTGTTTACGACTACGGCTTCAGCAATTTCCCATCACCGCCACGAACCGATCCGTTGGCCGCTATACTGGAAGTTTTTCCCGGGTTTGGTGTTGGGTGCTTGCACTGGCGTGGTGGTTGCTCATTTTCTACATCCCGATGTGCTGCGGATCACCTTTGCCATCTTCTTATTCTTTGTATCGGCAAAACTTTTTTTACATTTGTCTGCGAAGCCTGATGTCACATTGCCGGGTACAGTAGATGCGAATTCGGTATCGTTTGCTATTGGAAGTATCGCCAGTATGCTGGGCATAGGGGGAAGTGTTTTCATGACACCTTATTTATTACACCACCATATTTCGGTGCGCCGTGCAGTTGGCGTTGCGGTGGTAGCCAGTTTTACAATCGCATTGATTGGCGCCAGCGTCAGCATTTTCACTGGCTCAACGGTGCCGGATCTTCCGGGGGCCAGTAGCGGCTATATTGTTTGGACGGCTGTTCTGGGTGTGGCATTGCCCAGCTTGGTAACTGTACCACTAGGTGCATGGGTATCGCACCATACAGACATCAAACTTTTACAACACTTGTTCGCTGTTTTACTATTAGCAATCAGTGCTCATTTAATCTGGATGGTTTGGCTGTAGAAAAAATAACAAGGAATTAACCTATGATACTGTATCCGAATATTAATCCCATTGCATTGCAATTGGGGCCCATCAAAGTTTATTGGTATGGCTTGATGTATGTCATAGGTTTTCTCGCTGCGTGGCTTTTGGGTGTGTGGCGTGCGGGGCGTCCTGATAGTGGTTGGACGAAAGAGCAAGTCGGCGATATTATTTTTTATTGCGCATTGGGCGTGATTATCGGCGGGCGTATCGGTTACATGTTATTTTATGCGTGGCCCGAGTTGGTGCAAGATCCCTTAAGTCTTTTTAAGATTTGGCAAGGCGGGATGTCATTTCACGGTGGTTTACTGGGTGTTATCGTCAGTATAGGGTGGTTTGGTAAACGCCGACAAAAACCTTTTTTTGCTGTCGCGGATTTCATTATCCCTTTGGTGCCTATCGGTTTAGCTGCGGGGCGTTTAGGTAATTTTATTAATGGTGAATTGTGGGGGCGTGTTACCGATGTGCCCTGGGGCATGGTATTTCCTCGCGGCGGTTCAGCCCCGCGCCATCCTTCGCAGCTTTATGAATTCTTTTTAGAAGGTGTAGTATTGTTTATACTGTTGTGGTGGTTCTCAGCCAAACCTAGGCCGCGCATGGCAGTGTCAGGTTTGTTTTTATTAGGGTATGGCGTGTTTCGCTTTTTTGTAGAATTTTTTCGTCAACCTGATATTCAAATGGGTTATGTTGCCTTTGGGTGGATGACCAAAGGCCAATTACTTTGTATTCCGATGATCATCGCCGGTTTAGCCTTTTTAGTATTTGCTTACAGACGTCAAATGCCAGTTGTTAAGGAGCACACATGAAACGGTATATCGATTTTCTAAAACACATTGCCGACCATGCCCACGAACGCATGGACCGAACGGGTACCGGCACCTTAAGTGTCTTTGGCCAGCAAATGCGGTTTGATTTGAGTGCCGGTTTTCCGTTGGTCACGACTAAGAAATTGCATTTAAAAAGCATCATTTACGAATTACTGTGGTTTTTAAAAGGCGATACCAACGTTAAATACTTGCAAGATAACGGTGTTCGCATTTGGAATGAGTGGGCAGATGAAAATGGCGATTTAGGTCCTGTTTACGGTAAACAATGGCGGGCGTGGGGTGCTACAGATGGCAGGGTGGTCGATCAGATCTCACAAGTGATCGAACAAATACAAACAGATCCCAGCTCGCGTCGTTTGATCGTCAGCGCCTGGAACGTCGGTGAGTTGGACCAAATGGCGCTACCACCGTGTCACCTATTATTTCAATTCCACGTCGCAGACGGTCGTCTATCTTGCCAACTCTATCAACGCTCTGCCGATGCGTTTCTGGGTGTGCCCTTTAACATCGCATCCTATTCCTTGTTAACTCACATGATTGCTCAACAATGCCATTTAGACGTTGGCGATTTCGTTTGGACCGGTGGAGATTGCCATATTTACATAACCCACTTAGAGCAAGTGGCCTTACAAACTTCACGTACCCCTTATCACTTACCTACGCTGCACATCAAGCGCAAACCGCCTTCGATTTTCGAGTATGAGTTTGAAGACTTTGAAATCTTTAATTATCAGGCGCATCCGCATATTAAAGGTGAAGTTGCAGTTTAGGTGCTGCTATGCTTCGAGGATATTCGCGATTTTACGGCTTCAGCAAGGTCAAACCTTTTAGTAAATTCAACGCTTCATACAATTGATAATCAGTATGCATTAATGAAGCATCTTGTTTACTTGATTTTTGTTTTATTTTGCTATCAGTCTTAGTATCAGGTTTGGCTTTGGGACCTTTTTTAGCGCCGACTTTATCGGTTTGTTTTTCATTACCATTAGCCAAGTGACCTTTTAAATCCGCTTCAGATAAACGTTCTAAGCCTAAACGATCCACTTCCTTTTGAGGGATCTTAACATTTTCAATAATGATATCGGGTTCGATGCCTTTAGCTTGGATGGATCGGCCAGAGGGTGTGTAATACAAGGCAGTCGTGAGCTTAACGCCGGTATTTTTTGATAAGGGTAAAATGGTTTGTACCGAGCCTTTACCAAAACTTTTTTTGCCGACAATGATAGCGCGTTTATTATCTTTTAATGCCCCCGCCAAAATTTCCGAGCCAGAAGCTGAGCCTTCATTAATTAATACGATGATAGGTTTATTCTTAAGAATATCGCCAGGGTTGGCAACAGCAGTCATTTGTGAACCTTCTAAGCGCCCTTTGGTATAAACAATAATTTCTTCTTCGCCTTTTTTATCATTATGAATAAAGGCGTCAGAAATTTTAATGGCTGAATCTAATAAGCCGCCAGGATTATTGCGTAGATCAATGATCAGACCTTTTAACCCGCCTTTAGCCTCTTTTTTCATTTTTCTAATGGCTTTGGTCACGTCATTAGCCGTAGGGCTTTGGAAATGACTGATCCGCAGATAGCCATAATGATCATCTATGATGCGACTCTTCACACTTTTAATCTGAATGATGGCGCGCGTGATGGTGACTTTAATGGGTCTGTTTTCACCTTTACGTAAAATCGTTAAATGAATGTCAGTGCCGGGTTTACCACGCATCATAGTAACGGCTTCGCGTAAGGTGAGATCTTTAACGGGCTTATCTTCAATGCGAACGATGTAGTCGCCAGGTTGGATGCCAGCCTTTTGTGCTGGCGTGTCATCAATAGGGCTGACAACTTTAATGATGCCTTGCTCCATGGTGACTTCAATGCCCAAGCCGCCGAATTCACCTTTGGTGGATTCGGTTAAATCTTTAAAAGCTTCTTCATCTAAATAGGTGGAATGTGGATCTAAACCGACTAACATACCGCGTATGGCATCTTCGAATAAGGTTTTGTCTTTAACGGGTTTAACATAATAGTTTTTAATTTGACTGATCGCGATTGAAAACCGTTGCACGTCTTCTATCGGTAATTTACCCGACTTTTGTGACGTTTTTTTAGCGACTATGTTGGAGGTCAGTAGGGTGGTGATAACGCCGATGCTAAGCGCAATTGTCCATGCGATGATCTTATTGCTTTGAGTTGCCATAATCTCTCCTTAGTGGCTGTTTGTATGGCTTAGCCGATAAAGCGTATTGCTCGGTTGCACCAGCGTTTGGGGTTTAAGGGTTTAGCTCGGTGTCGAATTTCAAAATATAAGCCACTTTGTTGGTTACCACCGCTATGGCCCACCGTGCTAATTAAATTCCCTGCCTTGACCCGATCCCCCGCTTGTTTATACAGGCTTTGGTTATGTGCGTAAAGCGTCATAAATCCATCACCATGATCGATAATGAGTAACAAACCAAACCCGCGTAACCAATTGGCAAATACGACTCGGCCTGGATAAATTGCCTTAACCGCTTGCCCCTGTCGAGCTTGAATAAAAACTCCATTATACCGTAACTCACTCTCTGCAATTGCTGTACCAAAAGTACGAATGATTGGACCCGATGTGGGCCAGGGCAAGTGATGGCGCAATTTCGCGAAGGGTTGGCTGGGTTGTAGTACGGTGCTACTAGCAATTTGTAAGCGTTTGATCACCTGCTCCAAGTTAGATTTATTTTGTTTGAGTTGTTTTAACTGATCTTGCTTGCTCACGATCCGCTGCGTCAATTTTGAGAGTACGCGGTTACGTAATGTTTGCTGCTGCGTTAAGTTATGTTGCTTGTGATTTTGTTCGCTAACCAAATTTTTTAATCGCCGAGTTTGCTTGCCGATGTGTTGCTGACGTTGTTGCAAGGCCAACAGAGTGTGTTTGATTTGTTGGATCAATTCAAAGCGAGCCTTATTCAAATAACCATAGTAACTTAATAGGCGGTCGATTTTGGCAGGATCTTGTTGATCTAAAATTAATTTAACTGCGTCATGCTGACCCAGCTGATAAGCGGCTTTAAATTGTTTAGCCAGCAATTGTTGTTGTGTGAGTAGCTTGGCTTGTTGTTCAGTCTGTCGTCGCGTGAGTTTGTTTATACGACGTTGTTGCCAGCTAAGATCCTTTTTGAGTTTATCAAGATGCCGATATAAATGATCCATCGTCATTTCGCTATGGCGCAACGTTTGGATCAGATCCGAACGTTTATTCTTAGCGTTAACAATGCTGCGTTTCACTTGCTTGATTTTAACGGTTAAGTGTTTAACGGAGGCTTGCTTGCGAGTGATCGGAGTTGCTTGTGTGGTGTGAGTGAAAAGCACCATGCATGTTGCTAATAGCCAACTTAATAGGGTGTTTATTTTATTTCGCACCGCTTAACTATCCTTGTATATTGAGCAGCGACTTCCCAGTCATTTGTGGTGGTGGCTCTATGCCGAGTAAGGTCAATACTGTGGGCGCGATATCAATTAAAGAACCAACGTGTTGCGTCGGCGCCGCAGGTCGACCTAAATATAACATCGGTACGACATTGTGCGTATGCGCTGTATGCGCTTGTCCCGTACTTTCATTAAATAATTGTTCGGCATTGCCATGATCGGCCGTGATGATCATTTCACCGTCGCAATTTTCTAAGGCTTGGTGAATTTGCCCTAAGCATTCATCAATGCATTCTACTGCCTTGCAAGTCGCTTCAAAGTTACCACTGTGCCCGACCATATCGGCATTGGCCAAGTTACAAATGATAAGATCAAAATGATTTTTTTCAATCGCAGCGATTAATTTGTTTGTCACTTCATGCGCATTCATCTCAGGTTGCAGATCATAGGTTGCAACCTTAGGTGAGGGCACCAAAATACGTTCTTCACCGTCGAACGGTTGCTCATGGCCACCGTTAAAAAAGAAGGTGACATGTGCGTACTTTTCCGTTTCCGCTATCCGTAATTGATGCAAGCCTTGGGCGGCAGCGAACTCACCCAAACAATTCTCAACTTTTTGTGGTGCAAAAGCGACTTGGGCTTCAATATCATTTGCGTATTCGGTTAAGCTAACAAACTCTGTTAACTGAGGGCAGGTTTTACGTTCGAATTCTGTAAACCCAGGTTGAGTTAATGCCCGAGTTAGTTGTCTGGCGCGATCGGCACGAAAATTCATGAAGACGACTACATCGCCGTCGGCAATAGGGTGGGCGCCTTCAATCCACGTCGGTTCAACAAACTCATCACTTTCATCACGTGCATACGCTTGCAAAAGCGCAGCCGTTGCATCGTTTGCTGTATACGCCGCTTTGCCTTGAGTAAATAAGTCATAAGCTTTGGCAGTACGATCCCAACGCTTGTCTCTATCCATCGCGTAATACCGCCCGATGATAGAACCGATAACACCACAGGCCTTATTTTCAAGATGTTGTTGCAGTGCTTGCAAAGATTCTTGTGCGCTACGCGGCGGTGTGTCACGGCCATCTAAAATGGCATGCACCACGCAATCATGAAAATGTTGCTGAGCACACAAGTCCAACATGGCATGCATATGCCGCTCTTGACTGTGCACGCCACCGGGTGACAGTAGGCTAAGCAAATGTAACCGTTTACCCGCAGCTTGAGCTGTTTTCACAGCGGCTAGCAGCACTGGATTTTGCAAAAAACTGCCATCGGCAATGGCTTGATCAATCCGCGTTAAATCTTGATAGACCACACGCCCAGCGCCTAAATGCATATGCCCCACTTCTGAATTACCCATTTGACCTTCAGGTAACCCCACAGCATCACCGGCACATTCAATTTTCACAAAAGGACAGGTCTGCTGCCAGCGATCCCAATTCGGCGTATCAGCTGCCGCAATCGCATTATGATCAGTCTTTTCACTGTAACCCCAGCCATCTAGGATCATTAACACCAAGGGGCGATGAGCATGCTGCATGAGTATAAGCCTTTGTTTAAAGGTCGAAATTATCTCACCAAATAGCGGACAATGCCAATGGGGGAGTCTCCATTATCGAACAATTCTATTAGTTCACCCCTATGCCGTGACCCTTGTGCCGAATTTTACAGATTTATACCTCTCGCATCTTGAAGTGCGAGGGGTATAGCTGTTATCAACCCCAGCGTGTATAATCCCACCTTTATTAGTCATTATGTAGTGAACTTATGGAACAATATTTAAATTTCGTCATCAACCATTGGGCGCTGTGGTTAGCGCTGGCTGTTTTACTGGTGTTATTAATCCGCATCGAAGTGGGTTCTAATGTTGGTGGTTTGCAACTTTTAACGCCGCAGCTGGCTACTCAAAAGTTAAATAAAGAACATGCCGTGATCCTGGATGTGCGTGATGATGACGCCTTTGCAGCCGGTCATATTCTAGGCGCATTAAATATCCCTGCAAAACAAATCGATGAACAGTTGCCGAAGTTGAATAAATACAAAGAAAAGCCGGTCATTGTTTGTTTTGCTAACGGCCAGAGCTTTGTCAAAGCCGGGCAAATTTTAAAGGCGAAGGGCTTTACACAATTATATGCTTTGAAGGGTGGTATTGATGGTTGGACCCAAGCCAATTTACCCCTGATGAAAGCGTAATCCTTTTTCTAGATATCCAGACACGAGGTAACCATAATGGCTAAAGATACACAAACGGCTGCACCGGAAAGTAATGAAGATCAGCAATTTGCAATCCAACGGATTTATACTAAAGATATTTCTTATGAATCACCCACGTCCCCGAAGATTTTTCAAACCGAATGGGAGCCGGAATTACATTTGGATATTCAAACCAATACAGAATCATTGGGGGAAGATAACCATAATGTTGTGTTGACCTTAACGGTTACCGTGAAAAATGAAAAAGAAACGGCATTTTTGGTTGAAGTTAAACAAGCCGGTATTTTCACGATTAAAGGTTTTCCGGAAGATCAACTAAAGCATACACTCGGTAGTTTTTGCCCCAGTGTTTTGTATCCTTATGCACGTGAAGTGGTGACTAACTTGGTGACCAAAGGCGGTTTTCCTCAATTAGTTTTGGCACCGGTAAATTTTGACGCCCTATATTCTCAGCATTTGGCAGAGCAAAAAACTGAAAGCGCTGAAACCACTCACTAATTTTTGGGGAGTAGCATGATGACACGATCACCGATTGCGGTCATAGGTGCGGGTTCTTGGGGAACCGCTCTTGCGGTTTTGTTGGCGCGTAACGGTTCTCCCGTGACATTGTGGGACAATGATCCTCGGTTGCTAGCCCAATTGCAGCAACAGCGAGAAAATCAGCGTTACTTGCCGGGCGTTAAGCTGCCTGATGCTATCACGGTTGTCGAACAGTTTGATGATGCGTTTGCGGACTTACAAGATATTTTATTAGCTGTACCCAGTCATGCGTTTGGAAAAGTGGTTTCGCAAATCCACGAGTTATCACTTCCCAAATACCGTTTAGCTTGGGCCACTAAAGGGCTAGAGCCGCAGACTGCTCGGTGTTTGCATCTCGTTGCCCAATCAATTGTGGGTGACTCGATTCCATTAGCCGCGATTTCAGGTCCAACGTTTGCCATGGAAGTCGGCCAAGGCCTGCCGTCTGCGATGGCAATTGCTGCAACCGATCAAACATTTATGTCCGATATGACGCAGCGCCTACAAAATCCAACGTTTCGTATGCACAGTTGCGATGATTTGATTGGCTTGCAAGTGTGTGGTGCCGTCAAAAATGTATTAGCTATCGCTACCGGTTTGTGCGTTGGGTTAGGCTTTGGTGCTAACAGTCGCGCCGCGTTAATTACTTATGGTTTAGCTGAAATGCAACGTTTAGGCGTAGCGCTAAATGCAAAAGCTGAGACGTTTTTATCTGTAGCGGGTTTGGGTGATTTAGTGTTGACGGCCGGTGATGATCAATCACGTAACCGACGTTTTGGTATCGCCCTAGGTGAAGGTCAATCAGCTGAGGATGCAAAGCAGGCGATTGATAAAGTTGTAGAAGGCGCAGACACTATCACGCTAGTATGGAGCTTGGCGCAAAAACACAAAGTCGACATGCCGTTAACTCAAGCCGTATATGAGATTGTTATCGAGCAGGCTGATCCAAAAACTAAACTGTTAGCTTTATTCTCCCCGTCTGAGCATGGTTAAGATCACTAAAGTCTATACCGGTCAGGGTGATTCAGGTTCAACCCATTTACTGGGTGCAGATCAAATTCGAAAAACTGATGATAGAATTCAAGCGTGTGGCTTGCTCGATGAACTCAATGCCAGTTTAGCTTTCGCCATTGCCAACATGAAGAAAGAAACCGAAAATTTCGCTCAACTGATCCAGCGATCGCAATCCATTCAACAGGAATTATTTGAGCTGGGCGCGCATATTGTTCGTCACGAAGCAAAGCTTTCTGAAGTATTGACTCGCTCAATTCAAACTAAAGTCGCTCGTTTAGAAACCGAAATTGATGAATATAACGATGCTTTGCAACCCTTAACCTCTTTTATTTTACCCGGTGGAGGCGAAACTTCAGTCCGTTTACACTTGGCGCGTACTGTTTGTCGACGCTGTGAAATCATGCTGATTAAAGTTGCGGATCTGCATCCATCGTTAACGGTATTAATTTCATATTTAAATCGCTTGAGCGATTGGTTCTTTGTTACAGCGCGGTGGGTCGCACTACAACTTAACGTCGAAGAATTATTGTGGGAACCTGAAGCACAAACTGATGAATGATCAACAACAATTACAACGCATTCTAGACTTTTGGTTTGGCCCGCTCGATCAGCAAGGACAACCTACCAAAGATAAACAGCAATGTTGGTGGAAAAAAGACAGCGCTTTTGATCAAAAAATTAAAGCCGAATTCCTTAACGATATGCTTGCCGCAGCATACGGCGATTATGACGCCGCACTGGCAGAGCCCGAAGGTCGCTTAGCCTTAATCATTTTGCTCGATCAATTCCACCGCAATGTTTTTCGCGATACCCCGCGTATGTTCAGTGGCGACTTTCTTGCATTACATTGGACTCTCACAGGTATTGATGCAACGCTAGATCAAGATTTACCACTCTTTTACCGGATATTTTTCTACATGCCGCTACAGCACTCTGAAGAGCTTATCTATCAAGAATTATCGCTACGCATGTTCGGTCAACTTGCTGAGGAAGCTCCCAGTGAGCAACAACCCGTATTCGAAGCTAATTTAGAATTTGCTGTGCGCCATTATGAAATCATCAAAACCTTCGGCCGCTTCCCGCATCGTAACGCTATTTTAAAACGTGAATCAACTCCGCAAGAACTCGCATTCTTACAACAGCCCAACTCAAGTTTTTGAACATAAAGTGGTTACGCTGTGACGTGATCCCTTAAGGCCCAAGTTTGAAAACTAAAAAATAAAAACCCCGCCCACAGTAAGTCACCACAGAGGGCGTTGCGTAAGAACGGTAGGGCAGCCGTGTAGCAAGCAATTAATCCTGCAGTGGTCAGGGGATATAAGCTACCCATTAACCAAACTCCCAAGTTAGTCCAAAGCCAATAGCAAAGGCTGGCACCGAGGGTAAATGCTATGACATGTTTATAATTCGAGTCCGCCTGTAACCTCAATCCTAACCAATAAATGGTGATGAAACCGCTGTAGGAAAACCACGTCCAACTGCCAAATAATGGAATATGTTGAAGATAAGCAATGCCAGCATCAGAGATTAATAAAATCAGCAATAAACTTAGCAAACCTACCCCACGTGATAACCTTGCACCCGCAAATAAACTGAGTGCCGTTAACGGCGTCATATTTGGCGGATGCGGTATCAATCGACCCAAACTGCCGATGATAATCCACAATAGGGCTAAGCGATATCGTTTGTTTGAAGGTTCTAAATTCATGGTAGTGCTCGCTAAGGGTTGAAAACCACTGGGATTATGCATCTCATTGTTTCACAAGTAAATAATCATCTTTCATTAGTCAGGACGTAGCATTATTTATAATGCAAGTTGTTTCAAAATACCTAGAGTGGGTTTAGCTTTATTTAAGGTATAAAAATGTAAACCCGGTGCACCGCCGGCTAAGAGTTTTTGGCAAAGCTCAGTCACTACGGTTTCACCAAAGGCTAACAGCTCAGATTTATCGTCGCTGTAATGCTCTAAGTGTTTGCGTAGCCAGCGTGGGATTTCAGCGCCGCATTGTTTGGAAAAGCGGATCAAGTTTTCAGCGTTAGTGATTGGCATAATGCCTGGTACAATGGGGACGTTAATATTCAGTCGTTGGCAATGATCCAATAAACGAAAATAACCATCGGAATTATAAAAATATTGCGTTAAAGCACTATTGGCACCGGCTTCTATTTTTTGCTTAAAGTATTCAAGATCAGCATCTATCGATTCTGCTTGGGGATGAAACTCAGGATAAACGGCTACTTCAATGTGAAAATGATCGCCTGTCGTCTCGCGAATAAATTTTACTAAGTCGCGCGCGCAACTAAAATCGGCTAAGGAGCCACCGAGACCCGACGGCAAATCACCGCGCAGCGCCACTAAATGGTCAATGCCTTGAGCCTTATAGCTTTCAAGTAGCTCAGCTATCGTTTCCTTCGTTGATGTAATACACGAAATATGCGGCGCAGTTTTCACCGCCGTTGCGGCGTTTAAGCTTTGTACTGTCTCGGCCGTGCGCGCCTGAGTTGAGCCACCAGCCCCATAAGTCACCGAAAAATAAGCGGGATCATACGCTTTTAAGGCTTGTGCTGTAGCATGCAAATTTTCCAGCCCCTTTTCAGTCTTGGGTGGGAAGTATTCAAAACTAATAATAGGTGCCGGCATGTTTGTTTGACCTGTTATTACTATTATGCGAAGAATGGCGTTTACTAACAGTTTTGTCAACGCCCTTCGGGCGTTAAGCTATGCTTGCGCCACTTAAGCGATAAAGCTATTTAACAAAATATTTGCTAAAATTAGTGCTTGAAACGATGAATACGATAAAATTTCGAAGTAGGGGAGCTCTTTAGGGCAGTGTCATAAACTATGAATACAAATGTCGTTATACTCACTCAGGCTTTAAACGAACGCATTTTGCTGATCGATGGTGCTATGGGCACGATGATCCAAAGTTATCAATTAAATGAAGCTGATTTTCGCGGAGAGCGTTTTGCCGATCATGGGCAGGATTTACAGGGGAATAACGATATCCTCTGCTTCACGCGACCCGATATCATCAAAGCTATCCATCAAGCATATTTCGATGCGGGTAGCGATATTGTCGAAACAAATACGTTTAATGCGAATTTCCTGGGTATGCAGGATTATGGTGTGCAAGAGCATGTTGAAGAACTCAATCGCACTGCAGCATGCTTAGCTCGGGAAGTAGCCGATGCGACGACAGCCAAAACACCGGATAAGCCGCGTTTTGTGGCAGGCGCGATTGGGCCGACAAATCGGACTTGTTCGATATCACCTGATGTGAATGATCCTGCATTTCGAAATATTGATTTTGATACCCTCGTGGATTACTACACGGTGTCTATCAAAGGTTTAGTTGCGGGTGGCATCGATTGTTTCTTAGTTGAAACGATCTTTGATACTTTAAATTGCAAAGCTGCAATCTATGCGATCAAAGCTTATCAAGCCGCAAACGATTTAGAGTTACCGATTTTAATATCGGGCACCATCACCGATGCCAGTGGTCGTACCTTATCAGGGCAAACGATTACGGCATTTTGGTATTCGGTCATGCATGCGCAGCCTTTAGCAGTTGGGCTCAATTGTGCATTGGGTGCGGCCGAAGCGCGGCCGTATTTAAGTGAATTATCACACGCGGCGGATACGTATATCATTGCATATCCCAATGCGGGCTTGCCGAATGAATTAGGCGAATATGATCAAACACCTGCGCAGATGGCAGCGTTGCTTGGCGAATTCGCGGCAAGCGGGTTTGTTAATATTGTCGGCGGTTGTTGTGGCACGACGCCAGAGCATATCACTGCAATTGCCAGCGAAGTTGCTAAGCATCCGCCGCGCAAGATCCCAGATATCGAGCCGTATTGTCGCTTAAGTGGTTTAGAGCCGTTAACGATTACGCGAGACAGTAACTTTTTAAATGTCGGCGAACGTACCAATGTTGCCGGCTCGGCACGCTTTGCAAAATTGATCCGCAATGAAGAGTATGAAACCGCATTAGATGTTGCCCGCCAACAAATTGAAAATGGTGCGCAAGTGATTGATATCAACATGGATGATGCCATGTTAGATACTGAAACGGTTTTGCCGATGTTTCTCAGATTGATTAGCTGCGAGCCTGATATTTGCCGCGTGCCGATCATGATCGATTCCTCGAAGTGGTCCGTGTTACAAGCGAGTCTGAAATGCATTCAAGGCAAAGGCATCGTTAATTCAATCAGTTTAAAAGAGGGTGAACAACCTTTTTTAGAGCAGGCCAAGCAAATTCTTTTATTCGGCGCGGCTGTTGTCGTCATGGCATTTGATGAACAAGGTCAGGCAGACACGGCTAAACGTAAAGTTGAAATTTGCCAGCGGGCATATCAACTGTTAACTGAAACCGTTGGCTTTAATCCACGAGATATTATTTTTGATCCGAATATTTTCGCAGTTGCCACTGGCATTGAAGAACATGATGGCTACGCAGTGGATTTCATTGAAGCCATTCGCCAAATAAAACAAAAATGCCCGGGCGCGTTAATCAGCGGCGGTGTCAGTAATGTTTCATTTTCATTTCGCGGCAATAATCCAATCCGCGAAGCCATGCATAGTGTGTTCTTGTATCACGCTATCAAAGCCGGCATGGATATGGGCATTGTCAACGCTGGGCAATTGGCAGTGTATGATCAAATCCCCGAAGACATTCGTGAACATGTTGAAGATGTAATTTTAAATCGCCGTAGCGATGCAACCGAGCGTTTGCTAGCGGTTGCCGATAGCGCTAAAGGCACAGGTCAAAAAGGGCAACAACGTGATTTAAGTTGGCGTGAAAAACCGGTTGCCGAACGCCTATCATACGCTTTGATCCAAGGCATCACTGAATTTATTGATGAAGATACCGAAGCCGCGCGCCAGCAATTGCAATCACCACTCAGTGTGATCGAAGGTCCCTTGATGGATGGTATGAATATCGTGGGTGATTTATTTGGTGATGGAAAAATGTTTTTACCGCAAGTGGTGAAAAGCGCCCGCGTGATGAAAAAATCTGTGGCCTATCTGCTGCCCTATCTCGAAGAGGAAAAGCGCCAAAGCGGCGCTGTTCGCCAAACTAAAGGCAAGATTTTAATGGCCACCGTTAAAGGGGATGTGCATGACATCGGAAAAAACATCGTCGGTGTCGTGTTGCAATGTAATAATTATGAGATAATCGATTTAGGCGTGATGGTGCCTTGCGAAAAGATTTTATCTGTCGCTAAACAGGAAAATGTCGATATCATTGGTTTGAGTGGTTTAATCACACCCTCGCTAGAAGAAATGACGCACGTTGCAAAAGAGATGAAACGCTTAGGTTTTGCTACCCCACTATTAATTGGCGGTGCCACCACTTCAAGAGTACACACCGCAGTGAAAATTGCGCCGCATTACGATCACTTAGCCGTGTATGTTAAAGATGCCTCACGCAGTGTGACTGTCGCTGCCGATATTCTCAACCCAAATAAAATCGCTGCATACCAAGCGGCTATAAAAAAAGATTATGCACAAGTGCGCGAGCAACACAGCAATAAAAAACAGAAGTTTAATTGGCTGACCATTGAGGCCGCGCATGCCAATAAAACGCCTATCGATTGGCAAGGCTACGTGCCACCTAAGCCCACAAAATTAGGCGTTGAATTAATTGAAGACGTCGAACTTGAAACCCTAGTCGACTTTATCGATTGGACACCGTTTTTTCACGCTTGGGAATTGGCGGGCAGTTACCCTAAGATCCTAAAAGATGAAATCGTCGGCGAACAAGCCCAGCAATTATTTGCCGATGCAAAAGTGATGTTAACAAAAATCATTGACGAGAAACTCATTACCCTAAAAGGCGTTATCGGTTTTTACCCGGCTAACAGTGTCGGTGATGACATTGAATTATATTGTGATGATGATCGCAAAACATTACTCAAACGCTTGCACTGCCTACGCCAACAAAACCGCAAGCCGCCGGGTAAGCCTAATCAATCCTTGGCAGATTTTGTTGCCCCTAAGGAAACCGGCTTGGAGGATTACCTGGGTATGTTCGCGGTGACAGCTGGACTCGGCGTAGATGAACACGCCGCAAAATTTGAAGCGCAACAAGATGATTACACCAGCATTATGTTAAAAGCCTTAGCCGATCGTTTCGCCGAAGCATTCGCGGAATATTGCCATCTGCAAGTGCGTAAACAACATTGGTCTTACGTGCCTGATGAAGCACTAGATACAGCTGCTTTAATTGCCGAACAATACCAAGGCATTCGCCCGGCACCGGGCTATCCCGCTTGTCCGGATCACACTGAAAAGTGGACCCTATTCGAATTATTAAATGTCGAACAACTCACTGGTATAAAACTCACAGAAAGCCTGGCCATGTGGCCCGCAGCGTCGATCTGTGGTTTATACTTTTCTCATCCTGAGTCACGTTATTTTGGTGTTGGCAAAATTAATAAAGATCAAGTTGAAGCGTATGCCACGCGCAAACAAATGGAATTGACGACGCTAGAAAAATGGTTGAGCCCTATATTAGGCTACTGACCCATTTTAAAATTAAGTTGCCGCCACGCTTCATACAAAATTACGGCAACGGAATTTGCTAAATTTAAACTTCGGCTGCCTTCTACCATGGGAATACGAATGGTTTGCTCATTGCCACAGCTTTCTAATATCTCAGCCGGCAAGCCACGTGTTTCTGGGCCAAATAAAAAGACATCACCCGATTGGTATTGCGGTTCCGCATAACAACGCGCTCCTTTGGTCGAACACGCAAAAATGCGTCGCTGTTGGAATTGTTGCGACCAGGCTTGATAATCATCGTGATGATGGATCACTGACATTTCATGATAATCTAAACCCGCACGGCGTACGCGCTTGTCGTCATAATGAAACCCTAATGGATGAATTAAATGTAATTGCGAACCACTGTTAGCACATAAGCGAATGATATTACCGGTGTTAGGCGGGATCTCCGGTTGATATAAGGCGATGTCAAACATAACTATTGCGTAGTATGCGCAGGGGCTTTTTTAGTTGGATCGGCTAGCAGTTGTTTGCTTGTAGTGGTTTCGTCCTCTTCAACGTAGAGATCAGGCTCGGCGTCAGTGTCCATTGCCGTTTCATTGTCAGCGTCGTTTCCCTCAACATATAAATCGGGCTCGGCATCCGGATCACCGCCCGCCAATAAATACTTTCGATGCTGCAAATAGGCATCTCGTTGCTGCACATAACCATCGATTTGAGTTGCTTCAATCAACGCTTCTGAATGTAATAACTCGGCTCGGCGATGAAATTGGCTGTAAGTCCACAAGCCCGCTGCAGCAGGAAAACTGGGGATGTGAGGATACACGCTAAATAATACTATATCGAAGAGCATAGCAACGCTATCGCGATAGGTGCTAGGACCCATAAATGGTGATACGGTATAAGGCGAATTAACATCGCCCCATTTCATCAGCGTTAACCCAAAATCTGCATACTGCTGTTTCAGGCCCATTTCAGTTGCGACATCATGTAAACCCGCAATCCCCATGGTGGAATTGATCCAAAAGCGCGTTAAGGTAATTAACGCCGCTTTAGGTTTGCATTCGAGAAGATTATTCGCAAACGATGAAATTTCGCTTAAGTTACTAAAGAAATGGGTCACTGAATTTCGGATCAAAGAGGGAATGTGTTTGTTATAACAGCGCGCCAGTGGTTTTAATATCTTAGTATCGAATTTATCATTGAATTCATACATTTTTCGGTTGCGCGCTTCATAGGGATCCGTCGGATTAGGCCCACGCTCTAAGCAGCCGCTGCAGCTAATGCACAATAAGATGACGAGAAAAAATGTTTTTATAGTCTGCCTTGTGATGCGTATTAATGACGGTCGAATCAGCATGCGGGTCTGGGTTGTGTTTTCAGTACTTTGCGTGTTGCTACAATTAACGCGTCAATGATCCCGGGTTCTTTAGCAGAATGCCCGGCATCGCGCACAATATATAAATTCGAGTTGGGCCACGCTTGATTCAATTCCCAAGCATTTTTCAGTGGGCATACCATGTCGTAGCGACCATGAATAATGTAGCCCGGGATTTGTTGGATTTTTTTCATATTTTTTAAAATCTGATCTGATTTTATAAAAAAGTTGTTCACCAAATAATGACACTCAATATTGGCTAAACCCACTGCGACATGCGGGTCTGAGAAATGGTCGATGATAGTGCCATGAGGCTGCAAAGCACTGCATTGTGCCTGCCACGATGACCACGCTTTAGCGGTTGCCATACGCGCTAATTCATCGGGTTGATTTAAGCGTTTTTGATAGGCTATAACAAGATCTTGTTTTTCCTCATCACTAAAACCAGAGGTAAACTCTTCCCAATAATCGGGAAAAAATTTATTCGCACCGTTTTGATAAAACCACGCCATGTCTTGCTCGCGCGCTAGGAATACACTGTAAACAATCAAACTGCGCACATGCTGTGGATACGCTTGCGCGTACAGCAAACTCAGCGAACATCCCCAAGCACCGCCTAACATGACCCAACTCTCAATTTTTAAATAATCCCGAATGCGTTCGAGATCGGCAATCAACTTCTGCGTCGAATTGTCACGCAGCTCTGCGTGCGGACGGGAACGCCCAGCACCACGTTGGTCAAACAAAATAATGCGATATTGCTCCGGATCAAAAAACCGACGTTGAAAAGGCTCAACCCCGCCGCCCGGGCCACTGTGTACCACCACCACAGGCAAACCGTCTGGGTTACCACATTCTTCAATATAGAGTTCATGGATCGGACCCACCTGCAGACAATGGGTGGCATAAGTCTTAATAGCTGGGTAGTAAGGCTGCATACTTTTATTATATGATTATGAGTTTGAGCGATGATAACAAAACCCACTGCGCTTGTAACTAACTTTGCCAGATAATAGCGTTGTCGTTCCAAGTTACTCAGCTCGGCGGCTATTGGAATAAAAGTAAAGCGCAGGAGGACGGAGTCCGACGAGCCATTTTATGGAAATAGCCGCCGAGCTGAGTAACTTGGAACAACTCTGCATATAAAGGAGAATAAACATGCATAGTCAAAATATAAACTACTCACATGATGACATCACCTGCCAAGGATATCTCGCCTATGATGATGCCAATACCGAGCCTCGCCCTGCGGTATTGATCGCCCACGATTGGACCGGCCGCAATACCTTCGCCTGCCAAAAGGCGGATCAATTAGCAGAGTTAGGGTATGTCGGATTTGCCATTGATATGTTCGGCGATGCTCGCCAGGGTGCTGATAATGACGAAAAAGGTAAGTTGATCCAGCCGCTATTAAACGACCGGCAATTACTCCGTGATAGGATCAACACAGCGCTTAATGTGTTACGCGAGCAAGATATCGTCGACACAAAACGCATTGCTGCCATCGGCTTTTGTTTTGGCGGCCTATGTGTTTTAGATTTAGCGCGCAGCGGCGCCGACTTGAAAGGTGTGGTGAGCTTCCACGGTTTATTCACCCCCGCCGACTTACCCAATGCTAACATCACTGCCAAAGTCCTCGCGCTACACGGTTATGATGATCCCATGGGCACCCCCGATCAACTCATCGCTTTTGCCAACGAACTCACCGCAGCCGGCGCCGATTGGCAAATTCACGCTTATGGCAACACCCAACACGCATTCACCAACCCATTAGCCAATGATCCTGATTTTGGTACGGTCTACGATGCCAAAGCCGATAAACGGTCGTGGCAAGCATTGCAAAACTTTTTGCAGGAGGTGTTGTAGAGGATGCAAAAGGTGAATTGATGCGAACGTGAAATCATCAACCTAATTCTTCGCCTGTTGCTCAATTAACGAGAAACTTCTCATGGGTGCTAAGCTTTCGTAAAGATCCATAAGCGATCCTTCAGGTTATACCCGGAGTAATTGTATAGATATATTAAGACTTCTAAACTCATGATAACTCTCTGGAAAGAACAGAATGAATAACTTCCCAAGTATATCAAATAAACCTTAAGGTTTCCTTAAGCTAAAAAACCCGCATTGGCCCGCATTTTGATGTCATAGTCTACACTTAAGATATAAATGTGAATAACCCATCGCGAAATGATGGGGGAGGTTATGATGGATAAATTTATTTTAAACCCAACAGACACTGCGCAATGGCAAGCGCTGGTGGACGAAGCACAAACCCAATTGAATTTGGCGCTAGATGAAAATTTAGAAAGTTATTTGGTGTTTTTATTAATGCGTTTTGCCACGCAACCGCAGATGGCCTCTAGCGTGTTAGGCTTGGAGTATTTGCAAAGCTACCAACAAAGCGGGCAGCAACGTGATGATACGCTGCGCGATGTCGGAGACAAATGTTTATTATTTTCTGGCCTATTCCCCGGTCAAGCTAAACGGCGCCGCGTCAAAGTCAGTTATTTTGTTGAAATTGGGCAGTCGGCCTATGGTGTTTTGTCCAATCGTAGTCACGAAAGTGCAAATGAATTGTTTGCGCAATTATGCGAAAAGTTCGTGTCATTAATGGAAGTGTTGCAAACCATGCGTGAAGTAGGTGGGGAACAAAGCCTGTCGCCGTTAGAAGCGGCCGAACTGTATTTAGATTCTGGCAGTGAGCACGCTTTGGATGAATTACGAAAAATCAGTGACGGTATGGTATTGGATTTAGAGGATAAAGACAAAAAATCGCATTAGCCCTCGTGCTTGGCTAAGGTTAATGTCAACTAATCAATTGCCGCTAAGGCTTTAAGTTGATTTGAAACGTTTTCAATTAAACCTTCTTTATCTTTAATCGTATAGTCACCCGCATCAATCGGTTCGCCTACGTGTATTTCAACGTCTTGCCCCAATTGCAGTTGCAAACTATCAGCCGGTAACACCTCGGTCATGCCGCGAATACCGATAGGAATAATAGTCGCTTGCGCTTCAATCGCTAAATAAAAACCGCCTTTTTTTAATCTACCTAATGTGCCATCGCGAGTGCGCGTGCCTTGCGGAAAGACATTGATTAAAACGCCGGACTCCATCAATTCCTGCGCATATTGCAAATCTTTCATCGCCTGTTCGCGGTTGCCACGATCGATTGCTGGGAATTCCCCTAAACGCAACCCTTTGCTAAACACCGGTATTTTATATAATTCTTTTTTTGCAAGCATACGAATGGTGTAAGGCAATGCGGCGAGGATCAGTGGAATATCTAAATGGCTGCTATGATTGAACATCAACACACAACGCTTATAAGCGGTAAAGTCGACTTTATGCGGATTGTGTAATTGCCATTTCAAACGCAGGAGTTTAACGGATTTGCGTCCCCAACCTTGGATCCAATCATCCACCCATTCGCGACGCCATTGGCCAAACCAACTGTAAACAACTTCACTGGCGCAAATCCAAAATAAACCAAAGGCAATGCGCAGTAAGATCCAAAAACTATAAATTTTATTTGCTCGTAACATAGTTCACCGTTGATAGGGCGCCAATAAACTGTTTCAATTTCAGGTAAGGCGGATAGGGTTACTGTGAGTCGTGCTCGATGACTCGACCTTGAGTTTCAGGCGGCGGTTGTTTGGCGGGGCAAACTTTATTTTTAACCCAGGCTGCGGCGTATATGATTAAACCAATCGCAACACCCCAGAGCAAAACGTAAAACATCATAATGGCAATGGCTACGGTAACGGCAATCAAAAGGCCAATTACTAGAAATGGCACTATGGTCTCAAAAAATCGTTGTAAAACATTCATTTAGCTTTTCCTGTCGAGAAGGAGCGCTAGTATAACATTTTTCTATACCCCTCGTACCTCAAGATGCGATAGGGTATAGTAGCGTGGGCTGATTTCTGGTATAATCAGTTCCAATATTAGTCAGAAAGAGGACAAACAATATGTTATTTGGCTTACTTAATCTCTCATTTTGGGGCTACGTAATTGGAGCCTTGGCCTTAACGCACATCACGATTGTTTGTGTGACAGTGTTTTTACACCGCCATCAAGCGCATCGCGCGTTGGACTTGCATCCCATCGTCAGCCATTTTTTTCGCTTTTGGTTATGGTTAACCACCGGTATGGTTACCAAAGAATGGGTTTCTATTCACCGTAAGCATCATGCCTTCACTGAAACGCCAGAAGATCCGCATAGTCCAATAACCCGAGGTATCAACAAAGTGTTGTGGGAAGGTGCTGAGCTTTATAAGGAAGCTTCTCGAGATGAAGAAATGCTTGATAAATTTGGTTATGGTACCCCGAATGATTGGATAGAACGAAACTTATATTCGCCCCACAGTGCAATGGGTATTTTTGTTATGCTCGGGATCGATTTGCTGTTGTTTGGTATTCCGGGTATCACCATTTGGGCCGTGCAAATGTTGTGGATCCCACTTTTCGCTGCAGGCGTTGTTAATGGCATTGGACACTACTGGGGTTATCGTAATTTTGAATGCCCTGATGCATCAACGAATATTGTGCCGTGGGGTATTTTAATTGGCGGTGAAGAGTTACATAACAATCACCATACGTTTGCCACGTCTGCCAAGCTGTCATATAAGTGGTGGGAGTTCGATATTGGCTGGATGTATATTCAAATAATGTCAGCATTTGGCTTGGCGAAAGTTCGTAAAGTACAGCCGAAGTTACAAACCGTTGCTAACAAAAATACTGTTGATGTTGATACGTTAAAAGCTATTTTAACCAATCGCTTTCAAATTCTGTCGCAATACGCTCATGATGTGATTGAACCGGTATTAAAGCAAGAGAAGCAACAAGCCGATCAAAACTCGCGTTCGGTATTTCAACGCGCCAAAAAATTATTAACGCGGGATGATTCTTTGTTGAATTCGCAATCTAAACAAGAATTGGAATCATTGTTATCAAATACGCAGCGATTATCGGTTGTTTATCAATTCAAACAAAACTTGCAAAATCTCTGGAGTCGTACTACCGCATTTGATCAAAACGAATTGTTAACGGCGTTACAAACTTGGTATGAGCAAGCGCAAGCCTCTGGCATTGAGGTTTTACAACAATTTGCATTGGGCTTACCACAGTATCAGACGGTTAAAGCTTAAATCCGCGGTTAAGCTAGGGGCTACGAGTATATACCCGTAACAAAGTGGTTTACGGCTTTTTGCCGTGTTCTTTTCCGTGTGGCGCTACGATTAAATTTTGGCAAGAATCCCTGATATTACCTGCAATTTAATCGTAGCGCCACACGAAAAATAACGTTGTCAAAAATACCGAAAACCACTTTGCTACGAGTATAGTCCCTAGCCTACAAACTAAACTCTTCTCCCAAATACACTTCGCGTACTTGTTGATTTTGTAGAATGTCTTGCGCAGAGCCGGACGTTAGGATTTTTCCTTCATTGACGATATACGCCCGACCACAAATATCTAAGGTTTCGCGGACGTTGTGATCGGTGATTAACACACCGATATTGCGCTCGCTTAAATGTTTAATGATTTTCTTAATGTCGATAACGGAGATCGGATCCACACCGGCGAAGGGTTCATCTAATAAAATAAATTTAGGTTCGATGGCAAGTGACCTGGCTATTTCAACGCGCCGACGTTCACCGCCAGATAAACTCATGCCCATGCTTTGACTTAAGTGATCCACACGTAACTCTTTCATCAAAGCTTGGCATTTTTCGCGGCGTTGTTGACGCGATAAATCTTTGCGAAGCTCCAAAATTGCCAGGATATTATCTTCCACGCTGAGTTTGCGAAACACCGAGGCTTCCTGCGGTAAATAACTAATGCCCATGCGGGCACGCTGATGCATGGGTAAGTGCGTTAAGTTATCTTGGTCAAGTGTGATTTTACCTTTATCACACTGGATTAAACCCACAATCATATAAAAACTGGTGGTTTTACCCGCGCCATTAGGGCCTAACAAACCTACGATTTCACCGCTGCGCACGTTCACAGAAAAATCTTTCACAACACAGCGTGATTTAAAACTTTTTTCTAAATGCTCAGCGCGTAATTCACTCATGATTTTGATCTCCGCTGATCAGGATGATAGACCGCCTTAATCTTTGATAACAGTTGCACGTGATGATTGTTCAAATGCGCGCGCATGCCAATCGCAGTCACGTTAATGCCTGGTTGATGTAAACTAATGGGCTTTGACGTAAAGGCAACTTGCCGATCAGGAAAGTAGCTTAATTCACTGGTTTTAATTTCAGTTGCTGGATTTTTTATATTGCCCGCTTGTTGAATGAGCACTTTACCTATCAACATCACTTTTTGATTACCGTTCACGGCCTTGCCCTTCAAGGCATTAATGTGCCATACCGGCTGGCCAGGACGATAGACTAGAATACGTGGTTTAGTAAACACTGACATATTCCCCTTCGGATAATGGCGCACTTCAGGTGTGGTTAACACATACGTTAACCTTCCCATTTTATCGAATTGCTTAACACGAATATCGAGTCCACTGGCGTTCATTTGATTGCTATTGTGTTTGATTTGCTCTGACTCTTGCATTTGATTATGTACATAGAGCCACCCACTGAAACCTAGGACAAAAAAGGTCAGTGATAAGATAATAATATTACGAGTTGTTTGCATATTGCTGATGATATTGCTGTAGTGAATTAAGTTTCGGATCATGTACCGTCAACAGTAGATCGCACACTTCGCGAACTGCTCCGCAACCGCCATTTTTTTCAGTCACCCAATCAGCTGCTTGCTTGATATAGGGCGTTGCATTAGCGACAGCAACCCCTAAGCCGACCCGCTCGATTAAGGGCAGATCAGGTAAGTCATCACCAATATAAGCTACTTGATGATCCGCCAAGCCCGTTTGAGTTAGCAGATCTTGATAGGCTTTGAGTTTATTCACATGACCTTGATAAACATGTTTAATACCCAACTGCTGCATACGATGGTGAATGGTGCTGGATGTGCACGTGGTAATAATGCCGACCTCAATTCCACACAATTGTATCAACTTCAAACCTAGACCATCATGCACATGAAAGGCTTTATAAACAATTTGATCTTCTTGATAATACAACAAGCCATCGGTTAATACGCCATCGACATCCGAGATCAATAACTTAATGGCCTGACATTTTTCTGTGATGTGTGGAGTCTTCATAATGCCCTCGTTAAACACCTGCGCGCAGTAAATCGTGTAAGTGCAGCACGCCGATTAAGTGTTGTTGATTATCCGTAACCAGTAAAGTCGTGATCTTATGGGATTGCATTAATTGCAATGCCTCAGCAGCTAATAAACCTCGTTGCACAGTTTTGCAATCGGTGGTCATGTGATCTTGGATCGGCGTGGTGTGCAGATCAATTGCTTGTGCCAAACTGCGGCGCAAATCACCATCGGTGTAAATTCCAATAATGTGATCCGCCGCGTCCACTATTGCCGTCATACCCAAACGTTTACGGGTAATTTCAATTAGCGCATCGCCGATGGTGGTGCTTGGATTGACTCGCGCAATAGCCTCTCCCGTCTGCATCACATCATCAATCTGTAATAATAAGCGTTTACCCAAACTGCCGCCGGGATGCGAACGCGCAAAATCATCCGGCGTAAAGCCCCGCGCCTGTAATAAAGCAATGGCAAGCGCATCACCCATCACAAGGGTGGCCGTGGTACTGGAAGTAGGCGCCAAGCCAAGTGGACACGCTTCTTGTGTTACGTGCACATCTAAATGCACATCGGCAGCCTGTGCCAAACTCGATTCGGCTTGCCCTGTGATCGCAATCACGCCAACACCAATACGTTTAATGACGGGCAATAGCATCAACACTTCCGTCGTTTCGCCCGAGTAGGAGAGGGCGATGACCGCGTCATCGGGAGTGATCATCCCCATGTCACCATGACTCGCTTCAGCCGGATGCACAAAGAACGCCGGACTCCCAGTACTGGCAAACGTCGCCGCCAGCTTATTCCCAATATGCCCCGATTTCCCCATGCCGATAACAATTATGCGCCCACTGCAAGCTAACAACAGTCGGCACGCCTTGGCAAAATCTGCATCGATGCGCCTCCCCAAAGCCTGCACCGAAGCTGCCTCGGTTTCAATAACCGCCAAACCAAGCTTACAAAAGTCCAAATCGGTATCAGCCAGTGTCATGACAACCCCTTAAAATAAAGTCGCAATTCTACCATAGTCAGGACTTACACAAAACGAGTATTTTATCCCCAGCATCACTATACTCCAAGTCAAAACTGCCCGACCCACAAACAAGCAACCTCGAATTACCCCATACAATATGCTAGTCTACAAAATCTATTATCACGGAAGATACCCATGTCCGATGACGTCTTAGTAGACATTCGCCATGTCTCATACAAACAAGGCAATATGCCCATACTAACCGATGTCAGCATCCCCATCCGCCGTGGAAAAATTACCGCCGTCATGGGCCCAAGCGGCAGCGGCAAAACCACCTTGCTACGCCTGATCGGTGCCCAGTGGACCCCACACCAAGGCCAGATTTTGTTTGAAGGCCAAGACATCCACCGTCTACGTAATAATGATTTAATGGCCATACGCCGCAAAATGGGTATGCTATTTCAAAACGCCGCCTTGTTTACCAATATTACTGTATTCGACAATGTGGCATTTCCGCTACGCGAGTTAACCACATTACCCGAAAGCCTTATTCGCACCATTGTACTCATGAAGCTGCAAGTTGTCGGCTTGCGTGGCGCACGTGATTTAATGCCCAATACCTTATCGGGCGGCATGGCGCGACGTGTCGCGCTAGCGCGTGGATTAGCGTTGGATCCCACACTCATGATGTACGATGAGCCGTTTGCCGGCCAAGACCCTATCACCATGGGGGTGTTGGTGACATTAATTAAGTCGTTACACGATAGTTTAGGGATGACGAGTATTATCGTTTCCCACGATGTTCCTGAAACCTTCAGAATTGCCGATGATATTTATGTGATTTCGGATCAACGCATTGCCGGGCACGGTGATGGTCCGGTCATGCAAGCCAGTGATAATCCTGCTGTGAAGCAATTTTTGCAGGGCATGCCAGATGGTGTTATACCTTTTCATTACCCAGCGCGAGATTACAAAGAGGATCTGTTTCATGCTGAGCGCAATTGAAAGTTTAGGGCATGATGGCATTGAATTTTTTCGGCAATTAGGCCGCTGCGGCATTTTTTTAATGCGCACGATCTTCTGCCGCTGCAAACTCTCCCGCCTAATTCATTTAACCATTCAAGAAATGTATTACGTTGGCGTATATTCCTTAGTTGTCATTGTGGTAGCCGCCTTATTTGTTGGCTATGTCGTAGGCTTACAAGGTTTTAATACGCTAGAAAAGTTTGCCTCAACCGCAAACTTGGGTCAACTGGTTGCTTGGAGTATCACGCGTGAATTAGGCCCGGTGCTGTCAGGATTGTTATTTGTCGGCCGCGCCTGTTCTGCCTTAACCGCTGAAATCGCGCTGATGAAAACCACAGAGCAGTTGTCCACAATGGAAATGATGGGCGTTGATCCACTGTGGCGGATCGTCGCTCCACGTTTTTGGGCGGGCGTGATTTCCTTGCCTATACTCGGGGTAATTTTTAGTAGTATTGCGATATACGGTGGTTATTTAGTTGGGGTGCGTTGGTTGGCCTTAGATAACGGCACGTTCTGGAATGTCATGCAAACGGCCACCGAATTTAAAGTCGATGTATTAGGTGGCATTATCAAGAGTGTGGTATTTGGAATTGTGGTAACGTGGATTGCTGTTTACCAAGGTTTTGCAACTGAGCCTACAGCACTTGGGATCAGTCGCGCCACAACTAAAACGGTAGTGATCGCATCGCTAGCCGTATTAGCGTTGGATGCAATATTAACGTCATTAATGATCAAAGGATGGTAAGTATGTTGCGAACACGAACGGTTGAGATCATAGTGGGTGTGTTTATGCTAGCAGGTATAGTCGCGTTAGCGATCCTGGCGTTTAAAGTGAGTGGTATCACGAGTGGTTTTTCCCGTCACGCCTATATCATTTCTGCTGAATTTGATAACATTGGCGACTTAAAATTACGAGCACCGGTTTCACTTGCAGGCGTAAAAGTGGGCGAAGTAACGATGGTCACGTTAGATCCGTTAAGCTTGCGTGCGCGTGTTCAAATGCGTATAGCTGCGGATCAAAATAAAATCCCTGAAAATTCTACCGCAAGAATTTTAACGCAAGGTTTGCTCGGCTCAAATTATATTGGCCTTACACCGGGATATTTAGAAGAAGAAGATAAAGAGACCTATTTAAAACAAGGTAGTCACATTGAAGAGACTCACTCTGCCATTATTCTGGAAAACTTAGTCGGGCATTTATTATTTAACATTAATCAGAAAGATAAAAATTAAAGGAGGTCGTATGAAACGGTTAACATTTATCGTAGCAGCTTTATTAACCCTGGTAAGCTTCACAGCGACTGCGGCGAGTTCACCCGTCACAATGCTGGAAAATATAGCCAATCGAACTCTTGCTACGGTAAAACGTAAAGGTATTACCGAGCGCTCAAATCCCCGAGCCGTGCATCGAATTGTTTATCGGATCATCATTCCTCATGTCGATGTGACAGGTATGTCGCGTTCGGTTATCCGGCGTGAAGTTTGGAAGAGTGCCTCAAAGGGGCAAAAATCAAAATTCATCAAAGAATTTACTAAGATTGTGGTGCGAACGTATTCCAGCGCATTAGCATTATATTCCAATCAACAAGTAAAATTTTATCGGATACGCGGCGGCTACCAAGGTCGACGTCGGGTACGCGTCAACAGCGTTATCATTCGTCGCGGTGCATCACGCATTCCAATGAGTTATCGTTTAATTTCTCTACGAGGGCGCTGGAAAGTTTATGACATGAGCGTAGAGGGTGTGAGTGTATTACAAAGTTTTCGTTCTCAGTTCTCTAGCGAATTATCTCGTGGGAATTTTAATGCTTTGATTAACAAATTAGTGCGCAAGAATCGAGGGCGATAATCAATGTTGATAGATATTTCTCATCCCGCGCCGGGTCATAGTGTGTTAACAGGTGATTTAACGATTGATAGCGTCAGTGAAATAGTGGACGCTTTTAACGGCCAATTTGGCGATAATCATGTCTGCACCATTGATTTGTCGGGTGTTAAACATTGTGATAGTGCTGGATTAGCTGTGCTAATACATTGGTTTCAACAGGCTAAACAGCAAGACGTGACTTTACACTTTACTCAATTACCCGCACAATTGCGGGCCTTGGCTGAGATTAGCGAAGTTAAATCGTTGTTTGAAGGTGAAATTAATGGATAAATTATCAATAAGAGGCGGCGTTCCAATAAGTGGTGACGTGAAAATTTCAGGTGCTAAAAATGCTGTGTTGCCTATTTTGGCTGGCACCTTATTGGCTGATCAGCCGGTGATAATATCAAATGTACCGCATTTGCATGATGTCACCACAACCATGGAGTTATTAGGCAGAATGGGTGTTAGGCTTGTCGTCGATGAGCACATGAATATTCATGTTGATTCTTCCAAGGTTAAACAATTTTCCGCCCCGTATGAATTAGTTAAAACGATGCGTGCATCGATATTGGTATTAGGGCCATTACTCGCGCGCTACGGTAAAGCGGACGTGTCGCTACCCGGTGGTTGTGCCATCGGCACGCGCCCGGTAGATTTACATATTAAAGCATTACGCGCTATGGGCGCGGAAATTGAAATAACCAACGGTTACATTAAAGCGCGCTGCAATAAGCGTTTGCAAGCGGCTAATATTGTGTTTGACAAAATTACGGTAACGGGCACCGAAAATATTTTAATGGCGTCTGTGCTGGCTGAAGGCACAACCGTGATCAGTAATGCTGCGCGAGAACCTGAAGTAACCGATCTTGCTAACTTTTTAAATTTATTAGGTGCAAAGATCATCGGCGTTGGCACCGGCACGTTGGAAATAGAAGGCGTTGAACAACTGAGTGGTGGTGAATACACTGTGTTGCCAGACCGAATTGAAGCCGGCACCTACCTGACTGCGGCTGCAATGACTCGCGGTAATATTACCATCCGTAATGTTAACCCTAAAACGTTATCGGCGGTAACATCAAAATTACAAGAAGCGGGAGCAATAATTAAGATTGGTGATGACTGGATAACACTAGATATGCAGGGTAAACGTCCCATCGCTGTGACAGTTGATACCGCGCCCTATCCTGGGTTTCCAACCGATATGCAAGCACAGATCATGGCAATGAATGTTGTTGCCGAAGGCACTGGCTCAATTACTGAAACTATTTTTGAAAATCGTTTTATGCACGTGCAAGAGTTAAAACGCATGGGTGCACAAATTAAATTATCAGGTAACACAGCAATTTGTATCGGGCGTGAAAAACTTACGGGCGCACCCGTTATGGCAACCGACCTGCGTGCCTCTGCCAGTTTAATTTTGGCTGGCTTAGTGGCAGAAGGCGAAACTTTGGTTGAACGGGTTTATCATGTGGATCGTGGTTACGAACGAATTGAAGAAAAACTTTCAAAATTAGGTGCGCGCATCAAACGCGTAACGAATTAAGCATGGTAAATCATAACGTTTTGGTGACTTACTGTGACCAACTCCTCAACGCGCAGCAGTTCGCAGATTATTGCCCGAATGGCTTGCAAGTCGAAGGCAAGGCAGACATCAAACGTTTAATTACCGGCGTTACTGCGAGTCATGCCTTAATCGAAAAAGGCATTGCTGAGCAGGCAGATGCACTCTTAGTTCACCACGGTTATTTCTGGAAAAATGAACCCCCCGTTGTGTGTGGTACTAAGCGCCTGCGTTTGCAAGCATTGCTGAGTAATGACATCAATTTAATTGCTTATCACTTACCACTCGATGCCCATTCAGAATTGGGTAACAATGCGCAATTAGCAAAACGTTTGGCACTGCGAGTTGAACAACGTCTAGCCGTTGAAAAGATTGATGATTTGCTTTGGATAGGCGAATTAACCCAACCACAATCTGGGCAAGACTTCTCAGACCAAATCAATCAAATCCTATTGCGGCAGCCGCTGTATATTCCGGGGCAGTCATCCGCAATAAAACGCATAGCGTGGTGCACGGGTGCTGCCGAAAGCTTGATTGAAATGGCAGCCGGCTATGATGTCGACGCTTACCTAACCGGCGAAGCCTCTGAGGCAAGCTATCATTTGGCAAAAGAAACGGGGCTACATTTTTATGCTGCTGGTCACCACGCGACAGAACGTTATGGAGTACAAGCGTTAGGTGAACACTTAGCCGAAAAATTTGATTTAGATCACCAGTATATTGACATCGATAATCCTATTTAATGATTAATAACAGTTGATCTGCGTTTTGCCTTTCGTCATTGAAAAATTTAAATATTGAAGTACCGGATCATGAATTTTACGCTTACAAGAATTCCAGTTGTATCGATGCACAATTTTCTTGTCTTTCAACAGGATTGCACTTTCAACGACAACATGGCTAAACACAGTGCTTGCCGGATTAGGCACATGGAACGGTTTGTCAGCAATCGGTTGAGTCACTTGCGGTAGACTGCAATAACCCGTACCTAGATGACAATAGCGATACGCAATTTGTATTTCAGGTTTATGATGATTGATAGCGATATTATTCTGGAACACAACACCCGCAGGCAATGCCTGGGCATTTGCTGTATTCAAGGTGTGTAATAATAAAAATACACATATCATAATGTTATTAAAATATTTCATACCAACCTCATCATTAACGCTTCCTATCATTATTAGTATAGACGCTAAGCTATTGTTTTGTTGGGGAAATTGCTGGAAAATGGGAAAAAACAGCAAAAAAGAGTGTTTATACTCGAAACAAAGTGGTTTTCGGCTTTTTGCCGTGTTATTTTTCGCGTAGCGCTACGATTAAATTTTGGCAAGAATCCCAGATATTACCTGCAATTTAATCGTAGCGCTACCCGAAAAATAACGTTGTCAAAAATACCGAAAACCACTTTGCTTCGAGTATATAAGGGAAAAACGAGGCATATTTTGATTTCAGTCATTATCCCCACCTATAATCGACGCGATTGTTTGGATAGGGCAATCGAAAGTGTGATGGTGCAAACCTTACTGCCAAGTGAGATTATTATAATCGATGATGGCTCAACGGATGGTACTCAGGAGTTTATAGCGCAGCGGTTTCCATCGGTGCGCTATCACTATCAAGAAAACCATGGGGTGAGTGCAGCACGTAACAAGGGTCTAGGTTTAGCGCGTTTCCCGTGGATAGCTTTGTTAGATTCGGATGATGCTTGGATGCCAAACAAGCTCGAGTTGCAACAAGAAGCCCTGCAAGCCGAGCCCGATAAATTAATTTGTCACACGAATGAAATTTGGTATCGCCAGGGAAAGCGTGTTAACCCTATGCGTAAGCATCAAAAATTTGGTGGTTGGATCTTTGAGAAATGTTTGCCATTGTGTGCTATGTCCCCGTCGAGCGTGCTGATCCATCAAGATGTGTTTGCAAAGGTGGGAACCTTTGACGAAGACCTCCCAGCGTGTGAAGACTATGATTTATGGCTTCGGATCACCGCGCACTATCCCGTGTTATATTGCGAGCAAGCCTTAACCGTAAAATACGGTGGGCATGCTGATCAACTCTCGCAACGCTATTGGGGGATGGATCGCTTTCGTATCCAGGCGCTACATAAATGTCTTGACAGGAAAACACTAAATCCGCAGTATCGGCGCCAAGCGTTAACCATGTTGGAGTACAAAATTGGCGTGTATCTCCAAGGCGCTAAAAAGCGAAATAAATCAACCGAAATTGAATACTATGAACAACTCCTGCAGCACCACCTTAGCTACAGCTAATCTTATTATACATACCGCACTCAGCTGTGAAGCCCGTGTGTTTATCGACAAATTGCA
>SDBT01000519.1_pt1 | contig 61053 bp, 89 predicted proteins | sample 2277101 | NCBI WGS metagenome assembly SDBT01 (sample SAMN10404973, study PRJNA504765) | marine sediment metagenome | isolation source: marine sediment core GS10_PC15, 103 cmbsf | place: Arctic Ocean: Southern Knipovich Ridge | collected 2010 | reverse complement strand
CTTTTAAGTCCTGCTGCTCAGATATTTACTGATTTAGATATCAGCAATAATGTTTTCACTGGCGATAGTTCACGTGAGGGATTTTATTTTGGTGGCGTTACTCCTGACGCGACGTTACTTGCTGGCATGTTTAATAATGCATCCACAGATGCCACTAGCTTAGATGGAACCGTTAATCCAATAGAAAGTTTTATTGCTGCAACGGAATTTGAATCTTTGGTTTCTGGTGATGCTGATTATTTAATACCGAAATCTGATAGCCAGTTTAAGGAATCTGGAACAAGCGTTAATAATCCTACTGCTGTTGATATAGCTGGAAAAGCATATGGGGCAAATCCTCCGATGGGTGCTCATGTTGCCGCTGCTGCTGCACAAAATGGAAACATGTCTGTAATCTTAAACGTAACACGTAGGCAGTTTAGAAAATTGGCCATGCGTAATCCAAAGTTGTTAAGGCGTTTCTAATGATCATTGTTTCTGACATCAGAAACCCCTGCAACTGTGGTTCTGCTATAGTCCCTAGACAATATCAGGATGAGGTTGGTGGTTTTGATGTAATTGAGTGCGGTACGTGCGGCGACACGGAAACAGTTATTGATCATGATGCTTGCATAACGCAGTGGAACGCTGCAAATCTACTGCACACATGGGCGGAGGTAATTGCTAACGGTGGGCCATTCGATCCACCAATTGCTTGGACTCCTGATGACATGACATCATTGCTTGCATGGTATGACTCAAGTGATGGATTAACTATAACGGAATCAGGTGGCGATGTCTCGCAGTGGGATGACAAGTCTGTCAACGGCTATGATTATATACAAGGTACTGGCTCATCGCAGCCAAAAACAGGGACAACAACCATTAATTCTCTCAACACTATTTATTTTAATGGGACAGGCGACTGGATGATGGCCAGTGGCTTAAGCATACCATTATTCGCCGGTGACGAATTACTGTGGTCATTTATATTTGACCCGGATGATACGTTGGCTGATTATCGGTATAACTTAATTGGTGGGGTACCCGGATTAGAAGGGATGAACAGAGGGATAGCACCAGTAAGTGCCAAGCCATGGACAATGCTGGCAACTAAAACAGCTGTTCCGCAATTGATGACACTGCACTTAACTGGCACAACGTCTGAGGTATGGGTGGATGGTGTTTCAATTGATAGTAATGCATATTCTGCTGAGATTGCAGATACTATAACCTCATTTCTTTTAACTCACCCGACAAATAATATGCTCGGTAAAATTGGCGAACATTTATATTATAGTGATGCCAGTGAGCGCGCAGACGTAGAGACATATTTATTGGATAAGTGGGGTATCTAATGGATAAATTTAATATTTCAGTCGGCGCTCATAACTCATTGGATGACACGGTATGGTCAACAACGACAGGCGGCGCAAATGATACCACTGCGCCCGGTGTTTTAGATAAAGCTATATACGATGCCAATTCTTTGGGTGCCTGTTCATGGAATACGCCAAGTGTTTTGGATGTGGACATGCGGGTAGGAATTGTCAGCACCATAGTACAAACTGTTGACTTTATTTGTTTAAATGATTTTAATCAGGATGCAGGATCATGGACAGCGTCCGGGTTTAAGTTCCAAGTAAATGGACAGCGTAATGGCATCACACCAGCAATTTTTATCCAAGATAATTCTGCCGGTAGTTCCATGTATATTGGCACTGGCCTTGATTATAGATCCACACAAACCGGCAATGTATGGGATTCAAACGATATTATTTTAGGGTTTGGGAATATCGGAATAATTTTTGAATCACGCAATGACGATTTTAAAACGCGAATGAATCTCACGTTTACGCCCGGCAATACATTTAAAATGATTGGTCGCATGTACATAGATTTATGCAAGGCTGCTGGTGGGACTTATATCATTACCGATAACGGAGCGCAGCAGCAATGGACCGATTGTAATTTTGATCAGATGGATGAAATTGATTTTCAACCAACCGCATTAAATAGAGTTCGTCTAACTTTAGACGGTACTCAATTTGATGGAGAAGTTAATTTTAACGGATGCCAAATTGATAGCGGTCAGAATTTTGATTTACTTGCTACCTCTCGCTACATAAATGCTGGCACTATTAATCATTGGATTACTGGTACTGCTGTTGGGACCATCCAAGGATTTGCTTCTTGTGAAAATTTTAATTCTGGTAATGCATCGTTAACTACTCGCGGTGGTAACATGACTGTCACTGGCTCTCTTATTGTTAATGATGCAACTGTCGTTTGGGAAGATGATACCCTCGTTACTAATAAACTGGATGTGTCTGGTGCTGATGAATTCAAGACTGGATCGCTGATAGTTGAAAACGCTGCTGATTTTGATTTTGATGGTAAAACATTCATGCTTTCTGATTTTATGACGATTAATGCTGGGGCAAATATTTCATCAAACGCTGGGCGCATAAGAACCATCGGTGATCAGGATCAGGCTATTACCTGCGGTGGAAAATTAACAGCAGCAGCTTCGTTCGGTGGTTTTGATGAGTTTAAATCAGGTGGAATTCTAAACTATGTAGATGTATGGACTTCATTAGGCAAACATAAAATAAGAGCGCAGAAAGCTTACAGTGTAAAATATTTAATCAGTGCGGCATATGGATCAGATGAATTTGACTGCGCCCCTGGCTTTGCTGGATCAAATAGAAAAGTAACGATTGATAGTTCAGATGGAGCAACACAGTTCGATTATACGGTAAACGGTGCATCAGCTACAGTCACACGAAATGCAATTATTAGCCGAATGAAATTCCTTGGTGCAACGCAGCCAAGTGATAATACATCAACCACAATCGGGTCAGGAACTACCACTGTTCCTCCCGATGCGACTGGCTTCAGTGAGTCAGCGCAACCAGTTGGCCCCGGAATTAATCATGGACCTTTAGGCTTAAGCATGACCGGATTGAAGCCCGGTTTAATTAAAGGTAATCAAATATAAAGGAAGTAAATCATGGGTATTAACGGCGAAGCATCACTAGGCGATTTTCTTGTTCGAATAGCAGTCATCATTCCAAAAACCAGTACAGGTCTTTTGTCACTGCGAGCTATTCTAGCAGCAACAACTTATTTTACTGATCGCCCCGCTTTATTGAAACAGATTGTTACCATTAAACTGGTGGCTGGGGATGACTTTGAAGCTGGCACCATTAATGCTGCTGGCGATGGATTTGAAGTAGATAGCGCACAGTCAGATTATTTAACTACTGATCCAGCACCATATCAAGAACCGATGGTAAGCAGTGCTGCGCTCGATATTGAGGCGCTGTTGGCTCTGGCTGATATTGATGTTAATGCTGTTGCGTTCTGCTACATGAGCGCAAAAATTAATGAGGCCCTGTCCCATGCGACGGTTGAAGTTCCTGTATAATTAAATGGCAGTTGAAATTCAACAATTCAGTACATCAGATGCACGCTGGAAATGGATTGTAGCCTGGGGTATTAATTTACGCCAAACGGCTGGCGATTGGCCCTGGGCAGCGTCAGGCCCATTTATGATAGTCTTGACCATGCGTAGCAAAACGCTGTACATTGTGAAAGCTGATCTGGCATCTAGCATATACAGCAAGGCCTTTCACCATGCCATGGCGCTGGCGGTGGTTGAGCAGGCCAGAGCACAGCAGCTAGGGTGCAAATGCAGTATGCCGCCATCAGTGGTTCACCAATACAATCCTGGGTGAGAGACGCTGTATAAGGCGATTTAAGCCCTTCTTATTTTTCTGACCACGTAACACGATACTCAAACAATGTCTGGCTGGGGCCTATCTGGTGTGGTCACTATACCAAATTTCGCACATGTGCGCCGTTACAGATTCTTAAAAGCTTCCCTGCGTCTACTAGAGACATTTGAAAAATATATTTTCCAAAGTTTTTACGTCTGCGAGATTTGAGTTTATTAATTATTACATCACTAATTGTATTTCCTGAGTTAGGAAAGTAGATAGGTGAGGATGAATAACTCGTGTAATATCAACAGGTTATCAGTTACCCTGTCATCTCAGTTACAATATGGAATAATTTTACTTTTTTCAAAACACTCCTTATTGATGGGGAACTATATACATAACTCCACAAAAAAACAGTGTATTACAGTGTTATCCTGTCTGTAACACATTGGTTAGATGAGTGCTTGACTTTCTTACCGCATAGGTTAAGCTTTGATCATACACAAGGGGAAACAAAATGAGCATCTCAACTTTAAGCATCTGGACTCATCCAAAAACAAACGAAACGCGGGTTTATTGCAATAGCAATTTTCAAGAAACAGCCAAGGTTTGGCTTGTAAAAAGTGAAAATGAAAAGTTTGAAGTCTGCTCACGCGGGGGCCGTTACGATTTTGACCACAGTGCATTAGTTGCTTTAGGCGTCACAAATCAACATGACTTCGCTGGCTATTGTGCCGAAATGGCAATTGAACAACACGGATTAGACCGCAACGCAAGCTGGTCTGAAATCATCAAATCTTGCAAATAATATCTACAAAGGGAGCAATAAAATGAGTATATCAATAACCGCAATAGACTGGGAAAATTCAGCAGATTCAGAACTGGCCTGTGGCCGCATGGAGGAGTTGATAAAAAGCGGCGTCCCCATATCAGAAGCTGAAGAGATCACATGTCGTGAGATATTCAAGGATTATGCACAGACGCCACAGTCTGGTCACACTTTTGATGTTTACATAAATGGCGAGCTAGTGAGTGATCTTAATGACTAAATCAATATCATATGACGAGTTCCGCAATTTAATCGCGCAGCGGTTGCGCGATAAAGAAACCTCGCTGCATAAAATAGCAAATCAATGTGACAACGTGAGTCATATGACCATTGCCCGCTTTGCGCACGGTGAGTCAGAATTAACGGGGCCTAAAATAATTGAATTGGCCCGGGCGTTTGGTGTTCGTGTTATTCTTAAGTAATAATATTTGGTGGAGTTATGTATATAGTTCCCTATTGATGTAGGTGAGGTAGATTCCTGCGCAAGCCAAAGGATATCACATTCTACGGGTAAAATGGGTGCATATGAGGCGATCGCGGATCACATTTTACAGAGTCACCTACCCTATGTGGTGTAGTTGATCAATAAAGGACTCGCATAACTGCAATATTATGCATAGTGCTTGCCATGATAAATAATGAAAAAGAAAACGAAAATTTAAGAACGTTGTCAGAAGTAGCACCGCTCATTGGCTTTACGCTTCCACTTTGGGTAATAGCCATTGTGGACTTGCTTTCTAATTTGTAAGGGTTAAGGTATTATCATATGCAAAGCATTGCATATAATACTTAACCAGGGGCATAGCCCCAACAATTGAAGGCAAGACATGGCACAAATCTGGAAATTTGAATTGGCCCCTACCGACTGCCAGCAATTTGAAATGCCTAAAGATGCAAAAATAATTTCGGTGCAGACTCAACACGGTGTAATCTGTTTATGGGCCTTGGTAAATAATACTGAAGAAACTGAACAGCGATGCTTTAGAATTGTTGGCACCGGGCATGAGTGTGAAGAAACTTTATATGATGCAGAATTTTTAGGCACTATTCAACTACATGGCGGTGATTTAATTTTTCACGTTTTTTTTGTTGGAGCTTCGTAATGGGTTTAGAAGTAATTGCCTACAGCAATATAAAATTTTTAAGAGAGTATTTTGAAGATTTTGATTATGACGAAGGTAAAACCAGTCTGTACGTAAACACTCATTTCCCTGATCGTGCGCCAGAATTTAAAGATGGCATTTATTCATTTGATAAAGAGGTTGGTTTCTGTGCTGGAAGTTATGGCGGTTACAATCAATGGCGTGATGAGTTGGCACATTTTGCAGAATTTGAAGCGCATGAAACTGATGGCTATAAATATCCACATGCTGAAACCGCTTTTAATAATCTTGGTGTTGATAAACCATTTTATGAATTAATTAATTTTTCTGACTGCGAGGGTGTCATTGGTAAAGATATCTGCGTTAAATTATTAAAAGATTTCAACGACTTCCAAGAGCGTGCCGAACAGTTTGAAACTAGGTGCATATATTTCATGAAAATTTATAATAGTTTTATTGAATTACTTGAACTAGCTGTTTACGATGGCTGTCTGTGGTTTCACTAATGCACGCTATAGCAAAATACAATGGTTTAATCGGCGTTGATCTGCGTGAAATGGATGATGATGAAACCAGTATGTTTATTTCGTTGGCTGCTATGGTTCAAATGGGCAGAGATATAAACAATGAACTTCACATGCATAATGATTTAATGGAAAAATCAGGTAATGCATATCCAATTATTGTTAAGAGGCTTCAGGCAATTGAGTGCGATTATGATATTTGCGTTATAACATTTTTAGCTGGTCTTTGCGATAACCCAGCCAAGTGCGTCATGTGGGCTTTCACTTATTATGTAATGGATTTAGAGTGCGGCGTTACTATTAATTTTGATATATTTTCTGATACTAAATATTTTGGCATCGGTCTACCTACTGAAGAAGCTTATAAAACTGCTTGGAATGCGCAGAAAAGAAACAATGAAAATGATTATGAGTCTGATAACATGTTAGACAATTTTGATTTATGGAGAATAAAGGCATGATTAAACTATTTTTAATTCTATTATCACTACTCTGTATAGCATGTGCTGTTTTATCAACACCAATAGCTATTGGCTGCGCTCTCTATGTTTGCATACTGGATGATGATTCATGAACAGCGCCGTTGTAATCAACAATCAAATAATTGTTAAAAGCAAGTATGAAGATCGCCTTGAAATGGGTAAGATTAAAGGCCGCAAATGGAATCCCAATGCCAGAAGCTGGTCAGTACCATACACTGGATTATGCTGTCTAGGTGTTATTGAATTTATTAATAATACAGGCGGCTCCGTCAGTGATGAAATAAAGCTGTTGGCTGGCGGTGCATTGCTTAGAGAAAAAGTTATTATTGATGAGGCTCCAGAAAAATTACCGTTTAATGCAGTTGTAAAAACTGACCCCATGCAGCACCAGTACCGAGGCTATTTGATGCACCAATATTCAGATGCTTCTTTTCCAGCATGGGACATGGGTACGGGTAAAACTAAAGTTGCCATTGATATAATCTGTAACAGTTTACCCAGCTCAAAGCATTTAATCATCTGTCCGAAGCGCGTAGTTGATAACTGGCCAGATGAATTTGCTAAACATGCGAGCTGCGATATACAATATGTTCGTCTTGACTTGGGTAACGCTAAAAAGATTGCAAAAGAAATGGAGAGTTGGTTATCTAAGCACGATAAATTAAACAAGCCGCTGGTGTTTTTAATCAATTACGATACCTGCTGGCGCTCATCAATAGCAAAAATTATATTAGAGAACCGCTGGGAGTTTGTTTGTTTAGATGAAAGTCACCGCGCTAAGTCACCAACTGGACGCTTAGGTAAATTCGTTGTTGAGTTAAGCTATGTGGCTAAAACAAGAATGTGTTTATCTGGAACACCAATGCCAAATGGTCCTCTTGATATTTTTAACCAGCTAAAGTTTTTAGATGTGGGTTTGTTAGGTGCCAATTACACAGCGTTTAAAGCTGAGTACACCACAAAAGCTAAGGTAGAATACAACGGCGATACATTAATTATTGAGGCTGGTTACTCTGATGAACTGATAAAAGGGTTCAAAGGGATTGACGGTGCACAGTTTTACGTTGATGAAGATACACAGCGCAAGCTATGGATTAACCACGATAAAACCCAGCATAAGAGTATGCTTGATGTTTTAGAGCATCATAAAAAATCAATTAAAACGCACATTGGTTATAAGAACTTAGATAAATTATATAGTTTACTTGGTAAAATCATGCACCGTATTACCAAGGATGAGGCTCTGGATTTACCAGACTTAATATATAATCGGATGCCTGTGGATATTTCTCAAGAGTGTAGACGCTTAAGTAATGAAATGAAGGAAGAACTTTACACATTAATTTCTACTGGTGAAATGATAGAGGCTAAAAATGCTGCGGTGAGAATGCTGCGCTGTCTACAATTTGCGTCTGGCTGCACTAAAGATGTTGATGGCGTAAATCATCAGATCGATTTTAGTAAGCAGGAAGCGTTATATGATTTACTGCTTGATTTACCTGATGCCGATAAAGTGGTGGTGTTTTATTGGTTTGTACCAAATTGTGAAGCGATCGCAGCGGCAGCATCTGATGCAGACAGAGAAATATATTATATCAATGGCCAGCAAGATCAGATCAGAGATTGGAATGATGCGAAACCCGGCAGTGTTATTGCAGTACAAATTCAATCAGGTAGTGAGGGTGTTAATCTTACTGCTGCGCATCAAGTAGTTTACTTTTCAACTGGTTGGCGCTTAAAAGATTTTCAACAATCACAATCCAGATGCCATAGAAAAGGCCAGGAACACAAAGTTAATTTGTTTCATTTGTTTGCAACGGGAACCTTTGAAGAAAAGGTTGCAGCAGCGTTTGAAGCTAAAGAAGAAGTTATCGAGTATGTACTTGGTAACATGAATAAAACAAATCAAGAGGAGCAATCAAATGTCTGATACAGATGAACAAAAAACTACACCTGACTACGCAAAAGAAATCACCAGTTGTTTGCGTGAATATCTTTTATCGTATGCAGCAGAAAAAGCAGCGGGTGCAGCTCATAAAAAAACAAAAGAGCATTTAGCAGAAGTAATTTTATACGCTAAGCAGCTTATGGAAGATGAAGATATCCCATCCATGGTAGTTGTTAACCCTGATACTGGTGAAAAGCGTAATTGTTTTTTACATAAAATAACCAAAGCCAATACAAGGGCTGGCATGGCCAACACACCGGAACTGTTTGATGCACTGCGTCAAGTAGGTTTAGAAGATTTAATTAAGGATTCGGTTAACGCTAAATCGTTAGAATCCGCTATCAAAGAACAGTTTATGGATGATACTGATGCAATTGTATTGCCGCCTGAATTAGAAGAAATCATAAATGTATTTGAAGATTTCACGGTGAGAAGTCGCAAGGGATAAAATTTCTTGTTGTACCCATGTCGGGTATAATAATTAGCGACCCGAAAGGGTCAACCATCCGCTACGTAATGTAGCAATTAAGGAGTGCCATTAATGGCAAAAACGAAAAAAGAAGATGAAGTAGGCAAAGAAGTTGCTCAAAAGCCTGCTTCAAACGTCAGCACTTATGTAAGTGATACTGACGATTTTGGTGATATGGATAGTAATGATATTATTATTCCACGCGCCGCAATTATGCAGGGTACTTCACCGCTTGTTCAAGATGGTGTTGCTAACGTTGCACAAATTTGGGATTCAACTCAACAGCGGTTATTAATTGACCGTGATGAAGTTGGTAAGATTATTCCTCTAGTCTTTTTTAAAGACTGGATTGAGTGGAATCCTGATCGCACATCTGATGAAAAGATTTTGGATCGGTCCCGTGATCCAAAATCTAAATTGGCTGAGAGAGCGCGTAATTTTGAAAAGGTTACTAATTCAGACGGCAAAGAAATAGTTGCTGTAACAGAAAACTACAATTTCTTTTGTATTTTTCCTGAACCATTTGGCCTGGAATACGATGCAATCATTGAAACACCAGATTTAATTAACGATTGCATCTTGTGGTTTTCATTCAACCGCACCGCGCACAAACTCGGTAAGCTGTGGCTTAATCGTTTGCGCTCACTGAAAGCACCTGACCCCGCGACAGGTGAAAAAGCTGCTGCAAGAATGTTTGCCGCTGCCTGGGATATGAGCAGTAAGAAACGCGAAGGCGATGGCAACACTTGGTTCGTGCCAATCATTGGCAACTACACCATTCTACCTGTGGAATTGGTAGTTGCACTTAGCAACAAGGCATCAGAACTGAAAAGTATTATGGATCAAGCAATTGAACGTGATACTGAAAAGGGTGCTGGTGTTGATGACGATGAGCCAGTGATAATTGCTGACGAGGAGTAATCTACAAGCGGGGTCATTCATTTGGCCCCGCGCTTTTTAACGACGGGAAAACGTAGGTGAACAATCCACAGGATACGATCGACAAAAAGAATTGTCGAGAATTTATTAATCTTTTGTTTGGTCATGAGTTGATAGAAAACTTTTGGTTGAATATATTTTTAATTCATCCAACAGACTTACAAGATGAAAACGATAAATCAAAGGGCATGAAAACACAAACTAACTTTTTTAAATGTACTGACGTTGAAAAAATTATTAAGTTTGTTTTTACAGTGCGAGACGAGTGGCAGGTATACGTCGGTATCAATGTTTTTAAGGAAAAGATAACTAAAGGTCGTGGTCGTATTGGTGATATAGCTGCTATAACCAGTTTCTTTGCTGATATCGATGTTGATAATAAATTACGTAAGAGCAAAAAAAAATACGCCTCATCAAAGGCAGTCGCCAGAACAATCATTGATCAGGTTGGCTTGCGGCCATCTTTGGTTTTAGACAGTGGTTATGGCTTGCAGGGCTATTGGATTTTCAAAGAGCCATGGGTTATTGAGAGTCCACAAGAGCGCACTGAACTACATATTAAATCAAAGGCCTGGGGCCAAACCGTTAACTCTGTGGCTCAAATGCACAAAGCACAGGTTGACGCTGCCAATGATATTACCCGTGTGTTTCGATTGCCGGGCACCTATAATTTAAAAGATATTGATAACCCGCAGAGCGTGCGCATTTTAACAAACATTGATGACAGTGTATTGCTTTATAATTTAGATGACTTTGATATGTATTATGTTGAGGTAGATTTAAAAGCGCCCATTGATCATAAACGCATTGCAGCCATAGCACCTATAATTCCTAATCAGGTTTTGAGTGATAAAGATTTAGAAATTATGGAAGCGTGCTGTAAAACAAAGCCCGGTTTGATGGCTACATGGTCAGGGAATAATAAAAGTTTGGAAGATCAAAGCCCATCAGCATACGATTTATCGCTGGCATCTCATTTAATTGACCTTGAAATGGAAGCGCAGTTTATTGCAAGTGCTATGTATGCGCTGCGGGTCAAAATGAAATGGGACACCGATAAAGTAACTAAGCGCCGGGATTATGTTCAGCGTACCATTGCAAGAGCTATGCGTTCAGACGCATCAAAGAAAGCAGTTATATCAATCAACAGGGGTGAGTTGGCTTTGCAGCGATCAACCGCAGAAGATATTATGCGCGTTGCATCTGAGGCCAACTCGGGTGATGAGGCCGCTGGTATATCAGCTATGAAGTCTGCTAAGCAAGAGGCAATTGATTGTTTGTCTGCTGCCCTGGATGTTAAAATAATACGATTTATTAAAATGGGTACTATTGATGCGCAGTATTTTATGGAGGTTTCACACAATAAAAAATCTATTCAATGTGATATTGGCGAAGCAACAGCAATGAACACCTGTACTAAGATACGCCGTCGCATATTTGAAGTAACTAATTATTGGATTAAAGAAATCAAAGGTGCTAGTTGGCGTGCGGTTGCAAATACCATAGGTAGCATACTTGAGATTGAAGAAAATTATGATGGTGAACCGATTGAATTTATATCTGGAATATTAATGGAATTGTTTAACGGCGAACATGGTATTGGCAGAGATGCAAACTGGCTTGAGGGTGTGAAGATCAGAGCACCTTATATTAATCAAGACTCAATTGGTGTTTATGGACCTAGTATGCTGCGCTTTATTCATCATCATTACGACGGGCGCATGACCAGGAAAGATCTTGGTAAAATGTTACGTGCCGCAGGTTTTAAAAGTAAAAAGATTGATGCAAAAGACAGTGAAGATGAGCGCGTACAGTGTACGTATTGGGTTGGACCTTTAAAAATGTTGGGTGAAATAAACAAGAAATCCAAAGAGAGGGTATCAAGTGTCGATAATAAATCACGCTCAGCAGGCGATTGATATAATCCCGCTTCTATGCGTTTGTTGGTACATTGGTTTTGGATTAATATTTTTAGAATACTCTGGCTTTGTAGATGAGCAGGGAGAGATAATGGAAAAAGAAGGGCTAAGCTTAGAAAATTTCTGCGAGTTCGTTAGTGGGTTTATAATGATAGTTCTTTGTTGGCTTCCAATTATGATTGTTAGCACATGGGTTTATGTAAGGCAAGAAAAATGAAATATTTACCGCTGTTGCTTTTGCTATGTAGTTGTTTTGCTGATGATCCAGCTAAGAGCCAGCTAACTATTAAGGATTATGAAGATGCCAATACAGGCACTGTGCGCATTTGGAATGAAGGCGCTGAAACAAAGGAGTTTTATATACGGGTAATGCAAGATTCATTTATAATTGGTGAAGTCATGATCGAGAAAATTGATAAGAAAAGTTATATTGATTTTACTATTGACTTGGATACCAGTTACCAGTTAACCATTATCTTAGATATTTTTGACGATGTGTCCGAGAGTAATGAAACTGATAACATTTTTCAACAGTATATAAATGGTGGTGCAGGATGAGTGATGTCAGAGATCACATTAACAAAGTTGAGTTTGATAAGTTTTTAGAAAATCGTAAGAAAAAAAATCAAGAGCGCTTGCATAAAGAAAATATTATTAACACCACGTTAATAGCTGAGCAAATTCAATGGAGAATCAGGGCAGAAAAGCTAGGCGCTTCAAGCTGGTGGAAAAGGCTTAAGTGTCGTTTGTGCTTCTGCCGCTATACCTGTGACGTTGATCAAGATATTGAAATGTCAGAATCTTTAAAAGAACTGGCTGACTTAGACGGCGTGGAAGCATTTAAAATTTATGCAACATGTTATTGCAGTAAATGTTTACAGGTTAATCCAGCTTCTAAAAGATGGTTTGACAATGCCTGATGAAAAACTTGTAGGGGATTATCATGTGATCGGTCCACCTGGGACCGGGAAAACCACATGGTTAAAATCGCAAACAGTTGCTATTACAGAGAGGTATAGGCATCATTTAGGTGATCGTCATCCCGTTTTAATCTGTTCATTGACTAAAACTGCTGCTGCTGAAATCGCTGGCCGTGGTCTGCCCATTGATAAAAAGCAGGTTGGCACCTTACATGGCCACGCTTATTACTGCCTCGGCTATAAGGCATTGGCAACTACACAAAATATTATTATTGATTGGAATAAAAAATATCCTTATTTAGCGATCACACCGATGAACGCTGATGAAGATGGCGAGAGCCGAGAAGATATTGTTCAAACGCAAACAACCAATACGGGTGATCAGCAGTTAGAAGAGTATCAATTAGAGCGCCATCGCATGAGTGACAGAACAACGTGGTCAAAACGCATAAGAGAATTTGCTGATAAGTGGGAATTATTTAAGCAGCAGACAGACTCAATTGATTTCACCGATATGATTTCTGAATGCATTACTAAAGAAATTAGGCCACGCGGCAATCCACATGTTGTTATTGCTGATGAAGCACAGGATTTGAGTAAGTTAGAATTTACTCTGCTCAAGATGTGGGGTGATATGGCTGGTGCCCTGATAGCAGTTGGCGATCCATGGCAAGCGATTTATGAATGGCGCGGCGCTGATCCAGACGCGCTATTACATAATAATATTGCTAAAGATCGTATTAGAGTTTTGTCACAATCCTACCGTATACCAGCTGCCGTTCATCGCAGTGCAGTGAGCTGGATAAGCGGCATGAGTAATTATAGCCCCATCGAGTATAAACCTGTAGATGCTGAAGGATTTGTAAAAAGAATTAATTGTAATTATAAACACCCTGAACAGGCCATGCATATGGCATTAAAAAATATGGAAGATAAAAAATCGGTGATGTTCATTGCAAGTTGTGCCTACCAATTAAATTATATTAAAAGTGCGTTGCGTAAACACAATATACCCTATGCCAATCCATGGAAAACAAATCGCGGTGACTGGAATCCGCTCAAGGTTGGTAACGGTGTTTCAATGGCGCAGCGTATTCAAAATTTATTACGCTGTAACCCTGATGTATTTGAACCATTTGCAGATGATGGCGCTCGCATGTGGTGGACGCCGCAAGAGTTGTCATCCTGGGCAAAAGTTCTAGTTGCTAAAGGTGTCTTTACCCGTGGCAGCAAAACTAGAATGAAGAACCTTGTCAAGGAACGTGACAAAAATGATCAGATAAATTTAAGTGACGCTGCTTTATTCTTTGAACCAACATTTTATGAACCGTTGATTAGTGCGCTCACTAAAGGCCAGACACAAGAGGCTTTGCAAATTTGGTGTGGTGCGCTGGAGCCTAAGTCAGTTGACCGGGTACAGTACCCATTAAAAATAATGGAAAAGTTTGGCCACAAGGTTTTGTTTGGTGCTGAGCAGTGGTACATTGATCCCAGCAGTGCTGCTGGCCAAGCCGTTTTCATTGGCACCATTCATAGCTTTAAAGGTGCTGAAGCAGATATAGTTTATATTGCTCCTGATTTAAGTGGCGCAGCTATGCGCGGATGGCTCAGCGGTAAAAAAGAACGCGACGGCATTTACAGAAATTTTTATGTTGCATTGACCAGGGCAAAAGAAGGTGTGTATATTATGAATGCTGCTGATGGTCAGTGCGTTGATACGAGGAGCATGTTAGCATGAAACGGTTTTTAATTTTCGCCGGTAACGATCATTACCCTTCTGGAGGTATGGGTGATTTTATTGATGACTTTGATACTATTGATGAAGTGAAAGATTATATGATTAATGCACTATATTTTGACTGGTATCAATTTTATGATCAGCAAGAGCGCAAGGAGGTTGATTTAAAATGATTATATTTTATAACATGAAAAGAAGCTGCGTTAAACCGCCATGTCCACCAATGAATTTTAGATGCAGATGTATTCTGGTCCCAATTAAAAAGGGTAAGAAAAAATGAACACCAATAAACACAATGAGTTAGTGCAGCGGATTAATAAAGCCATTCATGATTTTGCTAACTGCGATGCTATCAAGGAGCTACAAAAAACTGTGTTGCAGTTTACCAAGGCCATGGCCGATGTTAATTTTAATAACCTTAATAAAGTTAACCGGGCGTTTGCACGCTGTAACATATCTGATGAAAAAGAAATTCAGCCTTCATTTATCACACCTAGGCAGGTACGTTATTTTCTTGAGGAACAATTCAGCTTGTGTGGCTGTACTGAATTCGATGAGGTAGCCATTACACTGAAAAACTTTTTAGCATGGGCCGATCGCCCTGCCATGGACAGAGTTAGTAACGATAAATTTTGTCCTAATGTTGGTATGTTTTATTTAATGGCAGATTTACTTGACGGCGCTGGTTTGGTTGAGCATGGCACCAGTAGCCGCACGTTGTGGCTTACACCATTAGGAAAAGAACTAAAGGATGCATTGCATACATTTACACCAGATCAAATAGAAGAAGCAGAGGGCAATTGATATGATTAACGTTACCTTCACTGGTGTTGATATACATACGCCGTTAATGGGTTTACCTGATAACTGCGAGATTGGTTTATTATATAGGGTTGGTAAAAATGGTAAATCAGCAAATGATTCTAATAATAAGTATCCTAGTCGTGCAATTTGTTTAGAGTTGGCGCGACAAATTCACGCTAAAGGTAATCGAATCGCGCTTCATGTCTGTGGCACCGCTGCTAGAAAACAATTGTTTGATGGTGAGCTATATGATCTTACTCAGTTTGTAAATCGTATTCAGATTAATGGAAAACTAACCGTTAATGAATTAGAATACTTTTGTAATATGTATGACAATAAAACAATCATAACTCAGCACAAAAAATCAAACCTGCATCTTACCAAGGTAGACAGATACAACCATGCGCTATTGGTGGACGCATCTGGTGGCAGAGGTATGACACCTAAAAAATGGATACGGCCTGCTTTAGACAAGCCAGTTGGTTTTGCTGGTGGCCTGGGTCCAGATAATATCTTAAAAGAAATTGAAAAAATAAAAGGTGTTGCCGAGCGCGAGTGGACAGGCGATTGGTGGATTGATATGGAAAACAACATTAGATGTAAAGATAATCGTTTTGATTTGAATATGATTAACAGCGTCATGAAACAACTGGAGGGATTATAATGAACCTTATAGATAGCATATGTTTATTAATTATTTTACTACTTACAGGATGGATACTGTGGTGTAAATTTAAAAACAACACCGGGCTATTCCCCTCAACCATAGACGAGGTTTGGTATTGTGGAAAATGGTACACCTACAAAAGCAGTTGCTACGATGATAATATTCCTCCACGTTGGCCCGTTGAAGATCAAATAATGTTTAATCCGTATGAATGCGGCGTCGCTGGGTTTCGTGGTGGCACTGCTCCTGGCTTAATTGACGGGCTTATCCCTGCAATAATTATCGACGGTAAAATTGGCTTGTATGAATTAACCAAAGTTGAACCGCCAAGCAATTCATTTTACGACGGGGCTATGTGGGATGACGGGCATCATGCATGGTTTAAATTTGTAAAGAGTGTGCCGCTAACTGATGAATTAGAAAAACAATTTTGCGACCATGCTCGTGCATATGCAATTGATAATATGAAGATGGAGTTAGCGTAATGGGCTTGCCAAATTATTATGATAAACATGATTACGTTGAGGACATGAAAAAAACATATCGTACCTGTTCAACATGCCAAACCAAATTTGAAGGCGATATCGATAGGGAAAAATGTAAATCATGTTACATCGAATATCTTGAAAATCGAATTACTGAGCTGGAGAAAAAATTAAAATGAACTTAACAAATATGAACAGTAAAATTGAATGGCCTGCATTAGCAGCTGTAAACAACGCTGAATTAAAGCAATTACAAAATTGGTTTAGGGCGCTGCCATCTGCAAAAACAGCTCATCAGTTAACAGTTATTAGACTAATTGAAAAGCGCATTGAAAATTTGTTATGATTGAGATCGACGCCGTTGTATATACACATGATAATGAACCATACTCGCCGCAAGATATGTACAATATTTTAGTTGATGCTGAGATAGAAGAGGCGTATTTAACTGATTGGGAAATTGATTTTGTATGCAAGTACCAGGATTGGTGGACTGAAATTCATGATAATACCTGCACCAAATTAGTTGAAATATTTACAGAGCGTTACATTGAAAAGCGTGTGCCTGATGGATGTTGAATTTGCCACAACACAAGATTTAGTGAATGAATTAGCCAGTCGATCGGTTACACACTGCATCATTATTTTTACGCCACAGGACCAGATTGGCACTGTTAATGGCAACCCAATTTATCAATTCAAGAACGTTGGTTCATGTGATTGGGAGAATGAACAATTCAGGGGCTTGATGTTCGGTGAGCTGCTGGGCATCCTTAGTCTGGTCAGAAACGGCAAAAAGAATGATTGACATACTATATGCAGTATATTACAGTCATGCATGGTCAAAGTAAATTTAGAGCATCGTAGCAAGCTTTTATCCGCTGCACATGAAATGATTAGTCAGCAATGCGATCGTATTGCAATTAGTAAATATAATGTAGCACGTAATTGCCGAACAGCATCTATTAGAACCGTGGATGGTTTTCTATATCAGAAATCTGATATCTCTGCATCAACGTTTTTAGAAATTTTATCCTTGGTTGGTTTACAAATTGTGCCAAAGCAGAGTACTTTAGAATGAAAATATGTTTATCATGCAATAGTCTGATCGCTGATACATTCCACAAGTGCACTGTTTGTGGTAATCATGATTTTAAGGATTATACTGGTGAGCACGCGCCAAAAAATATGGGTGCCATTACAAAACCCATGGGTAATAATACCAAGAATAGAAAAGTGAAACGGCGTCGTTCATGATGGCGATGAGTGTGGCCACACAAAAAAAAGGCTATGTGTTTCAGGTTGCAGACTCATTCAGCGATTCCAAAAGGCAAGATTTAGGTGAGCTGCCTACCTACTTGGGAAAATACTGTGCTATGGTATGTGCTTATGATGGCCTACGGGTTATGGCCGATGGCTTGTATAATGATGAAGAATTTTTTATGCTGCAAATCGCTATCCATTTATGCACGGAAGAATTAACCATTATGAAATCGGAGGCGTACAGTTACTCAGGTAAAACGCTGCGTTCATTTCAGTGGCAGGATGAATTTAAACGTATGCAAGCCAATGCACCGAGGAACTGGTGATGGCCAAGGCAAAATTAAAACTGGATGATGGTGATATCGAATTCAAATATAATCTAGGTGACAAGGTAAAATTAAAAGATGATAAAATAGTTGAAATTATCTCGATGCAATATCAGAAAAAAAGAGGTAATTCTTACAGCTTTGAAACTTTAGATGGCAATACATTAGGCCATACGCATGAGGATTTAATTATAGGTGTTATTGATGAAAAAGAATGATTTAAAAGTTATGGCTGCTGTCGACGGTGCAATAGAACTTGTGAAAGATAAAAAGAAAATTAAAAATGATGAAGTAAAAAGCGCCGTTGACATTGCGATGGAACGAGATTTAGATGATTTGTCAAATGAAACCCGTGATGTTAAAGAGGAACAGGCAAAAGGCTCACTGAAGCGCTTAGGCAAAGTACTGGAGCGCATTGGCCAGCCAAAAAAAGACAAGGTGCTGGAACGTATGCCACAGTCTAAAAAGGTGGCTGAGCGCCGCCAAAAACGGTTGAATAAGAAGTCAACTAAGCAGCCTCAAAAGGGCAAAAAGAAGCGTTCCTAAGTCTAGTTAAAGCAATGGTTTAGCTTTATGGTAAAGGACTTGCGTATGCAATTCATTGCATATACTCAAAACTATCATAAACCGGGGCATAGGCCCCAACAAATGAAGGGGCCAATAATGGCTATAACTCAACAAATTGTAGATGAAATTATTGCATTAGGTTTACAGGAAACCTATATAAAAGGAAACGCATCACAGCAAAATGAAATTATACAGGTGTGCGCTGATGTTGTTGCTCAGAAAATAGAAAAAATCCAAACTAAATATATGACCTGCGATGAATTCAAAACATCTATGCGTTGTGCTGTGTCAGCCCTGGTAAGACAGCTTTAATGTCTAGCCTCCAATTAATTCAGTACAGAAATAAAGAATCAGGTGAAAAGAAAACGTATTTAAGCGTTTTAATTAATGAAGCCGCTGGTCAGCATCAGTTTACCTATACCAAGCTTATTGGCGCTGATGGTAATGTCGTAGGCTGCGGTGGGAGTAGTTGGATGTATGCTGTACTTGATATGAGTTTAATGGAGGAGTGCGGTTGGGAAGTTGAATATGATACCTGTGCCTTTTCTCTTGAGCTTGAGCGGCATCCAGAATATATACATGCTCATTTTGTTAGAAATCCATTTATTACCCTTGACCCCGTTATAACAATTGATTTTAAATTTCATTTTCAAGCGCAGTTTGTTGAAATGTCTATCGATGGTAGCTGTATTCTAATTACCATTATGGCTGCGCTGCGTGAAATCAATTTGATTATGCACCGTGGATATGAATCTATTTTAGAAAGTAAACCGTCCAACTAAGGAGGACACAGCATGGAAATGGCAGTAGAAATATATGATCAGCGTGAGATTGTTGTCGATGGCGAGCTTCAAATCAGGCTTGAAGATGATGAACGTGCGCTGGCTTTGATCGATGAAATGGGGCTGACTGGTCAGCAGCAAATCAATACACCTAGTTCAGGTGCAATGATTACTATTGACAGCGATGAACCTGTGCGCAACGGCTTTGAAAAAGTCAGCAGGATGCAGCAGATTGTTATTAATAATCTGTTCCCAACGCATTGCGAAATTGAAAAATATGACAACGGATGTATTCCATTGCGTGTTTTAGAAACGGCGCGTGAATGTCGCAAGCTGTTTACGTATGTATACGTTTGTTATGCGCCGCCTGCTGAATTGGTTGATCCGATATTAGTAGCTGTCAATAAAGAATGGTCTACTTGGTCAAGCAGCGTTGGTAAAGACGCTTTTATGATTGCTCGTTGGGGCGATGCATTAATGAGTTGGGTTGATTTATTTGCAGAAGCAAAAGCAAAAAAATGCCTGGAGATTGAAGAAGCATTAACTGATATGGTAGCCGCAGCAAAATATCAGTTACAACGTATAAAAGGCGGTGCGGTTCCTGAAGATGAATCGCTCGATGGTAGTGTACCCTCTTTTCATTACATGCCATTTAGTAAATAAATAGGATAACCATGAACGACCTAGAAGTATTTGCTAGAAAATGCGAAATTGAGCAGCGCCTTGAACCAATTAAGGCGCTGCTCGCTGTTACGTTAGATCAAGATAAACAAATGTTTTCGTTTGGTGATGGTCAGCCCAATGCACAACGTTACGTTATTTTACCCGATCGACAAAGTATGCATGATTTATTCGGTGTACGTTGGTCAATGCAATATTCTTATAGAAAAGATCACAAAGAACATTTTGGTAAGTATATGATGTATGAAACTGATTTGATTACAGCCGTATTAAATTATGAACTGGAGCAAGCTAATGATTAGCCTGTGCAAAGATTTGTTAAGCTGCTGGAACTGTGATTGCTATGTTCAAAAGGCTATGAATGTAAAATTTCCTACAGGCGATCAGCAAATCCGCGTGTGTAAAGAGTGCTGTTGTCCACGCTCTTTTGCTGACTTGGTTGTTTTAGAAAATTACGAAAAGGTAACGGGTAAAGAAATTTATGAGAGCGCAGTAAGCCTAATTGAAATGCGCAAAGGCATGGAACAGGAGGATGCGCCAAGTGTCTGATATTTTCGTCTGTAGAAATTGTAATATTCCATATCCAAAGCAGTGTCCTGCTTGCCCACGCTGCAAAGTCACTCAAGGAAATATACCATTATTTAAAGACGCTGCGCCTGATGGGGAAAAAAGCAGTGTAATGAATGAATTGTATAAAACACAAATTTATATAGGTATGCGTTGTTCAACATGCTATCAAGAAATTGTAGGCACCGCATATCTCGTGCCATTAAAACAAGGTGAAAACCACAAACATAGGCTATGCGATAGCTGCTGGAACAAGGAGAATTAAGATATGCCTAGTAACATTAATTTACTCATTCAGAAAAATGCAAAAGATTTTTTAAAGAATAAAGAATTATTTTGTATGCTGTTGCTTGAGTTACATGAAAGAAAGTTAACTACTCATGATGGGTTCGCGGTTCGCGTTGCCCGTCTGGTGTATGTGGATAATGGCGTTGCTTTAATTTCACATAATCACAGCGATGATAGATGCGAAATCATGATTACTGAATCGCCTGATATAGCTATTAAACAGGGTGATCAGGATGCAGGTAGTCACGGTGATCCCAAGCCAACAGCAGGGCGCGGCGAATTGATTAAAGTATGGGAAAATGGTGCCAAGGTTAAGGATGGTCCCTGGTTTGATAGCGTAGAAAATGTTATTGGTGCTGCGCTCTTTGAATTAAAAGAATGCTTGAAGCCTGTTGAAGAAGAAAAGGTTGATGACGAAACTCATTTAGCTGCTAAGTCAGAAGAAGAGTTACGCGATGCATGGGGTAAGAAAGGGGATTAATTATGCGCATTAAAGAACGTAAAAAGGTGTGTCTTTTTGAACTTGATCCAAAAACAACCTTCAAAAATAAGGGCAAGCATTATACTGTTATGTGTGGTTGTGCTTTGTTTAATTTGAACGCTGGTGAAGTGATGTGTTTTTGCATTGAGGATGCAGAATTGGTTATATTTGATGGGATGCAAAAAGGTGAAGTAGTAGACGCAATAGTAGATTTTAAATCAAAGGATTGACATGGCCACAACTATAACTATTGAAATTGATGATGAAGGCACCGAGCGTCGTATGCGCCAGACAAGTGCACAATGGATAAACGCCATGATGTGTAATCATCTTAATATTAAATGCAGAAAAGTTACTATCAATTCTATCGATGAAGAAAATACAAGGCTTATGGCCATGGGTGAAGAATTTGAAGCCTATGGCAATGTCTGGACCCGCAAAGATTTGAATGAGTCAATTGGTGAAATAACGAAAGGCACTACTGATGAAGGATAAGAAGAGAAAAGAAATCATTAAGCGTTTAGATCAGTTGTCAGATGAAAATTTCAACCGGGCATATTTACACACTATGAATTTACCACTGGCGGGCGAGGTTAATCAACGTGACGGCGTTGAGAATTTAAAAAATCGCAGCGTCAAAGATCGTGTGAACAATGATTTGAATATAGGCGGTCGATAAATGAGCTTTAAAGATGAGCAGCGCATGTACCAATTGAAAGGCGAAACGTGTTTGTTTTGTTTTGAAGAAATTAAATTAATAAGATACTGCCAATGTGCAGGAAGTTTGCAAGCTCGTGTTGATGCCCTGGAAACCATTATCGGCAATATGAATATCAGGCGCATGGAAGTCATGTGCGTTAAAGATATGGAACTGATTAAATTTGATACACAGATTGACATGAAATCGTTTAATGAATTAAAGCGCTATCAAGACTGGATGAAACAATGTCGATAGAATTAAAATGCCCGTCATGCTTTGAGGAATTGATGCCAACACATACGGTTATTGCGCCGTTAATATATGAATGTCCAAAATGTAAAAGGAGCCATCATAAAGAGGTTTGGCTGTTCTGCGTTGAGAATAATAGTAAAGTAATACAATTATATAAGATCGCGCAGCGTACAAAATATATGCGTGAATTACAATATAACTTTTTCCATGAAAAAGAGGCAACTGCAAAACGCCAATACCTGAACGATGCAAAAAGATTAGAAGATGAAGTTGATAAAATGATTTCTGATTATGATAGCGGCCAACAAGATTTATTTACATCAGGGAATCATGGATAATGCCGCATATAATTACTAAAACAGACCTGCTTGAACAGTGGTTAAAGAGTCACAAAGAGAAATATATTCAGCGTTATATATGTAATTTCATGGCTACATACGACGCTAATAGAATGGTTTTTCTTGGCGATGAAGTGTATTTAGATAGACCCTGTAAATATGAGCTGGCCAAGCGGGAGGCTGAGAGAGCATGGCTTGTGGTTGAGCAAGGTGTCCGCAAAGAAACGGAAGGGATGTAATGGCGCTTACCGACGATATCTCCGCTGATCTATACACGCATCTATTAAATAAATGCACACCGCTATCGATGTTAAATAATTGGAAGCATACACAATGGGAAATGGATATTGCGATGATTTTAAAAGATAAATCATTGAATGAATATGAAATTAAAATAAGTAGATCTGATTTCGCTAAGGACGCCAAGCTCAAAGGTGATAAACACAGGTTTTATTCCTCGGTAAGGTCAAGTAGAGCTAATCAATTAAAGTATATTGGTGCAGTGCCGCAGAAGTTTTACTATGTTTGCCCTGCTGATATGATTAAGACTAACGAGGTTCCTGAGTGGGCTGGATTAATTTATTATTATCCTTGTGCTGATAATAAATTCCTATCAATTAAACAGGTTCGCAGGCTACACACTCAGCCAATTCAGGACAATGCCATTATTAAAATGCAAACATCTATGTGCTTTCGCCTGGGTAAAAATCTCAGGGACATCGCCAAGTTAAAAAAAGATTTAAACGAAATGAAACTCAATTTTTCAAAGGACTGAAATGAAACTGCCATTTTTAGTAACGCAAAAGAAGATTGAAAACCATGGCGAGGCCAGTGTAGATAACGTTGCTATCGGTGACATTGCTATAAAGGTTAAGCTTGGGTCAACTGGAAAGTCATATGTTTGTGCAGCAGACTTATTTAATTCAAGTGATCCAGATGAGTTGATAAATATTGAAATATCTAAAATAAAAGAAGCATTGCACAAATTGTTTTATGGTGAAATTGTAACGGACCTGAGCATTATAGCTGCGCTGGCTACTGGCAACACCAAAGATGCCCTTGATAAATTGATAAAAGAAATTGAGGATATGAAGGCATGAATAAAGATGATTATTTAAAACAACTACGTGAGCTGCGTGATTTTTTGACAAGTCAAGTATTAGAATTCAAGGCTGGTAATATTACTGTTGATGAATCTGAAAAGCAGTTAAATGAAATGATGGATAGGCATCAAAGAGATATGGAGAATTAACATGGAAATTTTCGGATTTATTATCTGTATTTTATTACTTGTGCTGGCCTTGGTAATTGCATTTGGCTACGCTATCTCATGTTTCAAAGATTTTTATGAGATGGTGTATAATAAGATTTATGACAAAGCGCTTTACGATATTGTTGTGAGTGCACGGCATAAACGATATTGGTTCAGTGAATCAAAAGAAGCCATGTATGCTTTCGATGCTTTTATTCAGATAATACAAGGTGTTGATGCATCCGACGCTCGTGATGACTGGCGCAGATCAGTTGATGAACACAAAGAAGAATAGAAATGCTATTATCAAAAAACAACGTCAGGCTATTGGCGATGCGCATACAGCGTGTCAAAGGGTTATCGATGACCTGGAGCCAGACGGATATCAACTACCATTTATTAAACGTATGCGGAAAGTTTTAGAGGAGACAAATAAATGAGTAATAGAAATAAATTCAAAGTTTTACACACAGATAGCATGTTATGGGCTGAGGGCGTTGCTATGGATAAGGAGGGCGATCTGTTTTATAAAATGTCTGGTCAATGGTTAAATATGGATGAAGTGATTATTTGCTGGTCAACTGGATCAGAAGATATGTTTGATGATCTGATTTTTGAAGGTGATATAATAAATGACCATAACGGTCGCGGCGTTGTGGAATGGTGGCAAGATAATTGTGCATTCAGGGTAAATTACAAAGATGGCACAGCTAAATGGTTCCGCGATTATTTAGATGACGAAAAGAAAACAATTGTTAGAATTGGAAACATTTATAATAACCCTGAATTTATGGAAAAAATAAAATGAGCGCTTGTAAACACGCTGAAGAAATATCCAACGGCGATATGTTTTACGATGACAGCGAGAAACCAATAGAGTTTACTTGTGCTTGTGGTCACTTTGGCAACGCTGGTGCTTTGCTTGGCTGTAAATCAAAAAGATTGGACATGTGTACGGAAACTATGTGGTGCCCGGTTTGTATGACTGCGGCGTGGGAGTATGCGTGATGACTGAAGAAAATAGAGTCGGTGAAATTGCTAAGCGCTTATCTGAAGATATTAAATGCACATGTGATTTAGATACTTGGCAACCATACGAGGACACCGGGCATTCACAAGTATGCGCGATCGATGTAGTTGCTAGAAAGCTTCACCAATATTGCAATTATACGTTCACCAAAGAAAAGAATGAAGCGACTAGTAAATTAGAAGATAAAATTACTGAGCTGGAAACATTATTAAATACGCCAGAATTACATGATTTTTCTAAAGCCGTTGTGCTTGAGGCTGCGCACCAGCGCACCAGCGCACCAGCGCACCAGCGGGACAGGTGGGGTCCAGAACGCAGAAAAAAGCGCTAATGATTGGTTTGCGACTATTTCTTATCTATCTGGCAAACAAGTTAAAAACTTTTGGGACGGCGCTAACACTGGTGATTATGAAAAATATATTCACCACATTATTACGATGGCCGCTGTCTGCTGCAACTGGCATGAGCACCATAAACATTTAATTGAGGAGAAAGCAAGTGATTAGCGGCGACGAACAGGTAGCGTTATTAAATAAAATGATGCGCGATATTAAAGAGCAGTTGCCAGAAACGCACGGCGCAACGCTGTTATTATTCCCTTACAAAGCTGATGGCGGTTTAACCAGTTATATCAGCAGCGCTGAGCGACAGGATATGTGTACGACTATGCAGTTTCTGCTAGATTCATGGGTCGAGCGTGGTTATTACAACCGTGATGCAACGCCAAGAGAATCACAATATATAGAATTGCTCGCTGAGATAGCGAGAACACCAAACAATTTAAAACTTGGAAAAATCAAAGGCATGATACTTAGAAAGCTGGAACAGATAAAATGAGCTACGGCAAAGAAGTAATAATTGATTTACATGATTGTGACCTGCGCAATTTCAATCGTGAATCAATTGAACATTACTTTAAAAAGTTGTGTCAATTAATAGATATGCAGCGTTGCGATCTGCATTTTTGGGATGACATGGACACGCCAGAAGATGAGAAGCAGACCAGCGATCACACCGTAGGTACCTCAGCGGTGCAATTTATTCTTACTTCTAATATTACTATCCATACACTTGACCGACTCAAGGCAGTGTATATTAATATATTTTCTTGCAAAGATTTTTCACACCATGCAGCTACTGAATTTACTACGAATTATTTTAATGGTGTGTTAGCTGCACACCATGTTATTGAAAGGCTGTAATGAGAATTGATCAAGTAGAAGTACAGGTTAAATGCACAGATTTACGCAATTTATTATATGCGGTCAGTATGAAAATGAGCGATGATTTTTATAAAACGTTGCCAATTCGATTTGCAGTAACCAGTATTGAGGATGATATTTTTACTTGCGAGGTTGGTTTCATTGAGGGCGCTGCTTGTGGTAAAGATGTTTTCCAGTTCAGGCGTCGAGAATATTGCAACACGGATCAGTTTAATATTGCCTTGATTATACCTACTGGTATGGGCTTTAATTTTGGAGGCCACTCGGGCGATGGCTGTGTGCTCAGCCGTTTGTTTGGTGGTATGTGTGATAACTTAATTACACATCCCAACGTTGTTAATGCTGCTGATATTAATGAGATGCCTGATAATACCTTATATATTGAAGGCAGCACACTCAGCCGATTGCTTATGGGTACGGTTCTACTTGAGAAAACCAATAAGAATAAACTGCTGGTTTTATTTGATAAGCATGAGGATGAGTTTTTTAATGATTGCGGCATCAACAGTATCAATGCAGCCAGGGTAACACTTGGGCTTGACGTTGCTCAAGTAAAATTTATGGACAAAGGTGCGCCAACGTTAACCGCTGAGTTTAGCGATTCAGGCAGAGCAATAGGCTGTGTTGAAGATTTAGAAACAGTCATGCCGTACTTAAATGATAAAAAATTCGATGCCTGCGCAATATCAACGTTAATAAGTGTGCCCGATCGATACCATAAAGAATACTTTGAAAAGGATGCCACGCTAGCTAATCCATGGGGCGGCGTTGAAGCATTATTTACGCACGCGCTGTCATTTTTATGCGATAAACAATTTGCCCATTCACCTATGATGTGCAGCAATGAAATAATGAATATGTCAGTTGGCATAGTGGATCCGCGCAAAGCGGCTGAAGTGGTATCGACAACATTTTTGCACTGTATTTTGAAGGGTCTACACAAAGCACCAAAAATTCACCGATGCGATAATAATGGCATTAATAATCATTTGATTGGTCGGCCAGGGTTACTGAGCGTAGAGGATGTAAGCGTTGTTATCATGCCGTTTAGATGCATTGGCACACCTGTTCTAGCCGCCATAAAACAGGGCATTGATTTAATATTGGTCTGCGATGAAGGTACGGCAGCCAACGTACATTACTTAAATTACACTAAGCAGTATGATAATATTTATTATGCACAGAATTACCCTGAAGCCGCTGGCGTAGCGCAAGCTTTGAAAAGCGGCATTGAACCAAAAGTTTTGTACAGGCCGATGAAGCCATGATTTATCCATCTCACTTGCAAATTGTTTATGACTCGCATATGTGCTTGCATCAAAAAAGCGGTGACGTTACTGAATTTGATCAAGATTTAAAAGATTTCTGCGATCGCCTATTGTTTCATATGAAAAGAGCGAGGGGCCTGGGTTTAGCAGCGCCACAAGTCAAGACGATGAGACGAATATTTGTGACCAATCAAAAACCATGCATCTGGATAAATCCAGTCATCTCTAAATACACCGGCAGCACTTTTTTCCAAGAGGGCTGCTTAAGTTATCCGCACGTATATTTTAAAATCAAACGATATAGAAAAATTGTAGTTGATTACTTTGACGTTGATGGCACCGCACAGCAGAAAAAACTAGACGGTAAAAAGGGTATGTTGAGCGTTGTCGTACAACATGAAATTGATCATTTGAACGGCATTACTTTTATGGATCTTTATAAGGAGGCCAGTAATGCCGCAAGTAAAAACACATAACTTTTGGATGAAAAACAATGCTGGTATACGAAAAAAATTTCCAGTTAAAATGTCGGTTGATGTTGATGGCCAGTTTTATTGCGCCTTTCCTGATTTCTTAAAAGACAGTATTCAAAACTTTATCGGCGCAGACAGTAAAGCATTTTTAACTATAAAGCGGCGCAAAGAGTATCTTGCTGCTACTGAATTAGATTATTTAATCGATACGATAGATAGTGCGCTTAAGGTTTATTCGGAATGCAGTGTTCTGGTTGAACATTTGATCCGATATAATATTGAAACGCACATTTCGTTTGCAATAGATAAGAAAGGAAATATTTATCCTAATTCTGGTTATGTTGAGGACGCTGTATGGGATGACGACAACGACAAACGCTATGGTCGACATTATTCCCATCAACCATGCCGGGGCGGCTATAGCATGACTATCGGTGCTGCTGCTATGACCAAAACAACGCATACTTTTGGAGATGTTTCAAAAAGCGAATATGAATTTTATTATAAGGATGACGGTGATCATTTAGGCAATGATAACCCCGCAGAAATACTGAATAGTTGGACCTGCATTGGTCTTGGTGATGATGATTGTAAAGAAATACCTTATAGTGATGATGCTGCATTATTTTTCCACAACTTGCTGTTATCAATGGCAAAAATGGCTAAGATGATTCAGGATAATACGTTTGATGAAAAAGATTTACTGAGCTTAATTGACAAAGGATCACTTAACTTACTAGGGAGCAGGATAAATGAATAACGACGTAGAATTATTGGTTGGCAAAACATATATGACACGCGGCGATTATGTGACCATGCCACAGCAAGTAAAAGTAACTCAAAAGGCTGGTAATTATAACAATTTCTATGGTGAAATTGTTGATGAATCTTATAGTTTTATGGCATGGGACGCGGATGGTAGAAGTCATCAAAGCGCTAAATACGACATTGTTAGGGGTTCATCATGAAAAATAAAAAAATGTTTATTGTTTGTACTATGGGATCTGACTACGAATCTATAGCTAAAGAGCTGTGCTGCATGTTTGAAAAAGACACAGCCGATACATTAAAGGATAAGTTGCAGGTATTTTTTAATGAGCTGAATTCAAAAGCTGAGAAAATACAAGAAGAAATGGATGATTTTCAGTCTGATTGCTTAGAGAAGCAAATTAAAGAAGATATTGATGAGTGGACAAAAATATATGATAAATTTGACCGAGCAAAGGTACGTTGTAAAAATAAAGTGAACAAGTTGCTTGGCTTCACAGCATTTAAAACCATCTTTGATATGGATACTAATACTGTGAGTGTTTACGAGTTACCTGTTTACAAGGTTAATTAATAATTATGACCTATGAAGAAACGGCAATTCAAGTTATAATGGAAAGCGTTAAAAACAACGATCATCCATGTTATTATATTTGGTTAGGCGATCTGAACGTGTGGCATGATGTTTTCTTTAAGAAAAATGGTCATAACGATCGGCATCCATACAATCAATGGTTGGCAGTTAGCGCAGCATTAAGAAGAAGTAAAAAATTTACTAGAAATAGCCGCATTCTATCGATAGGTTTTTTTACCGAGCGTGAATCCTGGCATACAGTTTTTGAGTTAAAACAGGAGTTTAGGAAATGAGCGATATTTTACCTGATTTGCCTGAAGGTGTTAGGATGCGTTTTTGGTCGTGCCCACATTGCCCTGGTGCTGCTGTAAATTGGTACGGTAAAACAGCGATATGCACAACCTGTGGTAAAACAAATCTGCACCTAGCTAAATTAAGCGATGATGAATTAAAAGAATTAATTGATATTGCTGATAAAGGCGTAAAGGCTATTAAACGCGCAGCGTTCAGCATCAGCAGAAATTTTGATCAAGAGGACCGACATAAGAATATGCAACGTTTCATTGATGAATTAAAATTAAGGATAGAGTCATGACACCAATTGAATTTGAACAAGCCAATGACGTTTTAAAATGCCCACCTGACATGCCTGATTGCACTGATTTACCTATTTGCAAAGCCATGGACAGCTTAGGCAATGCCTGCGTTATTAGCTGTTGGCAGCTTTCAGAAGAAGAAATACAGCAGTTAATTAAGAGCAAAAAATTATATGTGTACTTTTCACATATTACGCATCCGCCTTTGAGCCTGCTGACTAAATCACCGTTTAATTAGGAGAATTATTATGGCTCTTTTCTTCTCTGATGACACCTTAGTTGAGGTTTTAGAAAAATCGCTGCATGAGCATGTACCGCAGTGGGGCGATGCTGAAATTTCTAAATTAGAGATGTTTGCTATTGCACGTAAAATGGCTGAATCATTAGTCGGTGAATTTGACGAAGAAATCATGAATGAAATTAATAGTGCTCATGAAAATGGACGCGGTAGTGGTTGGGATGATGCATGGGACAGCTTCAAACAAGAGGAACCGTACAAAGATCTTGAGAAAAAATTAAATGAAATCCAAAAGAAAATTGACCAAATTAGAGGGATAATTAAGGATTGATATTGGACTGGATCGTTTAGCTGAGCCGATTACACTGGTCAACTGGAGAGAGTTATGGCAACAAGAAGTAGACCTGATAGGCTAACATATGATCTCGTACAAAAGTTTTTCTATTACAAAGACGGGCATTTGTATTGGAAAATTAAAAAAGGATCACGAATTGAAGTGGATCAATTGGCTGGATTCATCTCAAAATCAAACGGATATCGCTATATAACTATTAACGGGGATAAGTATTATGAGAAAAGTATGATATTCCTCTATCATCATGGGTATTATCCTCCCTATATTGATAATATTGACACCGATAAACTCAATAATCGCATTGAAAATTTACGTGAATGCACGCTTTTACAACAGAAGCATCGTACTGCAAAACTTTCATCGCTAAATAAATACAGGGGTGTTACGCTGGTTAAAAAAAATGCAAATCAATATTATATTGCTTCAATTAGACACAATAAACAGAATATTCACCTTGGCTGTTTTAACGATGAAATTGATACTGCTAAGGCATATGATGCGGCAGCAAAAAAAATATACGGTGAATTTGCAATGCTGAATTTTTCAAATGCTGGTACTGTTTAGGAGAAATCATGTCCAGTACCCATTGTCCAGTCTGTTGCAGTGTCAATATCAGCAGCACAACCATGAGCCATAATAATAGGCACCAATGTTCATGCGGCTGGCAGTGGCAAGATCAAACCATGGCCAAAGATGAGAATTGGGTAAGTGATCAGGAAGGGATTTTGCTCAACCGAATCAATAAAATGATGCAAGAGCACAATGAAAAATGTTTCGATTTGAAGGCTCAAATCAGTAAATTAAGTCGATTATTTCTCGATGCCAAAGCAGAATTAAGAGGGGCAAATGACTGATTTTTTACACTGTGTCACATTGCTTTTTTTGTGCTTTGCCAAAAACGTGAGAGCTAAAATAAGCCATTCTAACGCATTGTTACCATGCCCCCTTCTCCTTGCCCATTGGAGGGCTTGTCGCTTTAAATAAGCGCTCCTGCGGTCATATGAGCGCATTTACCCTTCAAAACACCTAAAATCTTCCTCAGCTACACTTCAAATGTAACTGAGGAGAGTACAGTGTAACTGAGGAATTTTACATGGTTTATGTATCTACCCTATCTATAGGGTATTTTTCAAAAAAATATGAAATAATATGATATTGTAACTGAGAACGCAGGGTAACTGATAACATACTACCACATAATACTTTATACACCCTCACCTATCTACTCTCCTAACTCAGGAAATACAATTAGTGACTTAATAATTAATAAACCCAAATATTGCAGACGTTGGAACTTTTTTAAAATCAAAACGAAAACATTCCCTATTGTAGAGAAGGATTTTTATGAAAAGCGATGAGAATGACGCATGTGTGCGGCTGCTTGCTGTGGACCCATCTTCAACAATTACGGGCTATGCAGTGTGGCATATGGCCACCAAATACGTCGAGCATAGGGGCACTGCAAAAGTGTCTGGCAGCATGAGTGCGATCGAGAGAATTCAGGCCATCTCAAAATCGCTCAAAGGTGTAGCAATGGCACGCAAAATTACTCACGCAGTCATTGAGCTCCCCAGTGGCAAAGTTCATGCCAGGATTCGTGAAACATCTAAGGGCGCTGGATTGTCGGTCTATGGGATGGCCGCTGGCTACATTTTCAAAATGTTGGTTGATTTGTTGGGCGATGAGAACGTATATTTCTATTTAGATAATGAATGGACTGGTAATGGCAAATGCAAAACGTATGGTAGCAAAAAGCAACGACAGCGGCTGGCTAGTTTACTTGATCACGATTATCATTCTGCCAAAGATAGTGGCATGGATATTTCAGATGCGATTTGCTTGGGCCACTATCATCTCGCACAATTAAAGTTAAAACGGCTGCGCGAACAAAAGGTCTAAAATTCTGATTGCTATGGATATGCAAATAGTTACATATAAGAATCGCGGAGAGCATTGTGGTTTCAAAAAATGTAATTGTTTGGCATGGGCCAAGTGAATTAAAAAAGTTATTAGTTGAAATTGGTAAACTCATACCTGATGGTGACAACGCTAATCAACATCCAAAAGAAAACATTACTGCGATCGCCAATTCATTAAAAGAGTTTGGCCAGGATCAACCATTGGTTGTGCGCAAAAGTGATTACATGGTTATCAAGGGCAACGGTAGATTAACGTCAGCTATTAAACATTTGAACTGGACGCACATGGCATGTGTATTTGTTGATGATGATAAGGCGCGGTCAATAGCACGTAGCATAGCTGATAATCGCAGCAGTGAATTGAGCACATGGGATTTGGATATTCTAGGTGATAATTTCACAGCTGTGATGGATGATAGTTATATTTTAGAGACGTTGGGTTTTGATAAAAAGTTTTATGATCCAATTCTTATACCTAAAGACGGTGGCACTATTGGTGATGATGCGGCACCAGAAGTGAAGGAGAAAATTGTTAGTGTACCGGGTGAAATTTATAAACTTGGGCAGCATTATTTAATGTGTGCTGATGCAACCAACAGAGATAACGTAGCGCGGTTGATTGGCGGTAAACAAATTGACTGTGTATTTACTGATCCACCATATGGCACAGGTCATGACAAAGAAGGTCAGAAGCTTGGTAAGTCTCAAGAGTATGGCGCTGTTTTAAACGATGCTGATACATCTTGTGCAAAGAAAGTAATTGCGCACATATTAGATTTAGATGTTGTGGAGATTTTAATTTGGGGCGGTAATTATTTTAGCGATGTGTTGCCGCCGCGATCGTCTTGGGTCATTTGGGATAAACAAGGCGGCAAGCATGTTACGTATGCTGATTGCGAAATGGCATGGTTAAATACTGGTAAGCCAGCGCGTATTTTTCAGCACATATGGGACGGCTTCAGGCGTGACAGTGAGAAGGGTGAAAAAAGATTTCATGCCACACAGAAACCAATTGCCCTGTGCATTGAATGTTTAAATGAAATGGGTGATGGTAAAACGGTGCTTGATTTATTCGGTGGTTCAGGCAGCACGTTAATAGCGTGTGCAAAGACAGAGCGTATTTGTTATATGATGGAACTATCCCCGAATTATTGTGATGTTATTCGTAGACGCTGGGCCAAGTGGGCCTTAGAAAACAATGTTGAGGTTGGCGACGGTGGTTTAGTTTAATGGCTAAGACAGATATTATTAAGGCAGGCGGCTATCCTATAACGGTGGAGCAGCGTGATAATATTTGGAAGCTAAAACAATATGGTGCTTCACATCAGCGTATAGCGCAAGAAGTACAGTGCGATCCGCATGTTGTTCCCATTGTTCTAAAAGAAATGACTGCTGAAACCATTGAGCAGCTTGGCGGCATGGATACTATCCGCGCCATTGAAAACAGTAAGCTTGATACGCTGCAAAATATTTGGTTTACTCTACTGAGTAAAAAACAGCAGCTTATGAAAGATAATATTGTCGTTAGTGACAAGGAGTTAGAGCGAATCAGTAATAATTTACTTAAAATTGCTGAGAGACGCGCTAGGCTGTTGGGCACCGATGCACCGATCAAGCATCAAGTTAACTTGCGTGTATTTGATCAGTTCACTACTATGCTGATCGAAGCCATACAGGAGCACGTTCCACCAGAAGCACAGAAGGCTATTAATGATCAGATACAGGCAGCGTTATTATTAGCTGAACGATATCGCAGTGAGAGCGAGGAAGAAAATGGGTGAAGTCGTTGATGGTTTAGTACAGGCTATGAGCGATCGCCCTGGCCTAGCAAATATCTTGCGCAAATTCAGCGCACAGCTTGAAGGCGGGTATGAGGGCGCAGAGAAAAACGCTCAGTACGCTAATCAAACATTCAATCGCTTTGCTGCTGATCGATTAAAGATTAAAACAAAAGAGGGTAATTTAGCATCATTTAATTTAAACCGTATACAGCGCAGGTATTTATTGATTAAGCGTAAGACTATTAGAGATGGTAAGCGGCCACGTTATTTATTGTTGAAGTATAGGCGCGGTGGTTTTACTACATTGGAACAGGGTTTGTCATATCATCAGGTAGCTACCAAACGTTATCAAAGTGTCATGACCATGGCACACACAGAAAACGCTACCAAAAAGATTTATGAAATATCTGAAATGTTTTATGAGATGGACCCGTATGCGCCTAAGAAAAAGAAATCAAATATGCGGATGCTTGATTTCAAGGATAACGGTAGCCAGTTTTATTTTGGTCATGCAGGTGGCGACAGCATGGGGCGCGGCGATACGATGCAGCGCTTTCATGGTTCTGAGGTCGCTTGGTGGCTGCGCGGACAGAATAAGATTGAAAAACAACGCGAGATAATGTCTGGTATATCTGAAGCAACGTCGCATGGTGAAATTGTTTTAGAGACTACACCAAACGGCAAGGAATGGTTTCATGACGCTTATATGGATGCCAAAAAAGGTATCAATGATTATACGCCTATTTTCATTCCATGGTTTATGGACGAGACTAACTTTTTAGATGTGGGTGCTGAGGCTTGTCAAGAAATTTTTGATACACTCACTGAATCAGAAAAACAATTAATATTAAATGCACGTTCACAGTTCAGGGTTGAATTAACGTGTGAGCATATTGCATGGAGACGGCAAAAGCAGAATGACCCTGCTGTGGGTAGATTATTTGCTCAGGAATATCCTGAAGATGATGAGACGTGCTGGCTTGATACAGGCACACCGTATTTTGATCAGGATCAGTTAATTGGTATTATTGAGCGCACGCCAGATTATTACCGGGAGCACGTTACAGGCGGTGGCTACAGAATTGAATGGAAGCAACCTAAGTACGGTGAAAAATTTATTATTGGTGCTGATACATCAGAAGGCTTGAAGGGCCGTGATCCGAACGGCTTGGGTGTGTTGCGTGAAAACCCGCTTGAGCAGGTGGCTGCGTGTCACGGTTTATTTAAACCCGCTAAGTTAGCAAAACTATGCGCTGAATATTCTAAGAAATATAACAATGCGCTGGTGGTTATTGAACGCAACAATCATGGGCACGCCGTTTTGTTGGCGCTTAAAAACCTGGGATTCCCTGATCATTTGGTTTATGAATTTAAGAAGGGCCGCAAAGGTTGGGACACCAATGCAGAGAGCCGGGTGCAAATGCTTGAAGCCGTTTATGAGGCTATTCAGGATGAATCTGAAAATGCGTATAACTGGATTCATGACCGTGATTTTCTTGGTGAGTGCAGATCATTTGGTTTGCAGGCCAATGGAAAATATGAGCATCCTCCTGGTGGTCATGACGATACGATCTTCAAATGGGGCATTGCCCTGCGTGTTCACCAGTTAGGCGGTCGGCGCGGTGTAGTTGTTGACAGCTTCAAGACTTCGTAAAAACACTGGACAAATAGGGTTAGTATCATTAGGTTGGATTTTTCGATAATCAGATACAGCAAAGGAACTAGAATGAGCTTTATGGAGATTATCGGTGCAGCTACAGCATTTTTGGTTTTGGTTCTGCTGATCATGCAAATACTGGAGAAGCGAGACAAGGCCAATAAACAGCCACATGATGAGATTCAGGAACTCAAAGACATCTGCACAGACGGCTTTCATAAAGGCGATGTGAGAATGGTAAGGATTGAAGGACGCCTGCAAACGGTAGAACGCAAAAATGGTATTGTTCATCATGAACCAATTGAGGTCGATGGATCATGACAACGGAGTATATAAAAAAGAATAATAGTGATTTAGATAAACTTTTAAGAAAAGTTTTATCATACGATTATAAAGATGATGAACGTACTATGTCCATTAAGGCTAAGGGCCTAGAGGATTGGGAAGTTTATCACAACATGAGCACAGAGCGTGAAACATTAATAATTGCGTTGCTGGAAGAATTGGTTGATGATCAGAACGCATCAAATAAATTTATGGATGAATACAGCTTTTTGCTGAAGTGGTCAAAGAAGTTTACCAGTAAAGCTGCTATTGTAATTGGCTTGAGTGTATCCGGTGTGTTTGGATATTGGGTTACAACCAAACTTGAAACAGCTTTCCCACAGGCAGAAGAATCAAAAGAAGATCGTCAGCGCGATGCGCTACTCGATAAACTACTCAAAGAAAAATACCCGGAGCAAACCAAATGAAACAGGTCAATTGCAGTAGCTGTAAAACAGAAATGCAGGTTGAAGATGATGCGCCTGTAAATCAGTGTTTGTGTGCGGATTGCTATAGATCGTTAAAAGAAGATTGGCACAGAGGAAAACCATACGGCGATTTACCTGTTGTTTTAGCCGCAACTCCATCAGAGGAAAATTAAAATGAAACATATCATGATTTTACTATGCACGCTGTTGATGCTGTGCGCTTGCAACGAACGTAAATTAAATGAAACACAGGTGAAGGGGTTAGACAACGCCAAGCAGAATGTTGCTGCGGTGGCTGATGTATTGCATGACGTTGCTCAAGATGCTGGCAAAGCCAGTGCTGTAGTTGAGGCATCCGCTACTATTCTTGATTCACAGGTTCAGACGATCGAGGTTGTGCTGCCGCCTGATGATTTAAAGCCTGGAGAGCAGGGCAAGTCAACGGTCAATAAACAAAAGCTATTGGTTAATCCTGAAGAAGCGGCAAAAGAAACCGTTGCTAGGGATGACGCTAATCGAGAAGAAATCCAAGCATCGACAACATGGTGGCAAAAATTAACCAGTTGGACAGGGTGGGCGGGGCTCGGTGGTTTAGCTGCTACTCTAGCGATCGCTGCTCAAAGGGTTCTGCTGCCTGCTTTATCACCTTGGCTATCTGATCCATTGATTAGAGCGACGCCTGTGGTAGGTAAATTTATGAAGAAGGCTGAAGAAGGCGAGGCCACCATCAATAAGTACCGTGGCTTAGTTTCCGACAGCATGATTGCCCGTGTGGCGCTGCAAAAGTTTGATGAAGTATTAGATCCAGAATTAAAAGCAAAATTATTACCATTCATACAACAGTTAGCTGGCAAAAACATTGAAGGCATCGACGATCTGTTCAGTCATGTTGCCAATGCGAATTCCGTTGATCGTGGTGCAAATTCAGAGACGCGAGAGCTTTTGAATCAGGTACTTGATACAATGCCAACGGAAAACGGTGTGCCTGTTACCAATATAAGCACGCTACCAGATGAACCGTCGTAATGACCATTTAATTAAACGTGATGCAAGTGAGATACCCGGCAGACCAAATCTGTTTGATGGTGTTGCAAGTAGAGACGCGCTCGCCAATTCATTTGCATTAAGAAGATTAAGTAAGCTTCAGAATGTGAGAGCAATCGTGATACCTGCACCGCCGCCAGTAATTGAAGTTGAAGAAGATGAGGAAAAAGAATTAACGGATCGTGAGAGACAGCGCGATGCTATGGAAAAGCAAGCTATTAAATTAATGGAAATATTTAAGGCTAATAGTGAAGAAACAAGTTTACCTGGGAAAGTCTTATCTCAGGGTATGAAGATAAAGATAAAGGCTGTGGCCAGTTATCTTTCATCTGCAATTAAACAAGGTCGTATCATTAAATTGCGTCGATCGCAAAATCCCCAGCGCCCTAGCGAAATAGTGGCGCATTATTATTTACCCACAACCCGCGAGGAAATTAGTGATGAATGATGACTTTGAATTTATGGAAGAATTAGATATACTGGTTGAAGATGCTGAAAATGGTGTCGTTAATTCAACAACCAGCTTAGCTGATCTGATTAGTAGTGATGCTACCATAACCGATGATAAGGCCTTGGTGCCCAGTAGTGAAACAGAGCAACCTACAGAAGATACAAAACCGGATGACAAGCACGCTATGCGGCCAACAATCATCATCAACAGACGCATGATGAATTACGCCAAGCGCTCAAGGTTGGTGCTGTTTGCGCCGGGAAGAATTAATGGCCAAGAGTAGTCTTATTTTAGATCATAATGGCGCACCAGCTATTATACCTGATGAGAAAAAACTTGTCAAAGAAGCTGCTTTATATGCAAAATCTTTTTCTAATTATCAGCGTCAACTAGGTTTACAGGCTCTTGGTGTTGATCCAAATATCGTTGCGCAAAGTCCGCAAGAGGCTCATGCATGGGTTTATGCAGCGAGTATGGTTCAGGCCTTGGGCATTGGCGGTGTGCCATTTGGGGTGTTTCGTGAAACCGATGATGCGGTTGGAGAGCGCAGGCGCATGGCTGAAAAGGCTGGTCGTCAATTTAAAATGCCACGCGGTAAGAAACGGCATCAGTGGGTAAAATATGTCAGGGCCACCTATCGTAAGCGCGGTTTCTTCAGCAAGAAACTTGAGCCTGATTTTGATAATGAGGTACAATTTTTATTAGATAACCCAAATCCGTACATGAGCGGATCACAGTTGTTTCAGGCCAGTACACTTTTCATGGCTTTGCTTGGCGAATGTTTTTGGATTAAAACTGGCCCTGATGGCACACCATGGGTTCCTGGTACTACACCAGATCAAATATGGATAATTTCACCAACGCACGTTAGAGAATTGTTTGTTAATAATCAATTGGCTGGCTGGGAAATTACGGTGCCGAAAGGTTTACCGATCGGCTTGCCTGGAACATTGTTCCGTTTTCGTTTAGATGAAATCATACATTTTAAATATATTAATCCGATGAAAACCTATCGCGGTCTTGCCCCTTTAAGTGCAGCAGCACGCGGCATCAGCTTAGATTTAGCAACGTCCCAAACCAACTACAGTACGGTGATGAATGGTAGCTCGCCAAAGGGTATGCTTTCAACTGATCAATGGTTAGATGAAGCGCAGCGCGGTGAAATCAAGGATTGGTGGGAAGAGGAGCACAGCGGACCACGTAACAGCGGTACGGTGCCAGTATCTTTTGCAGGCTTAAAATTTACAGCTACAGGGTTGTCGCCCCGTGATATGGAATATTTAGAATCACGCCGCTGGAACCGTGATGAAATATTAAGTGTATTTGGTGTAACTAAATCTTCTGTTGGTGTTACTGATGATTTAAACTTTGCAACGCAATTAAGTCAAGACCGCAACTTGTGGACAAAACGTTTATTACCAATGATGATGCTTTTCGAGGCTGAAATTAATAAGCAGTTACTTGGTGGTGAAACCGATGATGTTGTTGGTATGTTTCAGGTGCAGGGTGTTGATGCTTTGCGCCTTGGCATGGAAGAAGAAGTTAAAATTGCTGCTAATTTAGCTGATAGCAAATTACATATGCCACCTTCACTTGCCCTTGAATTAGCTGGTTTGGAAGTACCTGATTACGAAGCCAGCGACGTTGCCTTTGTACCCGGTGGATTATTAACCGCTGAAACCGTAGCCAGTTTAGATTTAGATGATCTTTTGAATAGCAGTGCGCCAGCGTCAGCACCAGCCTCCGAAAATAATCTAGCTTTGAATGATGAGGCTGGCGCACCCGCTATCAAATCTAATAAACGCAACAAGGCCAAGGGCGGCAGGTTGTGGAAACAATTAATGATCGCCGTTGAAATACCAACAGAGAAAAAGTTAAGCCGTGATTGGCGTAAATGGGTTCGCATTGATAAAACGCTTGCCCTGGAGAAATTTGATAAAGCTGTTGGCTTGGCTAGTAAAATGGCTGGTAAAAGAACGCATGACTATTCTCTTGTATTAAACGCTGAACAATTAATGGACTGCTTTTTAAAGGCTAATGCAGATGACGTTCCTGAGCGTGGCGATTTTACTTTTGATGAAGTATTATTAGATTTAAGCGGTTCACAAAATAGATTAAGAACATTCACCCGATCAACCTTGTTCGGCGGTGGTGAATCAACGTTTAATTTTACTCTCTCTGAGATGGGTGGACCACAAGTTGTTACTATTGGTTATGATGACCCTAGAATACAGCGTGCATTAGAATTATCTGAAAATCGTTTAGTGGGTAATTCACCAAAAACATTACAGAGAAATTTACGTAAATCATTATCAACTGGGTTGCAGAATGGTGAAACGCTTGGCCAACTGCGTAATCGAGTAGCTGAGCAATACGACAAATTTGCAACACCTTCAAAAACGCTTCAAGTAGCCAGAACAGAAGCTGGCACCATGATGAACAGCGTTCGCAACAGCATGTTCAATGCACAGGGCATTGAACTGAGAGAATGGACAACGGCTGGTGATGAGGAAGTTCGCACTGACCATCAGCACTTTGGCACACTTGGGCCAATGCGCGATGGCTTTAATTACTTGACAACCGTTGGTCAGGATGGAACTCTTGAGTACCCCAATGATTTGCGCGGTCCAGCAGATCAAGTTATTAACTGTCGCTGCGTAGAAGTACCAGCATAGGAGCATTATTATGGAATTTGATACCATTGAAGAAATTAAAATAAAAGGCAATCTTGTTGATGTGCCTTTAGATGAATATGCAAAAGCGAAAGAGGCTGACGGTTATAAAATCGAAAGCAGTGTTGATGCTGATGGCCGACAATTAATTCATAAAGATAATGTTGGTTCTGCACTTGTTGAAAAGAAAGTTAAAATAAGTGAAGATGATGCAGCTACAGCAGCAGGCGAAAGAGGAGTTAGTTTCCCTGAAGGCTCCATTGAGCGTGTTGTTACTATTTTCGGCTCTGATTCTCGTGTTGATCGGCATGGCGATATTGTTATGCAAGATTGGAACTTATCTGAATTTGGCGATAACCCCGTTACCTTGTTCGGACATGATTGGGTTGCGCCGCCTATTGGTGCGTCGTTACGTGAAAAGGTTGTTAATAGAAAAATCAAACTCAATCATTTACGCGCATCGATCGAGAAAAAGCTCCGCGCATTAAAAATGGATTTGTTTTTTCCTGCTGAAGATGTAACCAAGTTTGGTGATGAAATATTCAGATTAATTAATGCAGGTATACTGCGCACTTTCTCTGTGGGATTCATGCCCGGCAAAGTTACCCGTGTTGAAGATGATAAGGAGCGTGAGCGTCTTGGCCTGGGTAAATTTGGTTTCATTCTATCAAATAACCTGCTTATGGAAATCAGTGCCACGCCTATCCCTGCAAATGTGGGTGCCCATGTCTTAAGCTGTTCTGCTGAATCGGGTATCATTGATGGTAGTGAAATTCAGACTTTGCGAGAAATGTACCGTAATCACTACACCAAGGCCAATGACGAATCTGGTTTTGTACGTAACGACAGCGGCATCCTAGAGATGTGGCATAAGATGTTTCCCACCGTTACGGTAAGTAAAACACGAGATTTTGGCAGCGCCTTTGATCCTGATGCATATGAAATCAAACCTCGTTCAGCGCCAAAGACTGCCCCTGTGATTGACAAAGACGGCAAACCCGTCGGAAGCGATCCAAAACACGTTGACAACGATAACCCTGAAAGCAAAGATCAGACCATCGAAGAGATTATTAGCAAAGCGCTGGAACCTATCAGCGGTGAGTTGAGAACTCTCAAAGATACACTCAAAGGAATGGAATCACAACTCGACGATATCTCATTAAATCAAATTCAAGAACCGCTCGATAATCCAGAGGATGAAAAGAGCTTTTTAGGTAGCGCTCTCGCTACCATACTTATAGAAAAAAATCAGGAGTAATACCATGTTGGCAGCAGAATTAAAAAAGATCTTAGACGAAAACGGTGAAGCCGCTGTCGTTAAAGCATTGCTTGATACTATTGGCGAACATGACACTGAACTTTCTAAAGTTAAAACTTTGGTTGAGGAATTAACGGCTAAGGGCGAAGCCTGGGAAGGCATGGACCCCAAAGCAATTCTTGAAGGTGTTGAAGCCTCTAAATCTGCCATTGAAGAAATGCAGACTGCGATTCGTAATGGTCAAGTTTTAGGTCACGCTGCTGTTCCTGGAATGGGTGACTACAGTAAGAAATTCAGCATGGCAAAAATGATTAATGCTGCCCTGACCAAAAATTGGGACGATGCTGGTTTTGAAAAAGAATGCATTGATGCATGTTCTGTTAAATCTCAAAACGTTTCGCTGCCTGATGATGGTGGCTATTTTGTTCCTTGGCAGGTTATCGATGATGTCATTGGCGTGCTGTATGCGCGTTCAGTTTTAATATCGATTGACGGTGAAGGAAATCCAACTCGTGTTAATTTAATTGATGGCCTTACTGGTCAGCAGGTTCGCGTCCCTAAGTTTAATGGCGGTGTAATCGCTTACTGGATGGGTGAAGAAGATCAGTACGTCGAGGAAATGGCCAAGGTAGGTGATGTAAGCTTATCACCTAAGAAACTTGGTGTTCTGGTTCGTATGTCTGATGAATTGCGCTCAGGTGCATCATTTGGCTTTGAAAATCTCCTGCGTCGTGATATGGGTAAAGCCATTGCACTGAAACTTGATAATGCAATTCTTTATGGCAAGGGCACTGTTAATCAGCCACGCGGTATTGTTGAAAATCCTAAAATTGATTTATTCAGAACTGAAACCGGGCAAGTCCTGGCTCGTGATGCCAGCGTAACTGATTCTGCGGGTACATTCTTTAACTTTGATAATGCCGTCGACATGATTGGTGCGCTTGAAGATAAAGATGTGCAGATCGATGACAGCTTTGCGTTTATCTCTGCGCCTTCTACATGGCGTGAGCTGCGTAAACTTAAAATCGAAAATTACAGCACACAGACCACTGGCCAGCCTTACTTACTGGGCTTGCCTACTCTGACCGATGCTGAGTTGCGCGATTTGCTTGGTGCCGATTTTGATAAAACCACGCAGATAACCAACAATCACCTTTCTGGTGCTTCTGCTGGTTGGGGCAATACTGCTCCTGGTGATCAACCCAAGTACACTGATGTTTTTGCAGCCAACTGGAATGAAACCCTTGTAGGACTTTGGGGTGGCATGACGGTTACTGAGGATCAGGGCTTAAGCCAGTTTGTTCGTGATAACGTTGCAATTAAAATGCGCATTTATGCTGACGTTGGCCACCGCCATGAAGCAGCCACTATTTGGGCACCTGATGTTAAGGCTAAAAACTAAAGGACATTAAAATAAAATAAATAACGGCGATACATCGTGTTGACCCTGCGTTTTATCTTAAAGATTAAGGATTAATATTATGGCTCTTTCAACACCTGCATTTGATAGCAAAGTCGGCTTGGCCTTCGCTTCTGCCGCAGTGGTAGCAACAACAGTTGTTGGCGTTACCATTCTAGCCGCTGTGTCGACACAGATCGGTCGCTATCTTCAATATCAAATTTCATGCGATGATATTGAAGCTGCTGAAACGGTCACACTTAATTTTCAGGGCCTTAAAGAAGATGGCACAACTTGGGAAACCATTCTGGATTCTGCTGGTAATGCTTTAAGTATTGCCTATGCCGATGGCAGTGAGCTTGATGGCGGAACCATTAAAGCCACTTTGCCAATTTTCCGTCTTGGTCAGCGTGCTACTAATGATGAAGAAAGCTATATTGCATGGCGTGTCAGTGCGACGCAGGCTGGTGGCAATGGTAATGTAGTTTTCGGTTCATACAGCATTCTCGATCTGTACGATCGTCCAAATGCGCAGGTTGACGCAGTTGCAAGGCTCTTACATCCTCGCAATTAAATTCTCATCACCGTTTTAATAATTGGCTCTGCTGGCGTATGCTGTCAGAGCCTTTTTTAATAGGTCTTACATGGTTCAATCGAGTAATTGGTATGAGGACACGCTGCCTGGAAAGCAGAACCCAAAGCCGCCAGCACCGCCGCCAGCAGCTCGCACTGTCAATGTTAAATTTGCAATTACGCGCACAGTGGTTACAAGGTTAGATAAGAGATTGAATCGACCATGAGCATTGATCATAAAAATGAAGTATTAGTTTTGAAGAAGGGTTTTGACCAAGAGGTCGAGATCCAGCTTGAAAAGGATAATGGTGTTGCTGATGACATTGCGCCAGATCCAACAGCTATAACCGTTACATGGAAAGAAAGTGTAAATGATGCTGTGGCACTGCTTGAAAAGACATTAGCCGGGGGCGGTGTGGTGTGGCAGCCAGATAGCAAGGTTGGTGTTATTGGTGTTACCCTTACCGCTGTTGAAACGAATCAGCTAGTTGTTGGCAAGGTACTGACTCAAGTAAAGATGACCGTTGATGGCATTGAATATGTGGGTGATTTATTTAATACGAAAGTCGAGCAAGTGTTATGAGTATTGCTGCGCCTCCACCTATTTTAGTTTCTGTTGCTGAGTTGCGCGAAGTTTTAAAGTCTGGTCCAAGTGATAATGATGAATTGGAAAGAATTCAAATTAATGCAATTCAAGAATTAGAATCACATATCGGTCGCTTGTTTGCTCTGCGTGCTGGCTTTGAATGGACGTATCGTGCTGCACAACCAAGATCAAATTTATATGTTGGCATTATTCCATTAACCACAATTACTAAAGTTGAGTTTGCGCGGCCTGGGAAAAGTTGGGCTGGTGCAACTGAATTAACTGAGGATACAAATTTTGCTTTGATGGATGACAGTCGTGGTTTAGTAACTGCATTAACTGGTCCCGATTCAACAAGCAATTTCTTTGTGTCTGGTCGCAATTTATTTGAAAAGGGTTTTTACCGTTTCACTGTTACTGGTGGCTATGATAAAACAACATTGCCAGAAGATATACGACAGGCAGTAATATTACAGACACAATTCTATATTGAGCGCAATACGCGCACTGGTGGAAATATGATTTCATCAAGTAAAGCGTTGCCTGAAGGTGGATCTGTTAGCATGTTTACCCCTAAAAACATACACCCGCAGGCACAAAACAATATGCGCCGTTACAAACAATACTGGCGATAAATATGGTTGATGCAATTCAAGTTGAAATAAAAATAACACCGCCAGACATTTTAAGGAACGTTGAAAAGTTTTTTCAGCGGCCAGAAATTATTGCGGTTATACGTCGTACAATGGAAAAGATTGCATCGCGGTTAGCTGGTCAAGTTGTCAAAACAAAATTAAGTGGCCAATATTTAAAACGTAGAACAGGTATATTAGCTAAATCAATCGTTGGTGTTGTCATTACTCGTGGCGGTTTACCTGCTATTACCGTTGGCATTTTTAGTGGACCTGCACTTGCATATGCAGGTGTACAGGAATTTGGTACGGTTGGTGCAGGTGGAACGTTGCCAACTATCAGACCAAAAAATGCAAAGGCATTATCTATACCTGTTGGGCCTACTGCATTAACACCAGCCGGGGTATCGCGTTTTCAAAGTCCAAGAGATTATATTGGCCCTGGTGAATTAAAATTTATACCGGGTCAAAAGTCAATCGGTGTTTTGGTTGACGATGTATCAGATGAAGTCGAATATGTTTTAGTGGCAAAAGTTGACATACCGCCAAAACACTATTTATTAGATACTATGAATGAGAACTTGCCCAAGATCGCGCAGCAGCTTGCTACGGCCATCAGCAAAGAATTTACGAGGTTAGTAGGATGATGAGTTGGGATGTTGAAACTCAGCGTGCTCTGGCCAATCGCCGGGGTGCCCTGTCTCAAGCCATAATCAGCAAATGGCTGACTGTGGCTGATAGGCGATACCATGTGATACGGGGTTTTGTTGATTGGTCAGCCTGGGATTTCGCCAAGTATCCTGATGCGGTGGCCATACAGTACAGGTCTGTGAAATTCCAAAGCTTGCAATTCAATGGGTTAACAGCGATATTTGAGATCTTCAATTCTAATAAGTATGAATTGAACGTATCTCAGGATTTTACTGAGCGGTTTGCTGATACTGGCCTGGACCGTATGTACTTCGATGCTGCGTGGGTATTGAACACATTATGCGAAATAACGGATGACAACGGCCAAAGCGTTGTCCAGAATATCGATTATAAACAAGTGAATGCTGAGGAAGTGCATGACCCTCAAGACACCATTCAGGGTGTTGTTGTGTCTGCACCAATGAGCTACTAAACAAGGGAGTTACCATGGGTATTTTAGGCGCACAGGATTTTTGGGTTGTTGGCAATAAGTTCCGCTTCAAGCGTGAGGATGATGCCGCAGGCAACTGCTTTCCTTTGGTCGACTTTGGTGTTGTCAGCAATACTGAGCCAACTACAGAAGCTACAACTATAGAATTATTTGATGCTGGTTGTGGTCTACGGATTAAAGTTGATGAAGAAGTTACTGAAGTAAATGAATCATATACCGTTACCTTTCGTAATTTCTCTCCTCAGAACCTTGCATTTTTATTCTTATCAAATCCACCAGAAGATTTAACGATCGCCGATACACCTGTTACTGGTGCTGATAGCGATGCTTGTGTTAAATTGGGTTCTTTGGTTCAGGTTAATAATGCTGCTGGTGATCCAGCATATAACTTAGCTTCAGTTCAATTAGTTACTTTAATGGAAGAAGTTATTTTAGCTGCAAACGATGTTCCTGCGGTTGGTTCACAGACAATAGATATTACTACCACGACCGACAAGACTGCTATTTACGCAGTTGGCCGCACGGTTCGTATACGCGGGAATACTGGTCTTGGTGTTGATACAACCGTAACCATTAATGCAACTTCATTCGCTGCAACCGAAACCACAATTACCGTTGATGAAGATATTACAGGTATTACCAATGATGGCACCGCAGGTTTAATTCTTATCCTTGATACTGATTGGTCGGTTGAAAATTTAGAGCTGGGTTCAATTTGTATTCTGCTTGGTGGCTTCGCTGTTGAAGATGAAAATGTATCAATTGATTACACGCCTGTTGCCATAACTGGTCTACGCCGAATTCGTCCACAGTCAGCGCCCATTATTAAGGGTACTGGATATCTTTGGTTTAACCGGGGCAACTGCGGCCAGATGAGTGTACGCACAGCACGTATGAGCATCACCCCATCCGGTTCGAATAATTTAGGCGGCGCAGAAGATTTTGCTGATTGGTCTGCTACCGTATCCGTTTTAAGCACTGCTTTGGATATTCAGCTTGGCAACGGCATTGGTACTCTTGATCAGGTCAAGGGTGCTATCCCTGTTGCACAGTGCCCTGCACCTTAATCAAATAATTTCTTCGCGGGATTTAATTGATTTGATGAACCGACGCTCTAGGGTGTCGGTTCATCTCATTTAACCCGCGAAGGAAATACCATGAGTGAATCGGATAAATTGCCACAACTTGAAGGCACTGGCGATGCTAGCATTGCTGAATTGCTACAGGCAGCAGAAGAAGAAAATAAACAGGCTATAGCAGAACAAGCCGCAGGCGTAGGCACTGGACAAGCTCAGATTGGCGAAAACGGCGATCCCATTATTACGGTGAGCGATGAAGATATCACAGAGGATATATTTTTTGAAGAATTTGAGCAGTATTTTAATGTTGAGAAAAGCGAAGCGACATTTACAAATATTCATGATGAAGAAATCCATTTAAGAATTGAACGGTTAGGTATTTTGCATTTACGGAAATACAAAAAGAAGATATTTGATGTGGGTAAAAAATTACAGGACGGTAGCTTACCTTGTGATGTTACCAGAGATGAAGCAGGCAACATCACAGAAATGAAAATTTTATGGGTTCAAGCTTGGCCTATGATTACTGATATTGTTGTTGAAGATTTACTTGAATTAATTATGGATTCTATATCAATAAAAGAAAATGATAAATATAGATCTATTACTGAAGATGAATTTAATTTAATCGATATCAGTGATTTCCCATTCATTGTAGTACCATGGATAAGGAAAAATTTTGCAGACCCAAAACGAAAAAGCCCTTGGCAAAGATTGGTCAAGGGCCTGCTCGGCAAGTTCGGGATGGGTCAGAATTAGTTTTATACTCAAATTTCAGTGATTCTTTGATGCGGCTGGTAAACGCAGGCCATTCCATGCAAGAGATTTTGCATAGTGAATGGCCTGGACAGCGGCGTTTAGGATGGCCATTGTTGGTATTTTTGAGTCAGTTGCGCTCAATACACAGAATAACGGCTCGTCAACGCTTAAATTCGCTAGACGACACTGTTTCAACCAACAACATGGGTATTGATTCAAAGGTAACTATTGAGCATAAGAATGAGCTGCAACGTGAGGCGAGGTAATGGCTGAAGAACAAGTACAGATAACGGCTATACTACGCGATAAATTCAGCAAACAGTCAAATACTATTACTAAGTCAATCGGTGGTTTAGATAAATCTTTAAGCAATTTAACTAAAACGTTGGGTCCACTAGCAAGTAGGTTCACCGCTTTGGGCGCTGCGTTCACAGGTATTGGCCTAAGCAAGTTGGCCAGCGATGCAGAAGAAACACAAAGTAAATTTAATGCTGTATTTAAAGATTTAGCAGGTGACGTTCAGGTATTCACAAATCAATTAGCTACTGATGTCGGTCGGAGCCGCGTGGCATTAACTGGATTTTTGGCAACGCTACAAGATACATTTGTGCCACTTGGTTTTGCGCGTGATCGAGCAGCAGAATTATCAAAAGAATTAGTTACCCTGGCTGTTGACGTTGCGAGTTTTAATAATGTTTCTGACGCATCTGTTGTGGCATCGTTTCAATCTGCGATCGTTGGCAACACTGAGGCGGTACGTAAATATGGTATCGTTCTTACACAGGCGCGACTTGATCAAGAGGCATTGAACGCAGGGTTTGAAGGTGGTATTCTTTCGCTGACCGAAGCTCAAAAAGCACAATTAAGATTTAATGTTATTTTGCAGAGTACTCAGGATGCGCAGGGCGACGCGGTAAGAACTCAGGATAGTTTTCAAAATAGTTTAAAAGCTACCGTTGCAATAGTAGAGGAACTTGGAATTGCTCTTGGTTCAATATTAAATGATGAGCTTCGTCCGTTTTTAATTACGGTAAGAGATACCGTTATTGAATTAACTAATTGGGTGCAACAGAATAAAGCAACGATACAAGCTGTTTTGCAATTAACTGGACAGGTTATACTTGCTGTTGCTGCATTTAAAGGCCTGTTAATTATTCGTGCAATATTGCCTGTACTTAGTTCTTTGGGAGCCGTAGCTGGTACAGCAGCTTTATCAGTTGGTCAATTATTTACGTCTTTGATAAGTTTGGCGCGTGGTGGCGCAGATTCAGCCGCTGGAATGAATAGAAATGCAACGGCCATACGAACATTCAGGCGTGGTTTACGGGGATTAAAAGTTGCATTGCGATCAGTTGGCATTGGTGTTTTTATTGCTTTGGTTACCTCAGCTTTTTTAGCATTAAAAACGGCTGCCAATACTATACGTAATGTTGAAGAAGCTTTAAATGATTCAACTAAATCATTCTCTGAGATAAGCGAGCAGATTCAACAGACCAGAGAAAACCTCGTTGAATTATCTGAAAGTAAAAATCCATTTTTAACATTATCTGGTCAAACGGTTGCCGCCGCAAATAGATTAGAAGAATTAAATGAAATTGTATTAACCAGAATTGAAATAGAAAATGAGAACATACGCGCTACTCAAAATGTAATTCGTAGTTTAAGGCAACAGGCTGAACAAACAAGTCGAACAGCAGCTGAACAACGTGAATTAGGCCAAGCTGCTCAGGCTATGAACAGCATTTTGGCGCAGCAAGGTAACGCCGCTAGAAATGCAACAATTGCATTGAAAGCAAATGCAGGTCAATTAATTGATTTATTTGAAAAAGCTATAATTACAGAGGAAGAATTAATTGCATTATCTAAACAACGTACAGAAGCTATAGAGGGAACGGTAAGAGCATTTATCAAAGAAAATAAAGAGGCTGCAAAGCTGCTTGATAATGCTGAAAAAATAAATGCTTTATTCGATAAATTTGGTACAGGTTTTGTTACGCGAACTACTGAAGAAAATATTATTGATCAGATTGAGCAGTTGGACATACCAGATAGGATTCAGCAGATTGAAGCGCTTGAAAAATCATTAGCTGATCTTGCTGAAACTGGTGAACGTCAAGAAATACTAATTGATATTGGTGGAGATTTCACTGATATTGGAGTACAAAATTTACAACAACAGATAAATGATGTTGTTGATGTCCTTCAGGATCAAATAATAAGTGAATTTTTTGATAAGCAGGCATCTGGTATAGAGAGAGCAACAGATGCTTTAGGCAATCAGCTTGAATTAAATGAGCAATTAATTGAGAAACAAAGATTGCTTGGTGAAATTTCAGACACGGAAGCAGCGCAAAGGCAGCAGGAAAATATTGAAACTGGACTGAAATCTGAAATTGATTTAACGAATCAGTTATTAGCCGTTGGACAGCAGAAGCTGTCACAGACTCGTGGTGAGGAAGCCAGAGCAGAAATACAGAAAGAATTAAATGGTATCTTTGTTGATCAAAAACGATTGCAGAATGATTTAATAATTTTACAAGCCACACAAACAAACGCTGATTTACAAGCTGCAAACACAGCGCGTGATGCATTCATAGCACGCGCACAAGGCTTGGCCGAATTTGTTAAGGCGCAACAGGTTGCTGTTGATACTGGTGAAACTACTTTTGACGAAGCCCAGCAGAAATTAATTGATAAACAAGCTGAACTTCAAAAAGCTTTTGAAGAAACCAATGTAATAATTAATCAAACCTTTGGTGAAGGAACCGAATTAGCAAAACAATATGGTGCTGAATTAACTGAGCTAAATACTAAAACGCAGGAATTAGAAATAAGTAGTGAAAATGCATTTACCACACTTGACCGGGTGTTGCAGCAGACAACTGCTACACTGGTTAATTCATTAACTTCTTCTATGTCAAACTTTTTTGAAACAATTATTACAGGTAGCAAAGATGGTAAACAAGCCTTTGGTGATTTACTACGTGACATGGCCAAAAATTTTGCACGCTTCGCCGCTGAAACAATTGCTAAGCTTTTAATCATTCGTGCTATCAGTGCATTTTTACCCGGTGGATTTGCAGCGCAGTCAGTTGGCCAAGGTGTTGCCACAGGCAGTGGGTTTAATAGTGGCGGCATAGTGCCTGGGGGTGGCCCCGATCGTGATAGCGTATCAGCACGGCTTACCCCTGGTGAATATGTGATGCCACGTAAACGGGTTCAGCAATATGGTGCTGGTGTTATGAATGCATTACGTCAAGGACTTATACCAGCATCTATGCTTAGGAATTTTAGCAGCGGCAGAATCGCCAGCCGGGGCAACGCCTTACAAGGTGGCGGTCAAACAACTGATCAATCAGTTGGCTTGCAACAGTCTGGTGAAGGTTTAGTTTTGCCAGTTATGCAGGCTGATGATAATAATTTAGAAACCATTTTAAATGGTGGTGAATCAGCAATGATGAGATTTTTTGAAAGAAATAACACACAGGTAAAATCAATTCTTGATAGCTCTGAGCGTTAATTATGACCATTGTTTATTATAATGATTTAATTGGAAATCTAAAATTTAACGATATTAGAAATTATAGCACCGATCAAGCAGGTATAACACCGCGAGTCGTTAATAATTCTATTACGGCTTTTGATACGGGGCAGCCTATAGGCTCAATGACTATTACCGTTACTACAAATGTATCGAGTAGATTTAGAACATTACCAGCAAGGATATTTGTTGAAAATAATGTTGGTCTTGGTGCCGACGTAATGCTTACCGTTAATACAATTGTCGGAACGCTCTATACGGTTGATGAAGATATAACCGGGATAGATGTAAGTGGCACTGCTGAGCGTGTTGACATTGGTTCACAAGATGAACTGCGCTTTATGGGTACGGGTGCAGGAGGTCAGCACGACACTATTATAGATGGGCCAGAGCTATTTCCTTTTAATGATGAATGTTTTACCATAAGAATGCTTGAAGGCGAATACAATGGCCGCATACGTATTTATGGAAATGGGACTAGAAAGTTATTATCTTTTGATCAATTCGGCAATAATTTCTTTACTATTGAAAGAGGGTTTGATAGAACATTTGCAGGGGAAATAAACTACGCAGCATCATGGTTGTGGACATTTGTAGCTAGTCACTTTGGAGATATATTTGTAGGGCCTGAAGTTGGCTCAGATATGCGCACCAGTTTAGATTCTCCATTTATTGGACCTGATATTGGTAACGATGGCACAACACAATTGTTATTAATAAGGCGAGACACATCCCTCCCTTTGTGGTATCAGCCATTAAAAAGCCAATGTATAATTGATACACCAGATAATGGAGCAAATATAAATATTGAAGGCATTAATCTAGTGCTTCAATTCCCTGATGGTGTACAATATCTGCAAGGCACTACAGCCGAAGTAATTGTTTCATCCGGTGGCACCATTAATGTAGGCCCATTTCAGAAAGTATTTGCAAGTACTAATACGGTTAACGCAAGCACGCTGCCAACTGACAAAGACGAGTTGTGGCTGCCGCCTATTTATTTTGTTCATGATTGGAACGGCTCTTATCAAATTCAGGAAAGTTTTGAAACGCATATTAGAACATCGCAGAATGGCACAGAAACGCGACGTGAAATAGTTGATAAGCCATACCGTAACTTTGTACAGGCATCGCAGGCCTGGACACCATCTGAAATTCTTTTAATGCAGGCTTTATTTAATCGCATGGGAAGTGCTAGAACATTGCAACCTATTTGGTCTGATATGGTGCACACGTTACAAGAGATAACGCCAACAACACCGCCTTTTGATAGTGCGCGTTATCCAGATATATTAACTTTGCCTGCTAATGGCACCAGTTTTCCTATTGATCCATCCAGAGAGGATGTGCGCTGGAGAAGATTTTATAAAGGTATGCGCGTTTTAATTTATGATTTAACGAAACAGCCATTTACACGCATGGTAAGCGTTTTTGAAATAGCTATTGTCGATCGCGTGTGGGGTGAATACGATTTAGAATTTCCAAATACCTATGGTACTATTTGGTTTACTGCGCCGCTCGTTAATACGTATCCAAAAGGTACAAGGATTATTCCATTAGTTGAAACACAGATAAAATTGGATAATGATAGTAGAATTGTAAATGCTAAGGTTGCGCGGTTTCCAGTACGCATGTTAGAAGATGTTGGCCGCATGGCATTGCCAGCGATCATACCCGGTGGTTTAATTAATGATGATAATGCAAATGATATATTTGTTAATCCACAATATGCCACAGTACCTAGCTGGTACGGTAGTTCCAATGCACCAGCAGCCCCAATCTTAGAACCGAAAATTGCAAATTGGGCAACCACACCGCGTAGAAAATTTAATAGGCCTGGGCAATTTACCAAAGTGGGACGGGGCACCATACCTGAAATATACGGCAATCGTATTTTAAATGATTATTCATTTTTAAATAGTTCGCTATCACGCGAAAAAGCATGGGCATTGATAACCATGTTTCATTCTCGATGCGGTAGAACAAATAGGGTGTATATTGTCAATCCATATGAAGATTATGTCGCTACGGTTTTAACTGCTGTTTCTGTTACAATAGCCAAAGGCGCGGAGGGTGTGGACATTATTACACGACCTTACATAGCTTTTAAATTAGATTATGAAGATGCTTTTTTAATTCGTAATATTGTAAGTAGCACTGATAATGGCAGTACTTTAACATTGACATGGGTAAATCCATTGCCTAGGGACAACGGTGTTATTACTATTGCTGATTTGAACTGTATACGTTCTGCATTTTTATCCAGATTTAAGAAAGATGATTTAATACAAAATATGTTGACGCATAATGTTATGGAAGTTGGTATGCAATTTCAGGATATTGGCCCTGAAATCAACGAAGGTTTATCAAGTGTATCTGGCGAGTGGGAAATTGATCAGACAAAAGGAACAGATGGTTTAGAAATAATCCATGATGAAGGTGAGTTTATAACAACTATCAATTCGCAAACTGTTTCTAGTAATACAGAATATGGCACCGCTGAAGAAGCTGTTCGAGCATTGATTGATTTTCAATTAGATACTAACTCAACCTGTACGCCTTTAAACATATTCTGGCCAGTGGATGAAACATTTGAATTATTGCGGATTGTATATGTCAACGTCGTTACTGATATAATAGGCGGAACATTTGTTGATATTGGTTATGGTGAGCGAGGTAATTGTGAAGATAATGATTATGATTTTAATAATTTTGTTATACGTGTTTACTTAACATACCTGGGCGCGTTGTGGAATCACCGTGAGCCAGCTACTGAAGGCAGCAATATTCCTTGTCCAAGACCTTTTCCAAAAGATTTTAGCAACTTCTTTGATATGTCTGAATATGTAGAAACGCCAGAAGATAACTTTTCTAATGTAGGCACCGCAACGTTAAAAGATTTAGTTGAAACAACTATTGACATGGATCAATACCAAGGCGTCACTCAAAAGCAAATACGTGTTTGGCCACAAGTATCGATGCCGGATGGTATTGGCATAGGCTTTGCTCCATTAACCCGTTCTGGTGCTAGTGATGTAGGATGGTTTCAACGGACAACAAAATTCCCTAATGAATATTTTACATTTGCAGGCTATTGTTGTGCACCGTATTTTTTATCAGGTAACGATATTGATAGATATTTTATATCACAGCATGTAAGTATATTTTCATCCGGTTTTTATGCTGCTATTCGACAAGATACAACGCCGTCAAAAAGCAATGAATTAGTATTTTTTGTAAATTACAACGTCGGTGCATTTACTATTGTGGCTCCTGTCCCAACGTTTGAGCCGTTTCATTATGTTATTGTTGCTGGTGAATTTGCGGTTCAAATATATATAAATGGTGAGCTTGCAGCAGAAACAACATTTACTTCAAGAACCGTTGATACAACTGGCGGCACGTTCTTTTCAGTAGGTGGCACAGAGCAATCAAAAAGCGCAACGGTTAAAGACTTTATTGGAATGTTAGGCGGTAGTCTCTTAAGATATAGCAGGGCTGTTACTGCTGATGAAGCAAAAGCATTATTTTTACATTTCAGTTGGCAAAATTCAGACGTATTACCAAGTAAGCCAAACTTTTATATGACTGAAGTCGGGGGCGGTGGCCCAACATTACTCACAACATTCAACGGCGGTATTTCATTTGATGTTGCTGAAGTATCAGTTGCAAATGCCTATAGCGGGATGATGGCTATTTATCCTGGTAATAAACCAAAACAAGTGCAATGGACATTCACTGGTGATGTAAGCAAGTTGCGAGTTGGCTGGACAAATGCTTTTGCAGCAGCAACCCTTAATCTAGGTGACAATACAAATGGCGTAGGCATAGGCATAGAGTTAAGCAGCGGAGATATACGATTTAAAAATGCAGTTCGACACACTTTCTCAACGCCGATAGTGGCTGGTGATATTCTTGATATTGCTATTGATCCGAATACAGGTGTAACCTATTGGAGATTAAATGGCAACGATGGTACCATGTGGAGATCAGACGTTAGTTTAATTGATGATTTTATAGGTACATTTATATGGTTGACCATGGCATGGGGAACTGAAAACCCATCATCAAGCGGCACTTTAAATTATGAAGTCGATCCATCTGAATTCACCTTTATACCTATCCTTGCTAACACTACTGTAATACCAAGTTCAGGAGTTATCTAAAATGTTGAACGGCGAAAACGGGGTTATTAGCGGGACTAATTTAGACAATGACGCAGCAAGTAAAATTGTTACAGCTGTCATATTTTCATGGGGCGGTAACGATCCATCTGTCTTAGCTAATTCAGCTGCTTATGTAGCTAATACAACTGATTTAATTATTAATACCTTTGACATTGGTACTCTTACAGCGATGCCAGAATTAGAAGTTGACATGAATCGACAGGGCGGTGGCAGCAAAGATGATCCTATAACCATTAAAATGAAAACAGTTAATCCAATTGATAAATTAAAAGATGGTAAATTGTTTCAGCCCATATGGGCAAATGTAATCGAGCTGGACCCATCAAAACCAGAGACAACAACGAGACAGCTCTATTATGGAAAAGTTGGCACACTTATTTTTAATAAAAATGGTCGCGCTGATGTTGTAGAATTTAAAGTAAATGGGAATAAATATCAGCTTGATAAAATACCTATTGGCATGAGAGCACAGACAACTTGTCCATGGACATTGGGTGATAAGATTTGTGATTTTGATTTAATTACATTACAGGAGTCTCCTGATATTACTAATATTGTTGGCCGCACTATTACGGTTAATGCATTGACAGAACAAGCGTCGCGCTTTTGGGAACGTGGCTGGTTTCAATTTGAAAAGATGTTTGTTGGCATTAGAAAATATACAGGCGGGTTAACCTTTGAAACATATCGAGCGGTTTCAACTGATTTAATAGGAGAAACTATTTTATTGAGTCCTGGTTGCGATAAAACAGTTGAAACATGTATCGCAAAGTTTAACAACGTGGAACGATTTGGCGGTTTCGGTTATGCAATACCAGCTTATGCACCAATCTTTGAAAACGGATAACATGAAATTACTTTGGATGAATTTTCGCGGTGATGGTTTAACCGATCAGCAAAACAAGCTGACTGAGTTACGGATAAATGATGTGTTAAATAGTTGGATGGGCACCAAACATGTTGCTGGTCAACGGTGCAAAGGTAGTGGGATTGATTGTGTTCAGCTAGTTGCTGCATTTATAGATGAAATGAATAATAAGGATCTTGGTTTCACATCTTTTCCACGGTTGCCGCAGTCAACGGGCATGACCGATAAGACAGGTGTTAAAGGCGCACCGATATTCAATGCCATAACCAATAAAAATCCTACACACATTATCGGTAGAATGCTCCAGCCTGGGGATATTGTAGTCTGCAAGAGTGGTCGCGGTGGTGGTCCTGGTCATGCTATGATTGTAAGCGCATATGAAAATAAATTAGTTCATGCTTGCAGTGGTGGTGGCGGTGTGGTATTCAATGGGATTGGATCAATGGGCTCCGCCCTTCATTCATACAGACTTTTAAATCGTATTAACTGGTATAAGGGAGAATTATAAAATGGCCAGCGTAGCCGGGGCGGTAATTGTTTCCGTTGCTCTCTCTTATTTAGCTAACAGATTTTTTGCGCCAGATACACCAGATCCTTTAGTAGATGATACACCAACAACGCTAAGCAGGCGCGGTGCATTTATTCCGAGAGTGTGGGGTACACGTAGAGTAGGCCCTGTTTTTGCATGGGCTGGTAATCGCCGCACTGAAGAAAAAAAAGCTGGAGGCGGTGGTGGTAGTGACTTTGGCGGCGGGGGCGCTGGTGGTGGTACATTAACTTATTTTGAAAAAGGCTGGCACGCTATATGTGTTGGCCCGGTATTTTCGTTAATTCAAATTCGTAAAGGTAGCACGCCTTTACTTGATAATATTATTTTAGCGAGCGATAATCCTTCTGGTTCAGCATTTTCTCAAGGTAATTCAAATTATCGTTTTTATTGGGGTACTTGTGATCAAGAGCCTGATCCAATAATATCCAGTAGCGCAGGCACACGGGTAGGCATAGCAAGTGGCTGGCCATTTTTATGTTATGCATTTTGGGACGATAGAAATTTAGGCGGTTCACCGAATTGGCCGCAGTTAGATTATACCGTTCAAACGAGGCCCATTAATTCACCGCTTACCGGATCAGATGCATGGCTTGATAATGGCACGTCCACAGGCTGGAACCCTGCGCATTTATTATATGAATTAATAACTGGTGAGTTTCCACACGGTGCAAACAGGCCGCCAGAATTTCTTGACTTAAATCGTTTTGAACAGCTAGGCGCATTGATGGAAGGTGAGCATCTTGCATTAAATTTTATGGCAAAGGACGGTGTTTCAGCTGCGCGGTTAGTAGCCGACATACTGCAAGATTGCGGAATTTTACTGCCGCAAGTTGGTAACACTCTCGTACCATGGCCCATCCGTGAAACATTAACGCCTTTTGAAGAAGTCATACCAACGTTTGACCAGAGTAATATTGAAGCGCCTCCACCAGAAATTGAAATTAAATATACTGATCAAACAGGTACTGATAGAATGGTTTTTAGTTTTCCAAGTGAGGATAATAGATACAGAGCGTTTGATCTTGTTATTGATGATGATTCACAAGCGCAGGTTAATCACGCCCGTAAAGATAGCCCGATTAATTTACCAACGATAACAAATTTTGATATTGCTGCTAATGCCGCAGACCGTAGGCAACTAGAATTGTTAACAAATACAGATGTTGTAAAAGGTAAATTTAACAGAGAGGCTAGGTTGTTATCAAGTGGTCAAAGATTTAACATTGCTGGTGTTGGGACATTTAGAACTTTAACTAATAAAATATTAACGGATCAAGGTGCGTGTAATTTAGAATATATTGCTGATGCATATAGCGATCCTCCAACTGGATTTATACCTGATGCGCCTGATCCAGAAACGCAGATACCTGATAGAAACGAAAGTATTCCTGCAAGCGATGACGTTGCTTTTGATTTTTATGAGGTTCCCTGTACCATTTCACAAAATACGCAGCCTATTATTTTCGGTGTTCGCGGTCGTGATAATCAATCCATTACTGGTGCTGTCGCATTGGTTAGCTTAGATGATACTACTTATACCAATCTTGGTTCTGCTGGTGTGAATATGAATACGGGTTTGCTCGATGAAGCCATTCCGCTTTCAACAAATGTTTTAATTGAACAAGGTCCGTTAGTTACTCTCGACACGTTAGAAGATGTTGATTTGATTAATGATTTGAGTGGTGACAATGGTTCATGGCTGAGTGGTACGCAAATTTGTTTAATCAATGATGAGTGGTTTTATCTAAGAAACATTACCATTATTTCAGGTGCGCAAATTCGTTTAGAAGGTTTGGCCAGATTCCGCGAAGGTAGTTACGTTGAGGCACATGGTATAGGTGATCGTGTTTGGATTATGAGACGCCTTGATTTAGAATTATTAACGGGTCCGATCGCTATTGGTCAATTACTCTATTATAAATCAGTGCCATTTACTGAAAGCCAAGTAGCAGACGAAACAACGATTACACCTGTGACGCATAATATTATTGGTCTAGGCTTTGAACCATTGGCAGTCACAGCATTGCGCACTGACAATGTTGATACCGATTTCCGTGGTAATATTTATGATAGTGGTCAAGACGCTGTTATGAATTGGAACTATCGTGAGTGTAATGGTGGCGGCGTGTTGCTTGGTGAACAGGTATCGGGTGTCGTGATTAACAATACATTCTTTCCTTCTGTTGGTAAATTTCATTATCAGATTTTAGACAGCGCTGATGTAGTTGTCCGCGAAGCAGATATTGCAAAAGATTTATTTACCTTTACTTATACCGCAGCACAAATAACAACTGATTTTGGCACGCCGCCAGATTTATTTAAGTTTCAGATTAAATCATGGGATGCGACTGAAAACCGTGACTCTGAGTATGTACAAATTGTAGTTATAAAGGATGCACTATGACCATTCAGCAAAATCCAATTTCTGTAATACCAATTGATTCCGGCGCTCCTGGCTGGGATGTGGTAATGCAAGCCAACATGAATAAATTAAACGATTACATTAAAACGTTTAAATTTACTATCACCGTCGATGGCAACACAGGTTTGCCAAGTGAGCTGGAAATCCAGCTTCAGAATGGTGCGGCGACCCCTGTTGATGTGCTTGAGGAGTTCATATTGCGTTGCCGGGTGAGTGACAATGATGCGGTGCCTGCACCAGATGAGCCAGCCTGGGGCGATGCCACCAATGCCACGATTTCAAGCGTCTTGACTGGTACTATCATTGAGACGTTCACAGCTACCAAAGACCTTTTGATCGAAAGTGATGCAAACGGATTGATAAAACTGGAACTTACTGACGCTGTCGCAGAGCTGTTCTGGCTGGTTATCGGCCCATCTTACATCACACCTACCTTTGCCAACTATGAGAACGGGCAGCAGTTAGACCACGTTTAACGGATGACAAACAGCACTTGACAATCTAGGATCTTAACCATGGCCATAACAGCAGGAGGTTTTACAGTAGGCACAGGTGGCGATTACGCTACGTGGAATTTAGCAATTGCAGACATTGCTGGCACTGGATTAACTGGTGATCTTACGCTTACTCAGATATCGGACGTTGCGGATACCGTGAATATTAATTTAGGTGGATCACCGATTCCACTAGGCGGGTTTGTTTTATTAATGACATCGGACACCGATCATAACGGCGATAAAAATAGTGGCTGGGAATGGGACCCCTTTGGTGGGACAACCACTATTGAAGTATCAGGTAGTGGAACGCTAGAGGCTTCTGAACTTAAAATAACTGGAGTGAATGGAATAAACTTTAACACTTTATCTGTGTCATTTGTTTTAATTCATGACATTTTATTTATTGCTGCTGGTGCATTTACTCCAGGTGTCATCGGAGCACGCGCAGGTTCTGGCGGATTAACAATGTACAACTGTATATGTGCTGATACAGATTATCATATAGTACAACAAGTATTTCAGCTCACTCTTGATGATCCAGATGCCGCAATAAGAATATTTAATAATGTCGCAGCACCATTACCATCGAACACAAACAATCGTGGGTTTCTTTTAAGTCCTGCTGCTCAGATATTTACTGATTTAGATATCAGCAATAATGTTTTCACTGGCGATAGTTCACGTGAGGGATTTTATTTTGGTGGCGTTACTCCTGACGCGACGTTACTTGCT
>SDBT01000518.1_pt1 | contig 61076 bp, 109 predicted proteins | sample 2277101 | NCBI WGS metagenome assembly SDBT01 (sample SAMN10404973, study PRJNA504765) | marine sediment metagenome | isolation source: marine sediment core GS10_PC15, 103 cmbsf | place: Arctic Ocean: Southern Knipovich Ridge | collected 2010 | reverse complement strand
AGATATGGTTGGAGTTAGACGATAAACAATTCGAGAAATTAAGGGAGCATATAAAAGAAACATTCAGTTCAAAAAACTTTAATTGGTTAGGTAAAAGGAGGAAGCCTTCGCACACGCCTTAAAATATGAAACTATTAGGATATATTGATGACGGAATAACATGGTTTGTTAATTGGCAGACCAATGTTGGATGGTGGAATCTTTTAATAATTCCATTAGAAATTTTAAGTATATTAATATTTTGGGGGATGATTAGAACACGTACACCTATGTGTTCGTAATAGAACTAATGGAAGAACAACAAATGAATATGATAACATTTAGAATAGGAATATTATTCTTAATGCTACTAATAGTTGGGATAATAACTGGATTAATAATTACTATTTAGGGGGCGTATTAGAACTAGCATGGGAAATTATTTAATGTTTAACAGAGTATCAGATACAAGGGTAGATATTTATCATAAAGAAGATAAAATAAAGATTGTAGAATTAGAATATATAAGAGTTGGGGCTTGGATGTCATGGGGGATATCTAATCTCCATAAAGACTACTACTTAAGTGCTAGTTGTGTTGATAAGATAAGGGAAGTTCAGAAAAAACTAAATGCAGATAAATATGCTGTTATTAAAAAATAAAATGGAATTTGAAAAATACAAAAAAATAAGACAACTTGGAGATGAAGAAAATGAAGATATCTTTAAAAATAGAGATGATTTAATTTATATTCAAGAGAAAGTGGATGGTGCTAATTTTAGGTTTTATATAAATGATGATGGCATTATAATCTTTGGAAGCAAAGGTCAACAGCTTAATTCTAATGAAGGTGAAGATACAAATATGCAAAAGAACTTTATGAGATGCGTTAACTACGTTAGAGGATGTTTAGGCGATAAAGACTTAAGTGCATATAAAGGATTGATATTCTATGGTGAATGCATGAATAAGCATACGATTGGTTATGATTGGGAAAACACTCCTCTATTTTTAGGGTTTGACATTTATGATACAATAACTGAGAAATTTGTATCTGTTGAAGGAATGTATGGGACATATCACAATTTAGAACTTGATGTTGTTCCATTAATAAAAACTATCCAAGCAAAAGATATAAAAGAATTTACAGATAAAGATGTTCCTAAGTCTAAGTTTTATGGAGGACAAGCGGAAGGAGTAGTGTTTAAGAATTCAGATAAACAAATCTATGCCAAGTATGTCAGAAAAGAGTTTAAGGAAAAGAATGTGAAAGAATTTGGTGGAAGTAAAAAGCACGCAGCCACAGATGAAGATTATTTTACAGCAGTTTATTGCACTAATGCTAGAATTGAAAAGATTGTTTGGAAACTTACAGACGATGGGAATAAATTACATTTAAGTATGATGCCGTTATTAATCAAAGCAGTCTATAAAGATATTTGGGAAGAGAATTGGAATGAAATAACAAGCACTAAACAAAAGACGGTTAATTTTGATAAACTAAAGAAAGCATTTACTCAAAGATGTTTTCATGTATTGCAAAATATAATAACTAATAATGCTTTAAATTCATCTTCTACAGAGGTAAAATAATGAGAGGGTTATGTAAAATTATAAATCCAGAAACAATAAAAGATTTAGAATCATATTGTTCAGAATCAAGAGTCATTATAGAACATTGTTATGGATATAATAGAATATATTGTCCAAAGACTTGCACTTACGCTACAAAAAGGGAGATGATGAAATAATGGTAAAGAAAACAAAACCTAAGAATGAATATGGATATTATTGTGACTTATGTGGAGAAAAGATTTGCAAATATGCACTAGATTTTAGAGATGCAGGTGGATTAGTTATACTGAGAGCATTTAGAAAAAGTAAAGATGTTGTTGATCATAAAGAATTTGAAATATGCCCAGAGTGTTCTAAAGAAATTGCGGAGGGCGTTGTAGACGCTTTTTGATTAATATGGAAACAAAACTAAAAGCTTATGATAAAATATATTCAGTTATAGTAAGAGTTTCAAATAGAGAAATTTCAGATAAAGAAGCTATAGATATGATAATAAAAGTTACTAGAGAAGAAATTGATGAGAGGTATCATTCGCAATCTGATTAAACTACGATGGCATACAAAAAATTACCAGTGCTTAACTTCTCAGGAGAATACCCAGAAGGATTCAAGCCAAAGCTAGAAATATCAATAGAGTACAGAAGGGATTTGCAGAAAGGATTGGAGATGTATTTGATTAGAAAAGAATTAGGATTTAAAGGAAGGTATGATTCGCCTACGCCTTAAAATGGGAATGTTAAAAGAACTAAACAAAAGATTTGAAGAGGGGGTAGTCAGAGGACCAACTGTGTTCCAATATTTTCTAATGGCAGCTATGATAGTTGCAGCCGTCCAAAATAATCCGACATTACTTTATGTATCAACTTTTTCTTGCGTGATGGGATATTTTGAACCAATAAACGAGGAGGATTCGCATAAGAACTAAAATGGGAATAATTAAAGAATTTGAAGAGGGACTAGAAAAGAAGCAATATGACTTTGACGAAGACGACAAAGAAGTTCTTAAAAATACAAAAGAATTTCAAGAAGCAAGTGAAAAGATAAGGAGGCTTTTCTAATTCGAACTAAAATGGAAAAAAATAAACAACAAAGGAGTCGAACACGAGCACAGCTCGGGTTACGTTCACCTTCCGCTTCGCTGAAAGGTGGTGAAAAATGAAAAATGTATTTGTATATGGAAGTTTAAAGAAGGGATTTTTTAACCATTCATTAATAAGTGAGAATCCTAGAAATAGGCTTATCAGAAAAGGATTTATCGAAGGATATAAACTTTATTTACTATGGAGCTACCCAGGGATTAAGGCATCGGATAATGCTGATAAACTTTATGTTGAATTATATAGTTTGAGCGATGAGGTTTTTGAGAGGATAGACAGGATGGAATGTTCTGCAGGATATACTCCGATTGAAGCTGAAGATGATAATGGAAAGAAAGGTGTTATTTATGTTTATAAAGGAGAATTTAATGAAGATAATCTTGTTCGTTCCGGAAATTGGACAAAGGATGATGAAAAAATGAAGATTATAAATGAGGTGAAAGATGAAGATTGAAGATATGAAGTTTCCAATCAAGATTGAATCAAAAGATAGCTCATGTGAGTATAATATAGAATTTACAGGAGACACTTTCTTTAAGAAGTGTTGTGACAGTAAAAGTATAACAGGAACAATTTATTCAAGAGATATTCCCATATTAATTCCTGGCTTTGAGTTAAGGACAAAAGATTCTGGCTTTGAGTGGTTAGGGGGTTTTAGATTTTGTCCCAGATGTGGCGAGTTTAAAGCAAGTTATGATGAGGTAAAATCAGCGCAGGATGTTATTTTAGAAGCTTGGTTAAAAATAATTAATAATAAAAGGAGGTATAATAAATAAGATGAAAAATGAAAAATATGCAATATTAATGATAGCTTTAGTAGCTATTGCGAGTTTATATACAGTTAGTAGTGAGAATAGCGTGGGAGACTTTTGTATTTTGGGGATTACTTGTTCGGAGTCATCAGAAAATCCTTCAATAGATGATAATATTACTCTCTATTCTCTTGAAGATTATAATTTTACAGAAGAAGGTATTGTTCGATATTATTTTACAGAAAATGATTCTAAATATGCTGGATTTTTTAAATCTTTAGAGGAAGTTATAAATATTAGTCGGAGAGATTATCAAGAAATTATAAGTGATGTTTCATCGGGAAAAGATTTTAATGAGATTTATCATTTAAATACAAAGATATTTAAGGAAAAATATACTACATCAATAGATGATGCCTCTCCAAAGGGAGAATATATACAGAATATTGGAGAGATAGTTTTGAATGATTATCATGGCGACTGTGATGACTATGCTTTAATATTATACCTTATAGCTAAAGAAAAGGGATTAGATGTAAGATATGTTCTTGGTGTTAAGCCGGGCTCAGGACATGCTTGGATTCAAGTTAAAGTTGATGGAGAATGGATAGAATACGATAGTACTTCAGATACAATATGTAACGATTGTATTAGTGAATTATTTGATTCTATATATTACTTTGAGGAAGGGAACCTTGTGGAGAATAAAGATGAGTGATATGCAAGAATTGTACTGCAATGAATGTAAAAAATATCTTAGATTTGAGATAAAACCATGGAAAAACGGTAAATTAATAATAGCCTGTGATTATTGTAGGCATCAGTATTGTAGATGGGTTAAAGATGGAATTGTTAAAGAAGCTAGATGGGAAGCAAGGAATGGGATTAGGGTTTTACCAGGGAGAGTACTTAGGTGGTCACAGAGAGTTCCAAAAGGAATGGGTGCTATGGCTAATAGCCACAAGTTAAGCTTATGGGAAGAAGAAAAATTAAAATGAAATTAATAACAGAAGGTCAAGTTGCAAGTGAAGTATCAGCTACAGGTATAATTGTATTAAGCTCCAAAGAAGCGATTCGTCGCTCTAAAGATGGGAAAAATGTAATCCTAATTAAACAATTTACACAACCAGAAGACACAATAGCTATAGACCACTCAGTAGGGGTTATAACTGTAGTTGGTGGATTAACAAGCCATGCTTCAATAACAGCTAGGGAATTTAAGAAGGCTTGTATAATCAATGTGAGTGACATAGAAATTAATGATAAACATATTATAATTAGTGGTGTAAGATATGATGAGGGAACAGAAGTTTTCTTAGATGGAGTAACGGGAGGGATATATTTAAAGAATGGTAGATGAAAATAAAGGGAAGATAGAAAATGGGAGAACTTTAGATGATATTTATTTCTTTAAGATTGGGAAGATTAGATATTTAAAATCTAATAAATATAAGAAAGGTTGTTGCCAGGTTTGTGGTAAGAAGAGGAAAACAACAGCTCACCATTTAATTCCTAAGAGACTTAAGTGTATTTGTCCACACCTCGCAGAAGTTAGAGTTAGAGTTTGCTCAGAGTGTGACGAGCAGTTTCATCCAGAGAATAAATTTATTAAGGAAAGTGATGTTGTAAGCAGACAGTCTAAAAAGATAAATAGCCTTCAGGAAAGCATCAGGTCTAAAAGTAATGAGATTATTAAATTAACAAAGGGAATAAAAGGAATAGGAGATGAGGCGATTATATTATCAGAATCAAAGGAGGTGAATAAAGATGGAAAATAAAAATATGAATGAATATAGGGGGTTTAATAAAGACCTAACCAAAGAAGATTTAAATAAAGAAGAGTTAGAGTGTTACAATAAGCTAATGGATGGGATATCTAAAGCTTCTAAAGAAGAGAAGGATGATGTTGCGCATCTTATGGGTGTTGTTGTAGAAATGGAAGAAGAAACTCATACGAATTGTATAAGATGCGGTGAAGAGTTCACTGACGAATATGAAGACTTAAACGATGGGAATAAGAGAGTTTACTGTAATAATTGCTTAAGGAAGATGTGGGGAGCAAAGATAGAGGACGAATGAAATGTTTAAAGAAGAGATATTAAGAAACTTTAGAGGATTAAAAATTACATGGTACCCTAAAGAAAAAATATGTATGGTTTTCAGCAAGAAGTCAGTAAGAACATATAATAAAATTCCTAAGAAATATAAAATACTTTTCGAGAACACACAAAATAAATCAAGGAGTCCGGTCAACTTTTTGAAAAAAGGAGGTAAAAAATGCAAGTAGAATTAAAAATTAAAGAAATTTTAAGCGGAACAAGTAGAGTTGAAAATAAAGTTAAATCTATCAGGAAATTTATGAATTGGGATGAGAAGGAACTTACAAATGCTATTTTAAAATATGGCACTTCTGGAAAGGAAGGAAGGGATTCCATAATAGAAGAGTTTTGGGGCAGTCATTCAGGAAAGAAGAACAGAGGTAGGAGATAAATATATGGATAATAATAAGTATAAATTGCTAGACGTTTCATTAAATGCGATGGAGAAGGGTGCGTTTAATCTTCTAGTCGCGAGAGGTGCGCCAGGTATGGGAAAGACATATAAAGTTTTAGACTTTGTAAAGAAGAAGAAGTTAGACTATGCATATATAAAAACATATTCTACTCCACTTAAATTCTATGAGCTGTTATATAAAAACAAAGACAAAAAGGTTATAATTTTCGACGACTTATCAAATATAGGAGATGTTAAGATATTGTCGATGCTTAAATCTGCATGTTGGAGCGTTCATTCCGATGGCAGGGAAGTAAATTATCACACTACATCTAAGGCTTTCGAAAAATTAAATATTCCAGACAATTTTGAGGTTAGAGCTTCAATTATATTAATATTTAATGGAATGCTAGACAGTTTTGAACCAATTGCAAATAGGGGAGTTAATATAAACTTTGATTTTACATTTTCAGAAAAACTAGATATTTTTAATGAATTGGAAGTTGATAATGAGATAGATAAGGATATTATCGATTATGTAAGAGAAAGTTGCTCAGAGGCCACTAAAAACCTTTCCATAAGGTCTCTAGTCATACTTTCCAATGTAAAGGAAAAGGGGTTCGATTGGAAAGTATTCGCTAAAGAGATGCTTAGTGGCGATGAGGATGTACAATTATTATTAGATTTAACATTAAAATATCCTAAATTAGAAGAGGCTTGTAATAAATGGATAGTGCAGACAGGAAAATCTCGCTCAACTTTTATGAGAATATGGAGAGGTATTAAGAAAAAATGATAATGAAATATATAAATTGGCTTTTTAGATCGAAGAAATGTTCTTCTTGCTCTAAGGATATATGGTCTTTATTAGGTGCGAAATATTGGACGACTGAAGGAAATAATTATTGTGAGGAATGCGCTAGGGCTAATTTTAAATTTTGCGAATGTTGCAATAAGATTGTTAATAAATTAAGAACAGTTGAAGATAAGAAAATATGTAATGATTGTTTTATAGATAAAACTGAAAAGTGCCCTGAATGCGGTGTCAGAAAGTTTAGCACAAATTTTATAATGTATGCATATGATAATGTTTGTAATTCATGTTATAGATTACTACATAGGAATTTTCACAATATAAACATTGGTCAAAGAAAGGCTGTATCAAAAACATTCATTAAAAATCCTAACAAAGGTTATGTTGGAGTTGAGATAGAGTGTCTCAATAGCTATAGGGATGCTAATTCTTTTATATTAAAAGAGTTAAAAGAGTTCCGATTCTCGCAAGGGAAAGATGCATCATTAAATTATGGTGGAGTAGAATTTAGAAGTGTACCTATGAATGGCGACTTACTTTTTAATTCAATAGAAGAATTTGGTAAAGCACTTAATAAAAAGAGATATGAAGTTGATAGTACATGTGGACTTCATATACACCTAGAAGTTAAGCAAGATATTGAGCACTTAAAAAAGCTTTATTTATTTTACCTTAGATTTGAGGATATGTTTTTTAATATGCTACCAAAAAGCAGGAGGTCAAAGCATTACTGTGCAAGATTTAAAGAATATTATAAGGATACTCCAGAGGAGATAATGGAAGTAGAAACATTAAATAGATTTAAGGAGATGTTATATGAAACTAAATATTACAGTAGAGAGATAAGGAGTCATGAGAATGATAAAAGATATTGCTGGGCAAATCTTCATAGTATGTTTTATAGAGGAACATTGGAAATAAGAAGTCATTCTGGTACTATCAATTCATCAAAAATTATAAATTGGATAATGATTCATCAGAGGGTATTAGAATTTTTAGATGAGAAAAGCTTAGAGGATATTGGAAAGATAAAGGTAACAAAGAAGTCTTTTTTGGAGATTTTTAATAAACCGGTTCAAAATTATATTAAGAGAAGATGGGCTACTTTTATAAAATTTGAGGAAGAGGACCTTAAAGCTAGAGCTCCGGTTTATATAAACATAATGGCGGCAAGGGAGAATATTAAAAATGTGTGAAATACAAATAATACAAAAGCTTGGAAGAGAAAAAATAAACAAGGCAGATATAGGAGAGTTTTTTAAGATGATGTGCTTTGGTTCAATGGGGAATAATGATGCATTTGGAGTTTTTAATCATGATACCATGTTCAAAAAGAATGGGGCATTTGATGCCAGTAAATTGGATGAATATGATTTAACTATGGATAATTTTATTATAGGGCACAACCGTTTTTCTACTAAATGGTGTGATGTAAAAAATTCAAATGTTGGTAGAAAAAATATTAAGATGGGGTTTGCCGGCATGGGGAAATCTACAAGACATAGCCCAAAATGGAACTGGTCTAAAAATTGGAAAGATAATATGGCTAATATTTTTTTACCTACTACTGGATGGAATGTTATTAATTTAGAAGATGAAGGACCAGAAATTGAAAATGATAATATAAAAAAGAAATTTACCCATAAGGACTTTAGTGAGAACAGAAATCATCATCCATTTAAGCTTGGAAATTTTACATTGATACATAATGGGACTATCTTTAATGCACAAGATATTCATGATGAATATAATTTTCAAACGAATATTAATACGGACAGTTATGTTATTCTTGAATTAATAGATTATTTCTTTAAGAAAAGTAATATTAGAGATAGAATTAGAAGGATAGCATCAGCTATAAGTAATACTTGTGAAAAATTGGATGGGAGGTATAGTGTTATTTTATATGACAAGAAAGGTAAAAACACATTTTATTTTAAGAATAAATTAACATCTTTTTCATTATGTAAATATGGGGATAAAATATTATGTGGCTCAACTTCACAAGAAAATTTAAACTATCTTTATTCCGGGATGGATAGAGAGGATATATATATAAGGAATAAGAGAGTTTATTTAATAACTTCAAATGTAGATAACCCTGTTATGGATGTTACACCTAGTAGACACAGAATTACAGAATCACAAACACTTTATAACATCTTAAAGGAGCCAAATTGTTTTAAACAAGAAGATGAGTTAAATGTATTTTTAAAGAGAAATTTAGGGTTTATTCCTTTATATTATATTACATTTTTTGGAAAATTAAAAATATCTAGAAATAATATTAATGGGATTAGAGATAAAATACACACCATAGTAAAGAATCCGAAGAAGTTTTTGGGATGGTATGTTATTAAAGCTTCAGATGTGAAGCCTATATATAATTGTAAGAAAAAAACAAAGAAAGTTAAACTTGATAAAATGAAAGGAGGTAAAAATAAAAAATGGTATATGAAAATTGTTCCGAGTTAATTTCAGTATTAGCTGTAGTTGGAGGAGTTGCAATTTATGCTATAATGGGTGTCCTTATAGGGTCATTTATTTATGCGATTCTTAAGAATGCTTCTGATAATGATAGAGAATTCTTAAGTGCTGTTGGAGGAGTATTCTGGCCTCTTGCTATTATTGCAGGTATAATCTATGTAATAGGTATGTGGTTTTTGTTCCCTTTGTTCGGAGCTACAAGAGATTACGTTGATAGATCGGAGAGTAGAGTTAACAGAAGGATTGATAGAGAATGTTCTACTCCTGTAGATGTATCTGATGATTTAGATATATTCGATGCTAATGCTTCTTTTAAAGTAGGAGATGTTATTACAGGCACTGTCCCACAGACGGACCACCATGGCGAGACTATGTCTTACAAGCACCTGTATCAGGGATGTAAGTGTAGAGTATTGAGTATAGATAGTAATGACTCTATGAAGGTTATTTTAATCGATCATAAAGACAAAGCTGCTCATGCTCATAAGATTGGCGAGACTTTTATAGCTCCAGCAAGAAATTTCACTTTAGTGAAAAAGATTGCTAAGAAGCGAAAGGCTGCTAAGAAGAAAGCTAGAAGATAAATCTTATATATGTTGCTACTTTGTAGTAACACCGTAAGATTTATAAAGGTTGTTATTTGTTATTATTGGGTCCTTCTTTTAAACAAAGTAGGGCCCTCAATTTATATTTAAGGTAGATGAAAGGACGGGTTTCCCGTTGGATTTCAAAGAATTGGACGACGAAGTCGACAGAATGAAAGGAGGTTAAAAAAAATTAAGATGGAAAAAGATGAAATTACTTCAAACGAAGGAGAAGTAAAAACTGCAGAAGAGGCTCAGGCTGGCATTGACAATGTATCAGAAGCTGATGCAACAACACCTTTAGATGAATCTGAAGAGGAATATATGGTAGAAGCTACTGAAGATTCTGAGGATGAAGAGGGTGAAGCAGATGAAGAAGCTGAAGCAGATGAAGAAGCTGAAGCAGATGAAGAAGCTGAATAAGTATAAAAAAACTTAAACTTTAACTTTTTATTATTATTTTTAAATAGCGGGGTGGTCTAGTGGTTAAGATTTCGGTCTCATAAGCCGAGGATCGTTGGTTCGAATCCAGCCCCCGCTATTATGCCCGCTTAGTATAGTGGTAGAACATCTGGTTGTCGATCAGAAGGTGCGGTTTCAATTACCGCAGTGGGCGTATGCCGCTATTGGGTAATGGTAGCCCAGTAGGCTTGAACCCTACGCCATTTTGGTATCTCCGTTCGACCCGGGGTAGCGGCGTAGCTATGATGGCAGAGTGGTAATGCAGCGACTTGCTAAGTCGTGCCTTTTTGGCTCATTGGTTCAAATCCAATTCATAGCGTAAGCGAGATTAGTTTAATAGTAGAACGGGTGGTTTCCAACCACCAAGCAAGGGAGCGTTACCCTTATCTCGCATTCCCAAGGTGGCGGGGCTAGTTCCGCGCAGAACTTACCCCGTGTTACAAGCTGAGCTTCCCTTGGGATTTAAACTCACGTCTCCATACCTAGGATTAAAATCCTATGAGGAAATTCGGGACATACAGGAATGCAACACACATAGACATAGCCCCTGTAGCTATGATTGTCGGGTAGTGGCTTAGATAGATTTGGAGAGAGAAACAGAATCCCGATTATGAAGAGTTTAAATGCCCTCATAGTTCAATGGTAGAATACATTCCTTGTAAGTGTGAGATATCGGTTCGACTCCGATTGGGGGCTTTAGTAGCGTGTTTGCTGAATAGTAAACAGGTGAACTCGGAAGCTAGACCGTAGTACTGCTGACACCTTGTCATAAACTGGAATGTGGGTTACCGGAGTTTCCCTAGTTCATATTTTATAATATTGTCCCAGTAGCCAAGGAGTAAGGCAGGCGACTGCAACTCGTCTATCGGTGGGTGCAAATCCTCCCTGGGACTTAACTCCCTATGGTATAATGGTTTATTACATCTGGCTGTAACCTAGAGGATGTCAGTTCGATTCTGACTGGGGAGATGTTAAATAGAAAGGTTTATAAAGGATGAAATACTTAATATAAGATGATAAAGGGAAGAAAACAAGGAGATTTTGGAATAGGTAAAGCAATAGATTATTTTACTAGTCGAGGGATTACGGTTTGTTTGCCATTGACGGATACTCAAGACTATGATTTAGTTGTAGATGAAGGTGGGCTTAAGAAGGTATAAGTTAAGACAACCGGGGACAAGGAAAATAGCGGATTTTTTAGAGTGGAGCTAAGAACGAAAACCCATAATAAAGGAAAAATACATTCATTCAAGTCATTAGGTAAGGTAGATTATCTTTTCGCATATACCGAAAGCGGAGAAAGTTATTTAATTCCAAGAAAAAAGATTACACAGCGTACATCAATAACATTAAATAAAAATTGGGATGAATATAAAGTATAACATTATTGCCTCCTTAGCTCATCATGGTAGAGCGCCGAGCTGTTACCTCGGAGGTGCGTGGTTCGAGTCCACGAGGAGGCGTAAGCTTCTATAGTCTAGGGCACAAAGACATCGCTTTCTCAAGGCGCAGGCCGGAGTTGGAATCTCCGTAGAAGCATAAGCTCTTGTAGTCTAGCTAGCACAAGGATATTCGGTTTTCATCCGAAAGACCGGGGTTGAAATCCCCGCAGGAGCATCTTCGTATGAAGCATAAGTGGGGTTGCCGGAGTGGCCAAACGGGCAGCCCTTAAGAGGCTGTGGATTTATTCCTTCGCATGTTCAAATCCTACATCCCACATAAGAGTTCGTGGTGTAATGTGAGCACATTCCCCTGAAGCGGGTAAGGAAGAGGTTGAATTCCTCTCTGACTCATAAGGCTCGGTAGCTCAGTCTGTCAGAGCATTGCCCTTTTAAGGCAGGTGTCGGGGGTTAAAATCCCTCCCGGGCCATATATTCCCTTTGGGAATTAAAGACTTCGTAGCTCAGTCTGTCCAGAGCATCCGGTTCTTAACCGGAATGTCGGGAGTTAAAATCTCTCCGGGGTCATTAGTCCAATAGTTTAGTGAATAGAATATTAGGTTTCGACCCTGAAGACGGAGGTTTAATTCCTCCTTGGACTATTAGGCCCATAGTATAATGTATAGTATATAACCCTTCTAAGGTTAAGATGGGAGTTGGACTCTCCCTGGGCCTGTAGGAGCTCGTAGCATAGCCCGATTTAATGCGCTCGTCTGATACGCGAGAGATCGGAAGTTTAAATCTTCCCGAGCTCATTCATAATAATGATAAAAACAAATAATAGAAAGGAAGCGCAAAAGAAATATAAAAAGAAAGAACTTAATGTTAGAAGGGAATTTTATTGGAAGGTAGGAACTCAATGTTTATTTTGTAAGCGTAAAGAACCTCTTGTATGTCATAAAATAAATTTTGAGAAACACACAAGAATTGCCAGACTTACTATAGCTCAAGTTAAGAAAGAAAAAGTAAAAGACTATGCAAGACTTTGCTTTTTGTGTCATTATGGTGTTCATTGGGCACATAATTCATTAGGCCTTTCTTGGAAACAAATAGTAAATAGAGCTAAGAAGATATCACATAATCACACCATTATACAAAAAGAGCTCGTGGCCAAGTGGTAAGGCCCCGGTCTTATATACCGGAAATTCGCATGTTCGATCCATGTCGGGCTCATAAGCGGGAATGCCGGAGTGGTCAAACGGGCTAGGCTTAGGACCTAGTGCCTTGTGCTTACGGAGGTTCAAATCCTTCTTCCCGCATTAGGTTGTATCATATTGGTAATGTCTGGGGTTGTGATCCTCGGTAAGAGAGTTCGATTCTCTCCTTCCTAATATTCATAGGGACTATAGTATAGTGGTAGAATAGCGGGCTCCAACCCCGAAGAACGAGGTTCGATTCCTCGTAGTCCCATAGAGTCGACATGGCACACTAGTTATGAATGTGCACGGAAGACTCTCTATATAGGGCCCATAGTATAATGGTATTACATTCGGTTTGCAACCGGAAGACGAGTGTTCAACTCCCTCTGGGTCCATAGGTTTATAGCTTCCTTAAAAAGTTATTGGTGGACGTGCTGGGATTTCTAAGAAGTTTCAGGCGGGCTCAAAATATCTAATGGGGCTCCGGCCTCATTGGATATTTATTGGGGTTATGGTGTAGTGGTAGCATCGGGCGTTTGGAACGCTCAGACCTTTGTTCGATTCAGAGTAACCCCATTAGCCCCGTAGAATAGCCTGCCCAAATTCGATGGACTTTGAATCCATAGACCTCGGTTGAAATCCGAGCGGGGCTATATTTAATAGACTATAAAATGAAGTGGACAAAAGAAGAAGAAAAATATTTAAAAAGTAATTATAAAACTATGTTTTATTCAGACATAGCTGAAGCTATAAAGAAAAGCAATAGGGCTGTAAATAATAAGGCCTGGAGATTAGGATTAAAATCTGGTCATAGAACCAGGATTACTAATAGGGAAGGGGAAAATAATAATAACTGGAAGAACGGGATAAGTAAAAATCATTATCACTATAAGAAGATACAAATCCATAGATATCCCAAGAAGGCAAGAGCCAGACAGATGCTCCGCGATGCAATATTATCTGGCAGATTGCATAAGCCTAATCATTGTGAAGACTGTAAAAAAAGATTTATAAAAAGTAAAATAGAGGGACATCATGAAGATTATGATAAGCCGCTGGAAGCAATATGGTTATGTAGGACTTGCCATAGGAAAAAAAAACACAATAATTAATTCAAAATGAAAGAAATAAAATACAAAATAAATAAAAACGGATGCCATATCTGCACCTCTCATTCAATAGACGACCATGGCTATGTTGTTTGCAGGAGAGAGGGGAAGAGAAGGCCAATCTATAGGCACATATATAGATGGTATAAAGGAACTCCAAAGAGAGGGATGGTTATAAGGCATACATGCGATAATAGAAAATGTATCAATCCTAATCATCTTATTATTGGAACTCATCAAGATAATGTTAAAGATAGAGTTAAAAGGGGTAGGAGCGCTAAGGGAGTGAGGAATGGAAGATCGAAGTTAACTGAGAAACAGGCGCTAGTTATTTACAAGGATAAAAAAAGTACAAGAACAGAGTTAGCGAGGAAATATGGCGTCGACAGACAAGTTATAAGAAAGATTCAAATTGGGGAAACTTGGAGATGTGTAACTAAAGATTAAAGTAACTACTATATAGTAGCATCAAAAGATTTATAAAGGAGCAAATTTAATATTAATATAATGGCAGAAGATTATTCAATAGATGGAGATAAGTCACTTAGCTGGATGTCCACAGAGGATACATTTATAGACTCTATCGGAAAAGAAAAAGACCTTATGTGAGAAATTTCACATCTATCAGAACATATAGTAAGATAAAGGTAATAATATATTTATAGTTACAGGGGAAAGCAAAATGGATGAATTACAAAAATATGAATTAGAGGCTCTTATTGAGGAACTCGATGGTTATCGAGGAAAACATACTGAGCTAATCACATCATTAATACCAGCCGGGGCATCATTAATTCAGACTAAGAAACAACTAGAAGATGAAAAGGGAACGGCGAGTAATATTAAGTCCAGTACAACTAGGAAGAATGTAATCAATGCACTTGATCTAGCAATTAGAAAGTTACAAGAGATAGGTTCTACTCCAAAGAATGGCTTAGCAGTGTTCTCAGGATTTGTTACAATGGGTGATGGCAGAGAGTCATTAGAGTCTTGGATTATTGAACCCCCAAAGGTATTAAATACAAAAATTTATAGATGTGACCAGACATTTGTATTGGGACCATTAAAAGATATGCTTGAATCTGATGCTGTTTATGGACTTTTGATTATTGAGTTAAATGAAGCATCGATAGGAATTTTAGATGGTAATAATATTAAATTACTAAAACATATATATTCTGGAGTTCCAGGTAAACACAAGACAGGAGGACAGTCAGCTCAAAGATTTGAGAGGATAAGAGACAGTAAAGCAAAAGAGTTTTATAAGAAAACAGCCGAATATATGAAAAGTTTCTTCTGGGATAATAAAAAGTTAAGGGGAATTTTTATAGGAGGAGGGGGCCCTGCAAAAGAGCACTTCTTAAAACAATCTCAACTAGTAACTCAATTAAAAAATAAAGTAATAGCATTAAAAAATATGGGTGGAGATGGGATAAGTGGTCTTCAGGAATTAGTTGGGCTTTGTCAAACTGACCTAGAAGAACAAGAGATAACAAAACAGAGAGCAATTATAGATTTATTCTTAGAGAGACTTGGGAAAGAACCCAATAAAGTTTCGTATGGCGAGGCTGAGGTTGAGGATAGATTGAATAAGGGCGCGGTAGATAAATTAATTCTTTCAAAGTCATTATCTAGAGATAAAATAAAACACTTTAAGAAACTAGCAGAAGTGTCTTCAACTGAGGTTTATATAGTTGGAGATGAAACACCTACGGGAATACAATTTAAAAATTTAGGAGGATATGGGGGGCTCCTTAGATTTGAGATTTATGATTAAGATGGAAGATAACAAAGAAGAAACAGAGGCTGAAAAAAGAGCAAAAAGCTTGTATGGCAAAGAGAGATACAGAGCGAGATTTTGGGGATTAAGAAATATGATTGATAAAAGAGTTTTGAAAACTCAAATTAAAGCAGACCTTCAATTAAAAGAAACTTTTAGAGAGTTATATCCCAACGAGTTTAACAAGGCATTAGATGAGTGTAAAAAAAGATATGGAGCTACTCCGCGTAAGAAGATACGGAGAGCAGAAGTAATAAGAGAGATGGGAGTAACAAAACAATTTCAAAATGAGGTTTTATAGAAGATGGTAAATAACAACGCTAACGCTGAAATAAATAAAGAAATAATAGTAAGGCTATTAAACGAAGTAGCAGATGAATATAATGTAAAGATATTATTTTGTGTAGAGTCTGGTAGTCGTGCATGGGGTATGGAAAGTAAGGATTCAGATTACGATGTGAGGTTTGTCTTTTATAGAGATCCAAAAGAATACACCTTAATTAATCCAAAGTCAGATGTTATTAGTGCAGCCTTTAATAATAAGTTAGAGCGTTCAAGTCCAGAAGGGTGCTTAGTAGATATGCAGGGATTTGATATAGTAAAGTTTAGCAAGATGCTTTCTAGTTCTAACCCAACTGTAATTGAATGGTTAAATTCTGGAATACTTTATTGTGGAGAAAGACCTAAAGAGTATGTAGAGTTTTCACAGAAACATTTTAATTTTATATCCCTTTACTATCATTACAAATCTATGGGTAGACAAAATTATTTGAAGTATATAAAACCACAGAATAATTTAAGGACTCCTAAGAAGTATCTTTATACTTGCAGGGGAATAATTAGTTCTATATATGTTAAAGAACATTTAAAGTTGCCACCAATAGTTTTTACAGAGTGCTTAGATGAGTTGAATGGAGAAAAAATTATAAGTGATGAAATATATTATTTACTTAATAATATAATAGACAACAAGAAGTCACAATTGGAGAAACATCCTGTTGATAATTTAGAAATACTAGATGAGTTTATTGAAGAGCAATTAAAAATAGATGAAGCACCAGTCAAGAGACATTATACTATGCCTGATTATTTCAATGATGTTATTACTCCTATAATACATTCGGAAACTCTAAATAAGGAGTCGCAAGATGACTAGAGATAAAGAAATAACATTAGCATATCAGAAAGGTTTCAAATCTGGCGCTAGGATAAAGTATGGAAAATATAGTTTTGAACAAATACTACATGATAGTCAGAGATTTAGAAGAGAATATAATAGAAGAATAAAAATAGCAAAGATGGAAGCAATAGAAGAATTTAAGACGCAATCTCATGGAGGCAAGTCGTAATGGGTAGATTAAGATTTGATTATTGTGATGGAGATAACAAGTGGACATTTACAAACCAAACAGGACAGATAGTAGGATGGTTAGAAAAGATAAGAATCGGAGCATGGATGCACTGGTGCATATTTTTAAGAAATGATTTTTACCTAAGTCCAGGATGTACAGATGAAGTAAGAGAGTTTCAACGTAAACTAGGTTCGACGGATAAAAAATGAAAGGAATTGAAGTAGAAAAACAAATGAATAAAATGCGAGACTCTCTTAATAAATATGCTATAGAGAATAATTATCCAACCCTAAATTATAAATCAGTAGCTATTGGTTATTTAGACATAACAGAGGAATATGAAAAAGGACCAGTATCTCAAAATTTCATAAACAAACTAAAACAAGCCTGGAGTACAGGACTACTATTATCTTCGATGGGTCATCATGATTGCGAGTTTTGTATTGACGAAGGTAATTATAAAGACAGAGCAATGAGTAGTTCAGAAAAGACTATCATAGATGAAGAGAATAATATAGAATATAAGTTTCCAGAAATGATATTCCATTACATAGAAAAACATGGTTATCAGCCACCAGAAGATTTTGTATTGTTTATATTGAAGATACAATCTGATGGGGAGGAGAAAGTATGAAAAAAATAAAACTACCATTCGACTGGCCATTATATATTTCAATATGTAATGAAGAAGAATTAAATAATGATACTAAGAAATTAAAGTTAAACTTCAAATTTAATAAGGAAGATAAGATTAACGGAGTAGCAGAGTTTATATATAAAGAAAGTCCAGAACCAAGTTTCTTTATTATATGGACCAATAAGAGTCGTCCAGAACACTTGTATTTTCTTCTACATGAAATACATCATATTGTCCACATGTATTGTAAGCACTTAGAAATAGAAGATGAAGAATTTAGCGCATATCTTTTTGAGGATATTTGTAAGCAATTAAAAATGTTTGAGATGCATAATATGGGGATGTGAAAGTATGAAAGATGAAAGTTTAGCTAAAAAGATAGCTGCGTTAATTCCATTTAAAGAAGAAAGAGAAAGAGCTTTAGAAAATATAAGAGGAATAGAAGGGGATCTAAAAGATGGTGAAAGAATGAAAAAAATATTAGAAAAATTAATAGAAGGAGATTGGACAGAAGTCTGTAATTATGGAGACTGTAAGATTTATCGTAAAGAAAACAAACGTATCTTATATCAACCTGAAACCGATAAAATTGTTATATTTTATAATTTTGAAGAGCAGGATTATAAAGCTTAATTTTTAAGTTACTACTTAAAAGTAATATCAGCATTTCAAAGAAATGTGGAACTACTACTAAGTAGTAGTATCAAAACATTTATAAAGGAAGGTGTATTATAAAATATACACTTATTTATAATGGATGCGCAATCTGAACATCGTAACAAGAAGGGTGACAAGGTTAAGAGGAATAAGCGCTTTCCCTATAAAAGAATTGGGATAAGAGAAGATGAAAAAAGAAATCAACAAAACACAACAGAACAAAGGGAGGACTAAGTGTGAAGTATGGAGTCGGGTTGTTGGATATTTAAGACCTACTGCTCGATGGAATGATGGGGTATTAGCTTCATTTAATGATAGAAAAATATTTAAGGTACAATGGTAAATAAAAAATTAGTTAAAAAGAAATTTAGAGTAATAGTTCATATATTACCTAAAAAGAAATTTGAAAAAGAATTTAAAGAAGAAGGAAAATATACACAGGCATTAGCAGAGCAGGTTAATAAGAAATCTAAGGAGGGAAGAATATATATAAAGAAAGGCATGTCTCCAAGTAGGACTAAACAAATCATACAGCATGAAGTTGGGCATGCTATTGTAGATAAGGCGGAATTACATAAGAGATTTTCAAAATCTGAGAGAAAAGATATAAGAAATTTAGCAAAACAATTATATGGTAAACATAGGGCATCAACAAGCCATCAAGAGGATTTAAGAGAGGGTTTAGCATGGATATATGAAAGGATGAAATCAGGTAATCCTTCAGAAAAAAAGATAATTAAAACTGAATATAAACGTGCGTATGAGGAATTTAAGAAAGCCAAACAAAGATTAAATACGAGAGTAATTAAAAAATAAAATGGGATTAGTTATATGTATAAGATGTGGAAATGTATACAATAGAGATATATGGGATGAATGTCCAAATTGCCCCAGACACTTAACTATACCAAAACCACACATTATAGAACAAGAATTCAGAGCACACAATCGACAAGAAATTCCTATGCACAATGGATGTTGGGACCTCATACCATATCAATATAACCCACACATATATATAAATGATATAAGGAGAATTAGATTATAATGAAAGAAATACCAATAATTTTAGAACAATATGAATGTATAGAATGTACACATAAGTGGTATATAAATACTGAAGATAAAGTTGGTAATAAGATGTTTTGTCCTTATGGATGTGAATGCAAAGGAAATATCACAAGAAAATTTGATATGGTTATTAAAAACTATGAAGAGTACACTGAAAGCGAAGACTGATAAAAAACAACTTAATAAATTATGTTTAAAAATACGGAAATGTGATAAATATAAAGTTTGGAGACAGGCTGTTTTAGATAGGGATAATGAAACATTAAAGAATCTTCAGGTTCATCATAAAGACCCATTCAGAGATATTATTTTAAGGAATAATATAAAGAGTGTTGAAGATGCAGAGAAATGTGAAGAGCTATGGGATATAAAAAAAGGAACAACTATAACAAAAGGAGAACATCGTATTATTTCGCTTATAGAGCGGTATAAATATCACACCAAAGGGTTTTTCACAACAATAAAACAATTACTAAAAGAACAACAGAAAAAATGAGATTAAAGAATAAAGAAAAAATTATAGAGAAATGGATTGAAAAGAATGGCTGTGCTAGCTTCGATTTAAAAAATGAGCAGATTATATTTCATGATGGAGCCGGGTTTTGTATAGAAAAGGAAATAAAATATCTCCCACGCCATAGGTGGATTCCAATAAAAGAAGGATTACTTAAAGGTATGAGTAGCCTGACAGAAATAAAGGGACCGAAAGTAAGGCACGAATTTTATAAAAGCTATTATTCATTCTGTGATTTAGATGATACAATTAATCATTTAAGAAGGATGAAAAAGATGTTAAATGATTTAGGATATGAGACGAGTAGTCCATGGAATAGAAATAAAAATAAAGAAAAGGAGTCGAACGAACAAAGTTCGTTACGTTCACCTTCCGCTTCGCTGAAAGGTGGTAAAAAGAAATAATGACAGATTTAACAACAATTGTTAATTGGGCAGCAGCTAATCCTATGTGGGTTATAGCTATATTAGGAGTAGTTTTAATTATAAAAGGACTAGCTCTTTATAAGGCTGCGAGGAAGAGATCTATAGTTTGGTTTTGGGTTATTCTAGTGTTTAATACATTAGGTATTCTACCTTTACTCTATTTAATATTCTCAGAAAGCGTTAGCGACGGAGAAGCAATTAATGAATAGAAAAGAATTAAAAAAAGCATATGAGGCAGGTTTAATGACTGCCGAAGAATATGGTAAAAGGTTAGTAGCACTTGAATCTACTCCGAAGAAAAAAAAGGAGAGTAGGATATATACAGCACCGTCTGAAGAGGAATTTGAGAAGTTATTAAAAGCTATTCATAAACCTATACATCTTATCTGTTTTATATTAGCCGCGGAGAGTGGACTTAGAGTATCAGAGATATCTGATCTTAAAGTTGAAGATATAAACCTTAAGGAGCATAAGCTTTTCATAAGACAAGCTAAAGGATCTAAGGACAGGGTTGTAAATACACCTAAACATCTAAAGACCAAGCATCTTGAATATCTTCCTATAACAATTAAAGAAAGAGCTATTTCTAAAGCATTTTTAAGCGCATCTAAAAGGGCTGGAATAAATAGTGTTATTTATACAGATAATGCCGGAAGGCCAAGATATAAATATCATTTCCATTGCTTAAGGCATTTTTATGCACAACGTTTATTAAAGAATGGGGTTCCTGTTAATGATGTTCAAAGACTCCTTGGTCACGCAAATTTAGCAACAACCTCAAGATATACACAGCGTTCCTCTGAAGATGCTATTGCAAGTGTTTTGGAGCGGGGGCTATAATGAAACTACTCCGTAGTAGTACAATATTTCAGAGAAGTATGGCGTTACTCCTAAGGAGTAACACCGAAAGATTTATAAAGGATAGTGTATATAGAGAGGGTATAAAATGAGAAGAATATATTTAATTTTTGCATTTGTAGCATTTGTAGCATGGATGATATTGGAGAAGATAGATAGCGAATTTAAATGGATATTCCTAGGATTTGGTGGAGCGTTGCTTTTATTTGGTATTTTTATGAAAGAGAAAATCAAAGCTATAGGGGTTAATCAGGAGAATAAAGATGCCATTTAAAGAAGGACATAAAATAAATCTTGGAAAAGCGTGTAAATTGGAGACGATAGAAAAGATTAAAAAAACATTATTAGAACATTATAAAAATAATCAAGGACAATTTGCTGGAAGAACTCATAAAGAATCTACAAAACAAAAAATGAGAGATTATAGAATTGGTAAATCTACGTCGCCCGAAACACGGAAAAAACAAAGTATTATAAAGTTAAATTATTTTAAAATCAATGTAAGCCACTCGAAAGGACGAACACTTTCTGCGGAACATATTCAAAAGATTAAAAATGCAAGGGCAAAACAAATAACTCCTATAAAAGACACTTCAATAGAAATAAAAATACAGAACTTTTTAAAGGGATTGGATATTGACTTTATTACTCATAATTATATGAAAATTAAACATGGATATCAGTGTGATATTTTTATTCCATCAATGAATTTAGTTATAGAGTGCGATGGAGATTACTGGCATAATTATCCTGTAGGATTAGATAAAGATCATATCCGAACAAGGGAGTTAATTGAGAATGGGTTTAAGGTTTTAAGGCTATGGGAAAGAGATATAAATAAAATGGAATTAGAAGATATGGAAAGAGAAATCAATAATTTAACTAAATTAATAGGAGGGCAATAAAAATGGCATTTGAAAAAGTTGAAATTGATACTTGGAAACCACAAGAGGCTAATGAGTCAGTTGAAGGTATCTTTATAAAATCTGAGCAAAATGTCGGTACAAATAATTCCGCGTTATATAACATGGAAGTTGAAGGAAAGCCTAAAGCTGTTTGGGGTTCTGCAATTCTTGATCCAAAGATGAACGCAGTTAAGCCTGGAGACCTAATCAAGATTGAATATCTTGGAAAGGGCGAAGCAAAAGGCGGACACAATGCACCAAAGTTATTCGATGTTTATATCGATTATGAACACCGTGATAAGTTGATAGCGCAAGCAGAAGCACAAGCTGTACCTGCAATTCAGGATACACCTGCTCAAGTTGCAGCATCAGCTGTAATAGCACCGGCACAAGCTGCACCAGTAGCAGCACCTGTAGCTTAAGTATAGCTAAAAATATTATTATTTTTTTATTTTTATATTAAATTACACACACAAATATGGAAGAATCTAAAAACAAAGTTTTAGAAGAGCTAGGTATATATAATCCTGGTGAGGAACCAAAAGTAAAATCTAAGAATAGTGGAACTAATAAGAAAAACTATCTTTTACCATTAATACTAATATTAGCATTAGTTGGGGCTATAGGGTATATAGGTTATGATAAGTTTCAAGAGAATGTAGAAGTGAGAGAGACAGAGATTTTTCAGCAGGGGGCACGGTATGCAACTAATCAAATAACATTAGCATTATTTGATGAAGCATTGGCTTGTAATATTATACCTATAAATAACGGAAGCTTAGAAATAACTCTTATTGCAACAAGATGTTTAACAGCTCCCTCTCCTTAATAATGATACCAAAAGATATTTTTTTAAGAGCACCACTAAGAACTATAGTTGCGGTATTTTCGTGCTTTAGAAGCGCTCCTAGAGCCTACTCATATCCACTTAGATTGGCTATAGAGAATGGTGTTGGATGTAATTTTAACTGTAAAATGTGTGCACTTAGGCACATGGATAGGCCAAAGGGATTTATAACATTTGAAAAGTTTAAGGAAATATATGACCAAGTTAAACCTCCTTATTTAAACCTTACGGGATACACAGATAGTTTTCTAAATGGAGATATATTTAAGATGATTAATTATGCTAAAAAGAATGGGTCTTTTATTAAGATAGATAGTAATGCGATGATTATGACACCTAATATATCTAACCAATTACTACACTCAGGTGCAGACGAAATCTCGATATCCATTGATGGCTCAAATCAAAAAGTATATGGAGATATATGTATTAATGGAGACTTAGAGATAGTTAAGAAGAATGTAATAGAATTAGTAAGACTTAGAAACCAAGCAATAGAACAAGGATGGCCTAGATTAAAAATAGATATAGCTATAGTAGTGCAGCGAGATAATATAAAAGATTTAGTAAATACTATCCGAATGATCGATGATTTAGGTGTAGATGAAATAAACCCAACGCCTGTTGTTGAGTATGATATTAAAGAGTTTGAAGATTATACTTTGAAGAATACTATGATTGAACTTGATTATGCGCTTCGTGAGATTGAAAAATCAACTGCAGTAATAGCTGACCTTAACCTTGAGCCTTTATATCAGTATATTGAAGATTATAATAACGGAGAGCTAAAATATACAGGGGCTACCGCAACGTCACTTCGTTCCTGTTATATGCCATGGCATAACTGTTACATCACATGGGAAGGGGATGTAGTTCCTTGTTGTTATTTTTATGATAAGCAGGTTTGTTTTGGTAATGTATTTGAGGAGAGTTTTAAGGATATCTGGAATAATGAGAAGTATCAGGCATTTAGGCGAGCAACAGCGAATATAAGGTTGCCAGAGATATGTCAAACCTGTCGTAATGACGAAGTGTTCCTTGAGGGTAAGTTTAAAAAGATTAGGAAGATTCCTTTAATTAAATTGTTAACAGAAAGAACATGAGATTAAATATAGAGATAGGCGGTTTTGCAGCAATATTAACATTAATATTTATAACATTAAAAATACTAGGTAAAATAACTTGGTCCTGGCTGTGGGTTTTAAGTCCGCTATGGATATCGGTGTTATTTTCATTATTTATTTTTATTGTAATTATAATTATGATTACTATATTATTATAAATAAAAAAGATCCTGTAGTCTAGTCTGGTTAAAACGACACCCTTACACGGTGTAATCCTAGGTTCAAATCCTGGCGGGATCATTAAATAAAATGGGCAATAAAGAATGTAAAGAATGTGGAGCACAACATTACAATTACCTGGGCGCATTAGAGTGCTGTAATGAAATAAAAAATGAAGAAAACAAAAGAATTAACAATTAAACATCTAACGATAAAAGAAAAGATACTTATAAGCCTTGAGGAACCGAATAGGAAACCTGGTCGTATGGTCGGAGGATTTACAAGTATATTATTTGCAACAAGTATTATATCTAGAATAAAATGAAAAAAATAATATCACAACTATCAAAGAATCAACTATTAGCAAATAAATTAGAAGAACTATATAATTTTATACCTTATCATTTCGGCAAAGGCAAAGCTTTTAATCCACTATCAGTAACCCTGCTGGTGTCATATAGATGTAACTTAAGGTGCAAGATGTGTTTCTATTATAATGAAGTAGAAAAAAATAAGACCTGTAGGCTGATAGAGGAACGCTCCGCTGAAGAGTTAACATTACCTGAAATCAAAGATTTAATTGATCAGTGCTCTAAGATGAAGGTAAAGGTATTCACTATACATGGAGGAGAGCCATTACTATATCCGAATATCTTTGAGGTTTCTAAATATGCTAGAGATAGGGGAATGCTTGTAAATTTTGTAACTAACGGGGCTCTTATTGATAAGGCTATGGCTATCAAGATAGTGGCCGCAGGTATTAACCATATAACCCTCTCTATAGACGGTCCTAAACTAATTCACGATGAAGTAAGGAGTGTCCCTGGAACATTTGATAAAGTTATGGAAGGGATTAAGATTTTAAAAGATATGGAAGCTAGTGGAGAGATTATTCCTAGCCTGTCAGTTTCAACTTACATCTCGGCTATTAATCAGAAAAAACTAAACCAGACACTTAGAATAGTACAGAAAGCTGGTATTAAAGATTGGGGTGTTGGACTTATTACTCATAATAGTGATAAGCTATCAGAAGAGACTCGGAATGTGCTTGGTTTAGGTTGTGATAATGGTCAAGGGAACTTAGAAGGATTAAAAGACGAGGTAAAGAATATTAATATAGATATTCTTAATACCCAAAGAAGGGCATGTGAAGTTATTAATAATGGTGAAGATTTTGGATTAGATATTATATTCCCATCTAAAGACGCAATAAATAACTATTATAATCCATGCTGGAACGAAAATTCTAAATGTAGCTACCCTTGGTCCAGAACTGTCATCTCTCCTTATGGTGAAGTTTTTTCGTGTGTTAATTTATCTATGGTTAATTGTAAGCTCGGTAATATTAAAGAGAATAGTCTTAGTGAAATATGGAATGGAGAACCATATAAACTTTTACGTAAATATCTTAAGAGAGACAAATTGTTTCCTATTTGTAGTAAGTGTTGTCATATAAATAACAAGAGGAATCTAAAATGACCTGGAAAAGAAAATTTGCGGTATTTAAATTTACCCTTAGTCGTGGGTATGTACTTTGTCAACTCCCTGCACTGAGTATTATTGGAGCAGGAGTTATGGCTCCATATTTCCCAGAGACAAGGTTAGTATATTTGGCGATAACTGCTTTTGCTATCATGGTATTTGCTGGATGGTTTGATGTTAAATTTAATATACTCCATGAAGAGCAAAAATATATGACAGAACAGAATCCAACTCTTATGGAAGGGTTATTTGGGAATAAAGAAAGCAATCAGCCCTCGGCGCAGAGTATAATTGACAGCCTAGATAAGGAGAAAAAAGATGAATAAAATAATATCATATATAATAGATATTGTATTGACCATAGTTCTAATGTTAACAATTCAAACAGTTGCCTTTTCATCTATGATGTATATATTTGAATTCTTTAAAGACGAGCTAGTTCTTGAAATATATATAAGTCTACTCTCCCTAGCAATAGTAGCATGTTTAGCTCAGGTATGGGTATTCCTCTATTTCATCGCTGGTATTAATATTTTAAAATATAAGGAGAAAAAGAAATGAATAGTAAACAATATATACCAGAGAAAGAATTTGTAAAAATATATAAAAGAGTTCCAAGATTTTGTGTAGAAGTTTTAGTTAAAACTAAAGATGGAATACTGATTACAAAAAGAGACATAGAACCTATGAAAGGTTATTGGCATTTTGCTGGAGGGACAGTCTATCTAAAAGAATCGATTAAGGAGGCAGTAAAAAGAATTGGCAAAGAAGAACTTAATCTAGATGTTGAAATAGTTAAGCCTGTAGGTGAAATGGAATTTATATATGACCATAAAAAGAAGGGACAAAAGCATATAATCTCAATAGCATACCTGGTAAAAGCGAAAAATGTTAATTCTATTAAATTAGATAGGCAATCTGGTAGTTTTATGTTTTGTAAATATAAAAACGATATACCAAAACATACAGTTAAAGAACATAATATTTTACTTAATAAAATACTTAAGGAGAAACCAAATGAAATGCCCGTCGTGTAGCGGTAATCTAATTAACATTTATATGAAATACGGAAATATATACGAGAGAATTCAAGGGAAATATATATGCGAAGGATGTGAAAGAATAATTAAACATGAATACAAAGAACTACAATGAAACATGAACATATCACAAGTGATTATGAAGAAGAATACCATAAGAACAAGCATAAGTATTTATACACAAATCCAAGCTATTATAAAGCTAGGGCAGATCTTGCCAAGAAGAGATACTTCAATGACATTGAGAATTTAGATACTAAAAAAATACTAGAGTTTGGCTGTTTTGAAGGAAACACAAAAATAACATCTGAAGATTTTACTGGCAAAAAAATAAAAGATATTAAGATTGGGGAAAAAGTATTCACGCATAAAGGAAGGTTAAAAAAAGTAATTAAAACTTTTAAGAGAAAATATAATAATAAAATATATGAGATAAAGGTTAAAGGAATTCTAGAGCCATTTTTAGTTACACCTGAACATCCGATTTTATGTATCTATAGAAAAGATATAAGATGTATTAAGAAAGGTTCAAGTCGTTTATGTAAAAAAACAACATTAGAGGATAAGGTACCTCAGTGCAGAAAATGTATTCCCTCGATTAAGACGCCTAAATTTTTAAAAGCCATTAATTTAAACAAAGGTGATTATCTAATTACTCCAAGACCAATTCTAAAGACTATAAAAATTATAAAAACAATAGACTATATTGGAAACTATAAAATAAGAAAAAGCCCTAAGGTCATCCCCAAAACAATAAAGTTAGACAATGATTTTATGAGGTTAGGAGGATTTTGGTTGGCCGAAGGAAGTTTTTTGAAAACTCATAAGAGAATTAGCGGGATAAGATTCTCTTTCAATATACGTGAGGGGGAATATATTAATGAAGTATGCAAATCTTTAAAAAAAATATTTAATGAAACCCCAAAAGTTCTAGAAAGACCAAATAAGACTATAACCGAGATTTATGTCTGTAATAAAAAGCTGGGATTATTGTTTTTTGAGCTATTTGGGGAACGATCGCATGGAAAAATAATTCATAAAGACATAATGACTGCATCAAAAGATGCTCTATTTAATTTATTTGTTGGATTCTATCTTGGAGATGGACATTTATCTAAGATTAAAAACAACCATAATTCGATCAAATTAACAACTGTTTCAGAAAAGCTTAGACAGCAATTATTTTGGATAGCTACTATGAATGGATTTCCTGCAAGTATTTTGGACAATAAGGTTTTAATAAGTGGGGATGTTACAAAAATTGATAAAAAAGGTTCTATTAACCATAAGGATAACGATGTTCATACTCTTAGTTTTAAATATGGAGATTTTATTCTGAGGCCCATAGATAGTATAAAAGAAAAGATATATAATGGATATGTATATAATTTAGAAGTAGATGAGGATAACAGTTATATTTCTAATCATATTGCAGTTCATAATTGTGGTCTTGGGCAGAATCTATTCTGGCTACCTAAGAAAAGAAGAGTGGGTTATGATATATCTAACTTCGCTGTAGACTTCTTTAAGGCTATGGGGGGCAACGCAACTACAGATATCACCAGAATCCCTAATAACGCCTTCGATATAGTTTTATCGGCACATGTGCTTGAACATGTAGATAATCCTCTAGAAACGCTGCGTGTAATCCATTCTAAGCTACGAAAAGGTGGTAAGCTGATACTTATCACCCCCTTAGATAAGGAAGAAAAGATAAATGTTAATGACACTAATCAGCATCTATGGACATGGACTCCGCAGCTTATGTTTAACCTTTTGGTTATGGTTGGATTTAAACCTGTACATAATGAGATCATTGCTACTTGTGCTTATAAGAAACTACTTCCATTTCGTAAATTAGGGTTAAGAACTTATAATTTTGTGACACGTATGGCTGGTAAGATAGTTGGAGATAGAGAATTAAAATTTGTGGCGGTTAAAGTATGATAATTAATTGGAAACTCTTATTTTATATATTTGGATTCACTGCGGTGCTTATATTTTTATTGCAATGGAACTATGAATTAGTAAGAAAGGTTTTTTTCATTTGGGGAATTATCTCGGCTTATGCTTGGGTTCTTTCATTTGGATTTAAGAAAGTTAAAAAGAAAAAGGAGGTTCCTTCTTATATAAGATGAAAAAGATAGTTGCAGCATGCCGGGCAGGTTTAGGGAATAGAATTAAGTGTATAATATCTACACTTAGACGATGTGATGAAGAAGAGGCTAAGGGTATAAATACTATCCCATGTGTTTACTGGCCAGAGAATAATGCGTGTGGATGTAAGTTTGAAGAGTTATTTGATGATATACTAGTTCTGAAAGAGATAGGTAAAAGCGAACTTGAGACAGTAGAGGTAGATGAATGGCATAATGACGCTTATATTAATAAGTCATGGAAACTTAGAAGTAAGTTCTCTGGGAATATAGATTTCAAATACCATAAGTTATCAGTTGAAGAGAAAATTGAATTTCTACCATATTTATGGATTACTAAGCCAAAGAAAGACATAGAAGATGTAGTATGGGCTTTCACTCAGCAATATAAAGAAAGCTTTGATAAATGTGAAGTGATAGGTGTTCATATACGTAAGGGAGATTTTAAGGGATTATATGATGGTAGAAAAAACATATCTCAAGAGAAGGACTTTATGGAGAGAATGAAATGTTTATTGGAGGTAAACCCAGACTATAAGTTTTTACTTTGTACAGAAGACGAAGAGACAGAGGAAAGGTTCCGCTTAAGATTTGGTAGTAATCATATAATATGGTTTCCTAAAAGATTTAGAGATCGTAATAATACGAATGGTGTTAAAGAAGCCTTCGTGGATATGTTATTATTATCTAAGTGTCAAATTATAATAGGAACGTTCCTAAGTACCTTTACCGAGATAGCTTGGTGGCTTGGTAATTGTAAGGCTCAAGTTGTGATACCGGGGGTAGAGAATAAAGAAGCTGTAGATAAAGTTCTAGCTAAGTTGCCACAAGAGGGAGAAGGATTGCATAAAAAGATATGGAGAAAGTTAATGATATTAAGGAAGGAAGAAATATGGAAGATATGAGCCCCGTAGAATTACTTATAGTTATGATAGGAGTATCTTTATTATTTATCCCTTATCTTATAATGAACTTGTTTGATGTTGTTAATGAGACTACTGAATACGAGAGGAGGTGTGTAGATGTGTAAATTTAATCCCAAGAACGACTCAAGGAGAATAGACCCTTGTATGAAAAATGCAATCTTCTTATTAAAGGAAAGGTTTAAGATAAACACTGTGGCCTGTTGCTGCGGACATAATAAATATCCTATGACTATTCTTATAAAAGATGATGTAGGAGTTTATGATTTATTCAGTGGGGCTGACATCCCTAGAAAAAGAAACTTCTATAAAAAAGATAAAAAGGGAGTTTATTATATCCCCGAAGCTTTGGAGATGAATAAATGAATAGGACAACTTCCCCTTACTTAAACGAGATACATCTCGGCTATGGGATGTGTACCACTATAATCCCTAGGAAGCATAGTGTAAGAATTAGAAAGATAAAAAAAATTAAACTAATCTATGATGATAAAGAATGATAATCGCACACGTATGCCCATATTACACTCCGGCAATCGGAGGCGTTAAGCAGGTAGTTGAAGAACTAGCTAAACGCCAAGTAGCCGCTGGGCATGAGGTACATGTGTTCACCTCCGACTGGGATAAAGAAAAAAGAGTTGAAGTCCTAGATGAAATTATAGATGGTGTCAATGTACATCGATGTAAACACTATCTTAAGGTAAGTAAGTTCTCTACGGTTTGGCCTGGAGTTTATAAGAAGTTGCTTGAACTTAATCCTAATGTAATACATGCTCATGTAACAGGACATCTACATCCTTACTTGGCTAAAAGAGCAGCTAAAAAATTAAATGCTAAATTTATAATAACAACACACTGTCCCTGGGAGAGTAAAAGGAGTTTAGTCGGGACTATAGCTAACTTTATAAGCTATGAGTTTTTCCCTGTGTTAAAGCACGCAGACGCCGTTATAGCTATAACTCCGTGGGAGCATAAGTTCTTAAGGTATGAAGGAGTTAAATCTGAGAATATTCACACTATACCTAATGGGATGGATAAGATATTCTTTGAGAAAATTGAGCCTAATATGTTTAAGGAAAAGCATAATATTCCAAAAGACCATAAGATAGCTTTATTTTTTGGGCGCCTAAGTTATACTAAAAATCCTCAGATGTTTATTAATATTGCAGATGCAGTTCTTCGTGAAAGAGAAGCTTCGCAACGTTCCACTGATGCTACCTTTGTTATATGTGGGCCAGATGAAGGAGAGCTTGCAGATATAAAAGAAATGATATCTAATCTCTATCCTGGGGTTAAGAAAAATATAAGACTTCTTCCTCCTACGAGAGATAGGAAAGAAGTAGTAGAAATGTATCAGGCTGCAGACATTTATTTACTTCCGTCTAGGCGTGAGGGATTGCCTTTGACTTTGTTTGAGGCTTATGCTAGTGGGTTGCCTGTTATTGGATCAGCAGTTAATGGAGTGCCTTATGAGTTGAAAGATGGGGTTAATGGATTTTTACTACCTTCTAGTAGTATCGAAAGATTTATAAAGAATACTCATTTTCTTTTAGATGCTAAGGATGTTAGATTACTAATGGCTGATACTAATAAAACAAAGGCTAAGGACTTTGATTGGGATTTGATTTCTAAAGGGACTATGGATGTTTATAAGGGAGGTGAAGAATGAAATTATTAATTAATGGAAAATATGAAGAAGTAGGGTTTTGGAGCTTTATGAAATGTCATTTTCTAGTTTCTTTAGCATTAACTGGATTGATTTGGGGAGGACTACTTTTATTTGGGATTATTTTTACAATCCTTGGATAACTAGTTTCTGTAGTATAATGAAATACACTAAAAATAAAGTTATAATATTATTATGTATAGTAATTTTATCAAGCTCCTTAATGGTTCAAGCTTCAGAGCAAACACAAGAGCAACAATATGAAACCTATTCTTGGTTTGGTAAACTTATGTATAATATTAAGGCGTTTTTTTCTTCAGATGATATTATACATATGGGAACTGATTCTTTTCATCATACAAATGTAGAACACTTGGATCATGTTATAAATAAAAATCTAATCCCAGGCACAGATTATTCATGTGAAGATAATATCCCAAGCAAAATGAGATTGATAGGTAAATCTGGAGTTTTTCATGTTTTATGGGATGAAATTAATGGGCATTCATTAATGACAGTAGATGCTTATTGTAAGGAGAATAGAGAGGCCGGACAAATCGCGAGTCAATTTGAATGTAAGGGATCATATTCTATTCAAGATAGAATTTCAAAGCAAGGGATTATTGAAAAAGATTATAAGGTCATATTTGATTTGACCTTTGATGAAAATGAATGCAAACCAATAGCTCTTGATGGAATGAATTATCTTGATTGCGAAGTTATAGATTCTTCTTGCTCATGGGAATATTGTGATGGTTGGACTTGTAATGTTGGATAAGTTTGGTGTAATGATTTTACTACTCTAAAGTAACACCGAAAGGTTTATATACTCTAGTATCCTAATATATTAAGATGGTACAAATACAGGTAGATTTAAGTGAAGAGGAAAATAAAATAGTTGGCGCGTATAAAGCTGTTAATAGTCTTCCTACAAAGGAAGATGCAATTAAAAGTATGGTTAGATATTTTGAAGTAGATATTAAACCTAAAAATTTAAAGGAAAAGGAGTTTTTTAAGTAATATGGTATTTAGAAAACAGGACGCTATAAATAAAAAAAATGAATATCAAGATGCCTTAAATTTTTCTCATAAAGGAGTCAGGGATATGGTTAGTCACTTACATAGTATGAATCATAAATTAAAAGGTTTTCATGCAGAAGCTAAGAGGTATAAAAAGAATTTAGAGGCAGATGAGGAAGAAAAGATATCTCTTTATAATTCTCTTAATAATATGCTTTTTAAGGAAACTAATTTTGAAAAAGAAATGATGAAAACTTCTCAAAAAGGAAAATTAAAAAATATTTCTATTAAGGCTAAATTCAAGGATGTTGATGATGTTAGATTTAATGCTATGCAAGATTATTTAGATAAATATCCTGAATATGCTACTAAGTCTACATTTAAAAAAATATTGGATAAGATAGATGGAGTTGAATCTGGGATAAAAGATACTAAGAAAAAATATAATATTGCTGCTTCTCAACTTGGTAAAGAATTAGATTATTGGGAAAATAATATAATGAATGCAAAAAATAAAATAAAAAGATTCGTGACTCAAAAAAAACAATTTGAAAAAGAGTTGAGTAATATGATGTATGTAAAAAGTATTGTATTTAGACTATCATCTGAAACAGAAAAAGATAAAGTTAGAATTCATGATCTTTATTATAGGTTGGAAGAGAGTGAAGATACAGTTAACCAACTTGAAAAAGAATATAAAGAAGTTACGGCAGAGGGAATACATTTAACCTATGAAAATAAAAACTTAAGGGAAGAAGTTAATGCCAATAATTAAAACAACAATAATGAAATTTTCTCAAAAGAAAAAATGTTTCAAAACAAAAATAATTCTTGTTTATAGGTTGCCATCTTACAGTGGAATAAATAATGGGTTTTTATCAGATCTAATTTTTGGCAATAAGGGAAATGAGGGTTGGAAGGAAATAGTAAGAGAAGATTTTAGTAGATGGATAGATTATGAAAGGCTAAATAAAAATTTTAATATTTTACCGATGAGGCATTATAAAGAAGAAGAGAAAATAATTTATAAATGGTTAAAAAGTAAGGATAAATATCCAAATGAAAAAATGAGAGAATTAATAATGTTACATAGAGAGTTAGGATATTATGGTTAAATATTGTATTTATTGCGGAGAAGATTATAATAAACCTCATTATGATCTATGTCCAATTAATTGGAACAGAACTATCCCAATGCCTAAAATGATTTGGGGTTATGAATTAAAAGCTGGGTATAATTCTGTTGAATCCAATCTTTGTCTTGGCCGACATGGAATTTTCCTTATGATATCATCCCGAGATGGGAAAGTAGAAATGGGACCACAGAATAAAGTTATAGGATACCGATTAGCTTATGAATTAATCGCTCATAATATGAAATGTCATGAGAATAAGAAAGAACAACTCTTGTCTAAAGTAAATTCTATATTTGGATTTTATTATAGAAAAAAATTAAATAATATTGATAAAATAATTGAAAGCCTGGAAAAAATGGCACAAGCTTGTAATAAAAAATATGGTGGTCCAGTTTTAAATATAGATAAAATAATTAATACTGGGAAAAACACATTCCCAATAGATTTAAAAAATCCAAATAAAATTTGTGTGCCGTTTTATAGAGACTCTGAGACTAAAGATCTATTTTATGAATTTATAAACTAGTTATATAATTAGCTTTTTGCCACTCCGCAGTAGTATCAAAAGATTTATAAAGACAATCCCTATAGACAGAGTATGTTCACTAAAGAGAAAGTAATTAATTATTTAAAAAACCCATACTCATTAGCCTTCTTGGTAATCCTAATAATAGGAATTCTTATAAGATTAAAATTCACATTTATTAACGGTGGAGGTCTCTGGTGGGATGAAGTAGGATGGTTAATCTCCGGGCAAATAGTAGCTGGAATATCCTACGCAACTTTCGAAGCAGCAAAAGCCCCATTATTTCCATTACTTTCAGGACTCATATTTAGTTTGGGCGGGGGCGAGAATACTATAAGGGTATTGCTTGTCCTCGTTCCCTCTATTGGAACGATGCTCGGAACCTACATCTTAGGGCGAGAAATCTTTAATAAAAAGGTGGGATTAATCGCTATGGCCATTGTAGCCGTCTTCTCGCATCACCTGTTCTACGAAGCTCGGATAATGGCTGATATGTTAGCCAACTCATTGGAAGTGCTTACAATCGCTCTATTCATCTATTTCTATGTAAACAAAAAGAAACCTCATCTATTATTTGTACCTATAATTCTTGGAGTATTTGCATTCCTTACAAGATATAGCGCATCTATAGCACTCATATCTATAGCGGCATATTTAATTCTAACAGAAAGATTTAGCCTATTCAAAAACAAACATGCATGGATAGCGGCAGGAGTAGGTTCGGCAATGCTAGTTATATTTGGTTTAATTAATCTCTCAATCTTTGGCCATGTATGGCCGGCGATGATTCACTATATAACATCACCTGTATCTGGAACTGCAGCTATAGAGGCAGCTCACGGAGCGCTTAATGCTAGTTTCTTATATACTATCTTTGATTGGCTTAACTTTGGTCCAGGTTTGTTGGGCGGTGGCACGGTTTTAGTCAAGTCTTTAGTCCCTATGTTTATAATTGGATTATATTGTTTCTTTAGTATGTTTTTAGGAATAGATAAGATATTTAAAAAAGAAGATAATGAAGATACTAAAAAGATAAAACCTATATTTATGCTCTTCTTGTGGTTTGGAATTTCAGCCTATTTTTGGATATTCTTCTTCGGGTATGCTACCCCAAGATGGGCGATGGGTGTTGCTCCTGCAATAATTGTTATAGTTGGGTATGGTTTCTTTATATTATATGAAATTATTAAAAAGTTATTTAGAAAATTTCTAAACAATAAAAATGCTGCTAAAATAATAGCAGTAGTAATTGTAGGGGCTATATTGCTTGGAAGTTTAAACTTAATCTATGAAAGAACAGATAGAATGATAGAAAGCAAAGCTGGGGGTTATGACTATTTTAAACCTACATCCCTATGGCTTAAAGATAACGTTCAAGAGAATGAATTAATAATGTTTCCTAGTTATATATGGTACGAATATTATACACAGCGAGATAATTTCATCACAGACTATGATATAAAGGTCGCGGCATTTGAACACCGGAACCTTACTCACTTATTCTTAAAAGAAGTTCCCTATGGACTAATACCAACCTGTGAATATGATTATGAAATAGCTATGAGAGATACTGGTATAGATTATTTTGTATGGACAGCTGGACAGCAGGTGTGGACGCCAACTATAGAATATATGAATAAGGCTATGTCTGAAGGAATCTTTACTGGATATGTTAATTTTAATTCAAGAACCAGTACTTCAACGGGCGATGCTGGTCAACCTGCAGCGTGGATATTTAAGGTTAATAAAGATGCATTAAATAATAAGATAGATAATTTAAAGTATGAAAATCAATTATTAATTATGGTAACTATGGAGCAATGGGGCCCTTGGAATAAATACAAACTAGATAACAATATCACGGAGAAAGATATATGTGGATATATTTACGATGAAGATGGGGGTAAGTTTTATGCCTAAGCCTAAAAAGAAAAAAGCAAAAACTCTTATCTATTGTAAAAGATGTGGGGTAGAAACTAAGCCCCATTTCCGAATAGAACTTACACCTAAAAAAATTATAGACGTATGTTATGGGTGCTTTAATTGGTCGCTAAATAAAACAATGGCCGAAATAAGAAAAGACTATAAAGAAAGGGCTAAAAGGAAAAAAGATGAATAAGAATAAAAGCGAATTGTTTAGAGAAATATATCCCTTAATAAAAAATAAAGATGTTTTAGATGTAGGGTGTGTTGAGCATACATTAGAAGCAAAAGAACATAATCCTTTTTGGGTTCATGATTTCTTAAATAATAATTCAAATGTTTTGGGTATTGATATATTGAGTGATGATATTAAGACTCTATGTAAAGAAGGATATAATATGAAAGTTGCTAATGCAGAAACATTCAAATTAAAAAAGAAATTTAATGTTATCTTCGCTGGAGAATTGATAGAGCACTTAAGTAATCCTGGATTATTTTTACAGCAGTCTAAGAAACATTTAAAAGATAATGGAATTCTTATTTTAACTACGCCAAATACATTCTATACACCAAGACTATTAGGATGCATTAGTAGATTAAGTGATAACCCGATAGTAAATAATGAACACACTAATTGGTTCTCTCCTTCAACTTTAACTACACTCCTTGAACGAGAAGGTTTTGATATTATATCTATAAAAAGATTCGATGCTGCTGCTCTAAAGAAGACATCTATAAGTAGATTTAAGAGAAGTATTAATGAAACACTTAGAAAAGAAATAAAAGGAAGCTTGCTTATTATGGCTGAGGTTAAACGATGATACCTAGAGGACATTTAATATACGGAGCTATATTGGCTGTAATTCTTTGGTCACTTGGGATGGGATTTCTTCCGATATTATTGATTATAAGCGCTTCTCTATTAATAGACATTGACCACCTCATAAATTATATAGCTGTATTTAAGAGATTTAATATTATAGAAATGTTAACATATCTCGGAAAAAATTCCAATATAAAGAATTCTACTATACCATTGCCAGTATTTATATTCCATAATTTTGAAACACTATTTATCTTAGCAGCCCTATCTTTGTTCTTCCCATTTATGGCATATATCCTTGCTGGAGTATTATTCCATATGATTCTAGATTGGATTGCATTACTGAATTCTTTTTATCCTAAGATAATAAAGTTTTCATTAGTATTAGTCCTAATAGAAAATAAGATAAGAAGAAGATTATCTGAATCAACAAATAAATCGATAAACATAATTATAAAATTGTAAAAGTATATTTAATGAGCTATGCTAATGGAAAATTTATTAAGAACCAGAATCGTCTTAATAAGTCTGGCGCAGCTTATGGTATAAAAAATATCTTATCCTATAATGACTCACACTTAAAAAGAACAAAGTTTTATAGTAAATATAAAAATATATTAGATCAGCCCAGGGGTGCCGGATACTGGCTATGGAAACCTTTTTTTATTTATAAAACTATGTGTGAATTAAATGAAGGAGATATATTAATATATTCTGATTCAGGCGCGGTATTTGTTAATAGCCCATTGCCCTTATTAAAAATTGTTGTTAAAGAAAAGATACTACTCTTTACTAATAATGAGTTTAATATTAAATGGAATAAGAAAAGATGCCTATCTAAAATGAACTGTGACTCTGGAAAGTATTTCTATTCTCCACAGGTATCTGCAGGATTACAGATATATGTTAATAATAAAGAGACTAGAAAATTTGTTAAGGAATGGTTATATTATTGCTGTATGCCTGGATTAATAGATGATACTATAAGTGAGTTAGGAGAGTATGAAGAATATGCAACTTATAAAGAACATCGCCATGACCAATCCATTTTAACTAATGTTGCTATAAAATATAACATACCTCTTTATAGAGATCCATCTCAAGGTGGGAATTATTTTAAACCATTAGAATTTAGGCGAAGCGGCGAGTGGTTGCAATATCCGTATGAGTATAAAGATGTTGCTAATCCAGAGAGATTTAATTACCCTACTATTATTAATCACTTGAGAAATGCTGGGAAGATAAAACTAATGCTAATTAAAATACATACAAGATTACCAAGATGGATGAAGAAGATAATAAAAAACAATGAATCAATTAAAAAACGCAGCTAAACATTTTGATAACATGAAAAGAATATCAGAAGGAGAAGATATTGGATTAGAAAACTACGAATATCTAGATTACTGTTTAGAATGCGGAAATAAGATAAAATTTTACGAAGCGTACACTCACACATTTGGTGGAAATTATCATAAGTTTGGTTGTTCGTTGTTTGTGCGTTTAATAGGAAGTTTATATAATATATTAATTAAGTTAATATTATTACCATTTTTATTAATAGGAGTAGTAATTTACCCATTCATAATATTTAAAAGAGTATTGTTCGGAGAAAAGTGTGGAGGATGGTAAATAAAATGATATCCTATTCTAAGAATATTCCTGTCCAATATCTTTTACCAATTAAAGAAATAAGAAGTCTTCCATCTAATCAAACTTACACCCTATTAGACATAGGCGCAGGAGTTAGAGATATAAAGAAGTTCCTCCCAAAAAATATAAAATACCTTTCGCTGGACTGCACCAGTAATACTAAACACGATATAACATTAGATTTAAATAAGGGTAGCGACGGGAACGGACATATTCCGATTGCCTCTAATAATATAGATATAATTCTATGTTTAGAAACACTAGAGCATTTGCAAAATCCTCAGAAAACTATGGATGAAATAATAAGAATATCTAAAGATGATGCTTGGATATTCTTATCGATGCCTAATGAATATAACTTCTGGCTTAGGCTACAATATCTATTTGGAATAAAAGACAAGATGAAGGAGCCATTTCAAACTGTCAATAAAAATCTACACATTCATCTACCAAGAGTTAAAGATATAAAGAAATTCTTTAGTAGTTATTTAGAAGTAGATGATATATATTATGGGTGGAATTCATGTAGAGCTCCTAAAATATTCAATAAAACACTAACTAAGCTTTCAAAAATATGGCCAAGCATGTTTACTCGAGTAGTAGTTATTAAGGGAATGAAATATACTACTAGGGAGTAGTAGCGAAAGATTTATAAAGGTTAGTGTATATAGGGTATGACACATGAGATTTGCTATTACTGGACACTGTGGACTTATTGGATCTTCGCTTAAAAAAAGATTAGAAGCCGAGGGTCACAAGTGTATTTTTAAAATGGACTTACGAGATGATGGGGATATCTGTTGTGATATTCCTCATGATGGATGCACTGCTGATGCTGATGTAATGTTTCACCTAGCATCTAATTGTAAAATTAATAAATGTATATCTGACCCAGGGTGGGGATTTCAAAATGTTTTAGGAATATCCGAGGTTCTCGAATTCTGTAGAGAAAATGATATCCCTAAAATAGTAACCTTCTCAAGCTCAAGAGTTTTATCTAAAGAACGTAATCCATATACTGCTGGCAAGATATATATGGAAGAATTATGTAAAGCCTATGCAGCTTGTTATAATATGGAATATATTATTATTCGTCCTAGTGCCGTCTACGGACCATTTGACGATAAAACACATAGGCTTGTGGATATATGGATTAGGGCAGCACTCAACGACAACGATATTAAAATTTATGGGGATCCTAAGACTAAGACGTTAGACTTTACCTTTATCGATGATTTTACTGATGGAATTATGTTAGCGCTTAAAGAAGATAAATGGGATACGGAATATAATATATCTGGAGAAGAAGAGTCTAACTTAAAAGATTTAGCTGAGTTTATTATCAATGAAACTAGAAGTAATAGTAATATTATTATAAAAGACAAAGAAATTCAGCAGCCACAAAGTGTTAATATTAATATCTCTAAAATAAAAAACATAGGATACTCACCAAGTGTAAAGCTGGAAGAAGGTATTATTAAAACAATTAAATTCTATAAAAAGAATAATTTAAGATGAGAGAGCTATTATTTACAACAGTTAATGGAATGCTAAAACCATTTAAGGGGAAAGGACTTAGTAATACAAAGCTAGGTAAATTCGTCTACGAAAAAGTGTTTGTGCCGAACAAGCCGAGCTATGTTGAAGTTGAGGGATTTAAGTTATATGTTCATAAAGGCAAAGACCTACTCTCAGATAGTCTTCTTATTACCAAAGAATACGAGCCAGTAGAAACTAAAGTAATTAAAGACTTAGTTAATGTAGGAGATATCGTTGTAGACGCTGGGGCAAATATAGGATATTATACTATCTTACTTTCAAGAGCAGTTGGTCCTACTGGAAAAGTATATGCCTTTGAACCTGGAAAAGAGTGTTTTGATTTACTTAGTAGAAATGTTGCAGAGAATAACTGTGAAAACGTAATTTTAATTAATAAAGCATTATCAGACAAAGAAGGAGAAATTAAGTTCTATGTGAATGAAAAAGATAAGGCTTCAAGTAGCATGCTTGAAGAAACAAAACATTTAGGTACTGAGGTTATTGCGGAAGGTACCACATTAGATATAGAAGTAAATGAACCAGTTGATTTTATGAAAGTAGATATTGAAGGTGCTGAACTTGATTGTCTTATTGGAGCCACAACACTATTACAAACTTGTAAAAAGTTAGTGCTTGAAGTCCCAGAAGGAAGAAAAGATACTGAAGATATTAAACAACTTCTTAGAGAGAATAAATATAAAATTGAAAGGTTGGATGAGGGTAATATTTTATGCACGAAAAAGGAATAACGCTTATAATAAATACTGGAGCTTTAGGAGATATTGTAAGGTGTTCTTTTATAGCACAAGCATTAAAGGAAAAGACAAATAATAAAATAATATGGTTAACTTCTGATTCTGCCATAAATTTACTTATAGATAATCCATATATTGATACACTTGTTTCTATAGAGAAAAAAAATGAGTTAATAGGTCTTTCTTATGATGAAGTTATAAATTTAGAAGAAGACGTAGAGATTTGTAAATTTATTAATAAATTAAATTATAAAAATATAAAAGGCTTTATATACGATAAGGGAAAAATATCAGCAACAAAAACAGCAATAGAATATTTTAATATGTCTTATATTGGACCAGGTCCTATGAATGATATTTTAAAAATTAAGAATAAAAAAACACATAGGCAACTTATTGGAGAATTAGTAGAGGTTGATTGGGAAAGGTATGAACCATTCTTAAAGCTAACAGATAATCAAATAAAAACTAAGGAAAAATTTATGGAAATATATTCTTTATCTCCGAGTGAGTTTATAGTTGGAATTAATTCTGGAGCTGCAGATACTTGGCCAAAATCATTACCAATAAAGAAAACTGTCAAATTAATCGAAGATATTTATAATACCTATAGATGTAAAATACTATTGTTCGGTGGACCTAATGAAGAAGAAAGAAATAAGGAAATATGTGCTTTAGTAAAAGCTCCGATTATCGATACTAGATGTAGTAATGATTTAATAGATTTCCAAGCTTTAATAAGTGTATGTAATCTTGTTATTTCTACAGATAGCCTGGGACTCCATATTGCTCTAGCATTAAAAATAAAAACAATAGTAATAATAGGGCCTACTTCAGTATCAGAGATAGAATTATATGGGATTGGGGAAAGGATAGTAGCAAAATCTGACCAAATATGTACCTACTCTAAAAATACAGATCCAGATATTATGAATAAGATTTCTTTAAAAGAAGTAATGGAAGCCATTAAGAAACTAAGAGCTAAAACTATCTCTTTAATTATAACTTCCTTTAAAGAAAAAACATTAAGTCGAGCAATAAAAGCAGCACTTAACCAAAAAACTAAACACAATTATAATGTTATAGTTGTAACTCCGGAAGATAAAGATTTAGAGATGACTGAAGGGCTAGGGGCGACGCCATTTAAAGACCCCGGGAAAGGGAAAAGTTTCGCACTCAATAAAGTCTTTAGTGAAATTAATTCAGACATTTTAATATTTACCGACGGTGATGTTTATATAAACGACACAGCAATAGAGGAAATAGTAAACAGTTTTTCTATGCCCAACATTGGATGTATCACTGGCAGGCCTATCCCAATAGAAAATAGGAAAACAAAATACGGCTATTGGGCAAATGTATTATTTAATGCTGCTCATAGATTAAGAAGAGATGCTTTTAATAATAATAAGTTTATAGAATGTTCAGGTTATCTATTTGCTTTCCGAGGTGGACATATTAAAAGTATCCCATTAGATGTAGCTGAAGATACATATATCCCTTACTTCTTCTCTGAAAAAGGATATAGAATAGGCTATGTAGAAAAGGCAGAAGTTTATGTTAAGAATGTAGATAACTTTAATGATTGGTTACTGCAGAAAATAAGGACAAGCAAAGCACATGAAACTCTTGATAAATATGTTGATACTAGTTCTACTAAAAAAGTTAAATCCCTCAGCACCGAAGCAAAGGGATTGTTTAAGGTGTTGCAAGAGCCTAATAATATAAAAGAGTTATATTGGACACTTCAATTAATTGCGGCAAGGGGTTATATGTGGGCCAAGGTTAAATCAGATATAACTATACGAAATAAACATTATAATGACGGATGGAAAAGCCCTCAGTCTACTAAATAATTTTTTACTACTCTATAGTACTCACGAAAGATTTATATACTCACACTCTCTCTATAGAGTATGAATATATTTTATAATGTGAAAATGGAGGTTAAAAAAAATGAGTGTTGAAATGATTAGTTCTGAAATGTTATTACTTTATCCTATTATGATTTTTATTGGATTCTCTTTCTTTGCACTGGTCTTAAGTTCTATCTTTGGTCCATCTAAGAGTAAGGCATATAGACAAGACTTATCTAATATGTATGTTGCTGGAAAGATTAAACAAATTGCTGAGAAAGATGATATTGACTTAGATAAGGAATTCTTAGAGTTTGCCAGAATAACCAAGAATAAAAAGATTGATATGGAAGCTTTAGATACAACTGTTGAGCGAGAACTGCAGGAAAAGTTAGCTGAGAGTAGGAAGGAAACAGCGCCAACTGAGGAATAAACCTTAAAATTTTTATTTTTTTATTTTTAAATTATATTATAGAACATGGGAAAAGATAATAGTCTTGACATTAGAAAAGCAAAAGTAATAAGCTTTCTTAGAAGTCCAAAGTTTATTTTTACTATAATTCTAATCCTACTGATAATCCTAGGAGTTTATATTAGAACCCTACCTATGACTGACCATGGAGGCATGCCTGGTCTATGGGATAATTCACAGAACGACTGGACACTAGGTCCCGATTTAGACCCTTGGTCTTTCGTTAAGAATGCAAAAATCATAGCTGACAATGGCTCTCTACCAGCTATAGATCATCTTAGAAACGTTCCACTGGGTGTAGACAACTCAAGAGAAACAATCCTTTTGCCATATATGATTTATGGCACATATTTAGTAGTTAATCTATTTGATGATTATAATATGGAATTCGCAGGCGCACTGTTTCCTGTAATAATGTTTGCATTGACTATTGTAATGTTCTTTTTATTCGTAAGAGAAATTTTTATTTCTGATGATAAAACAAAGGCTAATATTATAGCTTCAATCTCTACATTCTTTTTTATTGTGATACCTTCTCTACTCCCTAGAACAATCGCAGGCATTCCAGAAAAGGAATCTGTAGGATTTTTATTTATGTTTCTATCCTTTTACTTATTTTTAAAAGCCATTAAATCAAACAATATAAAAAGTTCTATATTATGGGGAGCTCTAGCAGGCATATCCACAGCGCTAATGAGATTTGTGTGGGGTGGCGCAGTTTATATATTTGGAGTAATCTTTCTTGTTATATTATTAGCCTTTTTGTTTAATAAGATAGATAATAAATCCTATGCTGCATATACTTCTTGGATGATTTCTGTATTTGTAGTAATGATTTTATTCTCTAGTTGGTTCACTATTGGTAGCTTATTTATTTTATCTTATACAAGCGTATGTATTATTTTATGGTTCTTTTTAACTCTCCATATAATACTATGGAATACTAAAGCAGCAGAGTCTACATTCCTTAATAAACTAAGTCAAAAAATACCAAAGAATATTATATCTATTATTGCCTCTTTAATAATATTAATACCATTATCATTAATAATCTTTGGACCTCAGTTTATATATGAAAAACTTCAAATAATATATGAATTATTATTTAATCCAATTACCGGGAGATGGAATACTACCGTCGCTGAGAATCGTCCTCCATTTTTAAATGAATGGATATCAAGCTTTGGACCATATGTTGGCAAAGTGCCTTTAATGTTTGCTTTATTTTTTAGCGGTGCTGTTGTGTTTTTTAAAGAAGCATTTATTAATCTAAAGAGAAAAGACTCAAATCGTATTACACTTATTTATTTAATCTTATTGCTTGGAATAATATTCTCTAAGATATCTCCATTGAGTATATTTAATGGTCATAACTTTATAAGTCAATTGTTTTTTGTAGGATCATTATTTTTCTTTATTATATCTTTGATATATTATTCTATTAAATATACTAAAGAAAACCACGATGGATTAAAAAAAGTAAAATTTGAATATCTATTATTGATATCATTATTTATTCTATGTTTATTCACAGTACGTGGGGCAATAAGATTAACTATGGTTTTGGCATCAGTGGTTCCTATCTTTGTTGGATATTTAATTGTTAAACTTGTATATAATGTTAAAGCTAATAGTCCAGATATTACAGGGAACAGAAATAGAGACGATATTGGACTTCCTAAAATCCTTGGAATATCTTTGCTAATAATTGTATTACTTTCTAGTGTTTTCACTGGATACACTTTTTATCAGGTATCAACGATACAATCATATAATATGGTTCCAGGCTATTATAATATACAATGGCAAAATGCTATGGATTGGGTAAGAGATACAACACAACCTGACGCTGTATTTGCTCACTGGTGGGATTATGGTTATTGGATTCAGGCGATAGGAGAAAGGGCAACTATCACAGACGGAGGAAATGTAATAACTTATTGGAATTATCTAATGGGGAGACATGTTCTTACAGGAAACAATCAGGAAGATGCATTAGAATTTTTATATAACCATGAAGCAGATTATTTATTAATTGATAGTACTGATATCGGAAAGTATGGTGCATATAGTAGTATCGGAAGTAATAAAGATTATGATAGATTCTCAATAGTTTCTACAATGCTTCTAGATACTGAACAAACACATGAAACTGCAAATTCAGTTGCTTATTTTTACAATGGCAGAATAGGGTTAGATGAAGATATAATTTATAAAACAAACGAAACATCTTATTTTTTTCCACAATCACAATCAGTTATTTATGGCATTTTAGTGACAGAAAATAATAATACAATTGAAAAAGTTGAAGCTCTAATATTTAATAAGGGTACACTAACTTCTATACCTTTAAGATATGCTCAAAATGAATATGAATATTATGATGCTGGTATTGGATTAAATGGGACAATAAAAATAATACCTAGAGTTGATAATCTTGGTAATTTATATCCTAAGGGCGCATTGCTTTATGTTTCTCCTAGAGTAACTAAAACTTTATTCTCACATTTATATCTTCTAGATGACCCTACTAATAAATTTAGTAATTTTGAACTCTCACGAGTAGAGCCTAATATTTTTACACAAGATAATAGTATATTTTATTATGATCCTGTTGGAATAATAGGCCCTATTAAAATATGGTCTATAATTTATTCTGGTAATGAAAAGTTTAAACAAGAGTATCTTGATATTGATTCTACAAAATACCTTGATTGGAAACTTTAAGTCACTACCATATAGTAGTACCGAAAGATTTATAAAGGATAGTCTGTATAGATATATAGTACTACTATACAATGGCACCAGAAGAAGAGAACAAAACTGAGGAAAAAGATAAGCCAGAGGTATTTGAAAAGGCTTGTCCTCACTGTAGTAAACTATTTTATTCTCTTAGTGAAAGACAATTGCTTTTTAATTATACTAGCCATATAGGTTCGTGTAAATTCAAAAATGAAAATAAAAGGAAAAGAAAAAATGAGTAATATAAAATTATCTGATTTTTTAAACTTCAATGGAATAGCTTATGGATTCTTTTTGATATTTTTTATGATTTTTATTGGTAAATTTGGTTTGATTAATTTAATATTAGAACCAATAACTAAGTGGCATATGATATTTAATATTGGAGTATGGTTTGTTTTAGTTATGTTCTGTATGGAGAATTTTTTTAATGCAGCAGAAGAAACCAAACAACATAGATTAGAAAGGGAGAAAAAGAAATAGAATGGCATTAGGATGTTTTGCGGGATTTGTGGGATTTGATTGTAGTATATTGTGGATTATTATAATATTATTATTCTTCTCGGCTGCAGTATTCAGAAAGAATATAGCAGAGGGACTTCTCGATATGGATTTTTCATTAATAGGTGGCTCTGTTGCTGGGGCTTTGGTATTTATAATTATGATGTATATAACTCACTCTATGAAGTGGGGTGGAATTGTCGGATTTCTTGGAGTAGTAGTTGGTGGATTTCTTGGGGCAGGATTTCTACCTGATGGACAAAGTGATTCTGGAGGTGATGATGGTGGCTGGTTCTGATAATACGGTAACGATAGATGGTAAAAAGATAAAAAAGACTAAGGGTAATTATTGTTTCCCAAATTTCTTAGGTAATGTAATGGCTAAAGTTGGACAAAGAATTCAATATGAATCATCATTATTAAGTATGACTTTAATTCTTATTGGACTAGTTGTTATGGCAATCGTAACTATATTTGGAACTGATTTATCATTATTTATTAAAATAATGACTGGAGTAAATTGCGCAGCGGCATTTGTATTTCTATCATCTAGTTTAATAACTACATTCCAACAATATCAAGCATATCTGGGGATAATGGGGATAATGGAAACTGAAGAGGATATTATTAAATCAGTGTCATCAATAGATGAGCCTAAATAAAAATTAGTATAAAAATTATTGAAAGGAGGAATAAAAATATGGATAAAGAAACAACGGGGAATATGGATGAAGATTTTAACATTGAGGAGTTATTGGGAGAAGATGAAGATAATCCAGTAGATGAAGTGGCTGAGGAACCAATTATTAAACCAGAGAAAAAGAGCAAGGGAAGACCAAAAGGAGTAGCTAATAAAAAAGATACACCTAAGGTTCCAGTTGAAATATCTGAGGCCGAGAAAGATCTTTCTGAGATGGAATGGCAAATTATCTCACAATCAGCATATGATGGGTATCAAAACATAAAAACTGGAGAAGTGATAGGCAACGTAGAGGCTATTAGGAGAACTTTGTGTTATGCTCAAGAGGCAGCAAGAAACTCAAGATAAAAATGGTTAAGAAAAAAACAGAGCCTAAAAAAGAATTAGAATTAGGGAAATCAGAAGATGTAAGGAATAAATTTATGACTTACTTTCTACTGTTTTTTCCAACAATAATTTTAATATCAATACCAGATATAATAAATGGAAGTATTATATTAAGTATGTCTCTTAAGGGATTAATAGCATTTTATCAATTTGTTACATTGAAAACATTTGTAGATAAACACTACGAATAATTTTTAAAAATATATAACAAAACAACCTATATAAAATAACTTAAAAATATGGCTCCTGTTGTGGGCCATATTTTTATTCAATTAAAAAACAATGATAAAAAAAATTAGATTAGCATTTATAGTAAATAGAGAAACTTTTCGTATAGAGATAGATGGAAAAAATATATGGTATACGGATAGGAGATGGGATAGAGCTATTAAATTAATCCCTAAGGATGAGGATTTTATAAAGAAGATACTTTTTAGTCGTGGGAAAATACCAAATATTATAAAAGACTTATTTGCACTTACTAAAAAAGAAAAAAAAGAATATGATAATGCTAAAGATTCAAGAGAGCTAGCAGATATATGTATAAGAGACTGTAGAAAAATGGGAGCAAGACTATTAAAAAAAGAAGTAGAACAAGATACCGTATCTGAAGATGCCGAATCTGAGGATACTGAATCTGAAAATGATATAAATAATATTAAAACAAAAAAAGATGGCTAGTTTTGATAGTATTTTAAATGCAGTTATTCCTTGGGCTGTCGCTTTTATTGGTATTTATTTATTATATAGACCATTAAAAGAACCACTTGATCCATTGTTTGCAGGAATAGTAAATTTTATTAGAGCAATAAAAAGAATGATAACAGGAGAAGATCGTGAAAATTCTTTAATTGAAGAAATAGATACTATTGAATATGAGTAAACTCCATAAATTAAATAAAATAAAGAATATGAAAAAAGATAAAGAAAAAAAAATGATACTTTGGGAAGGATTTAAAAAAGAACTTCCATGGATATTCCTTTGGATACTAATTGGATTAATGGTTTTTGGATACTACCAAGATAAAAAAATATGTGAAGAAGTTTTAGTTAATCCTTGCGATGCTTGCTATAAACTAAATCAAACATTAATGGATTCTGATTATTTATTTACAGATATTGTAATACAGGATACTTTTGAATATAATGATGTTTATATAAATGAATCACTTATTCCCATTGAAGATAAAAATCCAAATGCTAGGACTATGTCTAATTATAGAGAATGAAAGATAAAAACAATACCATTAAGGTTCCATTAATTTATGCATATATATATATGAAAATTAAAAAACAAATGAAGGGTGGTAGAATTTCTGGCTCAAATTTAGGAAAAATTATTCAGAAAGTGATTTTGTGTGATAAAGATGGAGGGACTAAAGGTATCCCTAAAAGATATCGTTATGATATTATAAAAGACCTTATTAATTTAGGTCTTATAGAAAGAGTTGGAATGATACGGAGAGATTATATATATAAAGATGAAAATAAAAATATTACAGAGATTGTAGAAAGATTGAAAGATTGGAATATAAGTGAAAAGTTAAGAAAAGATAAAGTGGTTAAAGAAAAATTAGGAGTAGTATTAGATATTTTAGATAAAGACCCAATATATAGAGTTGTTAAGAGTACGTGCGATAAGCAAATAAATCAGGCATTCTGGTGAATAATAATTTTTTAAAATTATTATGAGTATTTATGTTAATAAATGTGATGCTTTTTTTAGAATCATAATATTCTTCTAAATATGTTAACCATATTTTCTTTTTTTTAGATTTCTTTATAAGTTTTAACATCTTAATTTTAAGATAAGTCTTCTTTAACTTTTCCTAATGTTAAAGCTGTAGTTGCTGCCTTACCTGTTGCTTCAATTATATCCTTACCAGTATCCTTATATACTTCAATCTTACTTTTTTCTCCATCCATACAAAAACCTCCTTTCCATATTTATATTATTAAGTACCAAACGCACCTTCAACAGCACCTAAAGTTACTGCGAATACAACCAATGCTCCACACACAACTATAGCCTTCCCGGCAGTCTTAACTATATCTTTCCCAGTATCCTCTGTCCATATCTCTTTCTCTTTCATTTTAAATTATATATTTATAATTTAGCAACTGAACCAGCTACAGCTCCTATCAAAGGAACTGCCACTAAAATATCAATAGATCCTTTAATCATATCCCCTTTCTTTCCTTTCCCCTTTAGTGAATCGTCTGCCATCTTAGCTGACTTTCCAACCAAAGCTAAGGACATCATTCCAGGAACTATCCCAGCAATATCTTTATGTAATGGTGCCATTTAATTAAAAAAGTCCTTTACTTCAACTATATCATCTTTTATGAAATTAATCTTTCTTTTTGAATCTACTTTAAACTCAACTTTATTAAATTTCTCTACCATCTCTTTATCAAATGGTGTAATATCTTTAGCATTTATTGTTTCTTTATACATTTTATTATTAAAATATAGATAAATGGAATATATCTTTACTTACCCTAAGTAGTTAAAATATCTAACTCCTTAGATTAAGTAAATATATACTACCATTTTAATCAATACAATATCTTTAATACTACCAGAGACCTTCTCTTCTGCCTACTTCATGAAATAATCCAATTCCAATTCCAAGCAACGCTAGTGCAAAGAATCCAGGAACTAAATTAAGTATTGTTCTCTGCCATCCTTCTGTTAAATAAGTTAACTCACAATATTGATAAGTTGCTGCAGTAGTATTATATCCTGTATCATTTACATTCGCACTATTATTAAACATTATAGCTCCTGTAGATGCTGTAAAATTATAATCGACATCAGTCCAAATTACTGAACCATTATGTAGAATTAAACCTGTAATCGGACATCCAACAGACCTCCATCCAGTAGGTATATTCGCGATATAAAATGTAAACCCTCCTACAATTTCTCCTTTACCAGCTGCGGTTGTATTTCTAGCTTCTGTATAAGTAATGTTTTCGTGAGAAACATTAACAATACTTGTTAAACCGGTTGTTTCAGTAGCGATTACGCCAATCAATGAAACACCAATAATTAAAGCTATAAATCCTGCAATTAAAATAGTTATATTTTTATTTTCCATTTATCTTTTACCCCCTTTCATTAATATAAGTTTAATATTCATCTTTATTTTTACCTTCCTTTGTTGCTTTCTTTATATCCCCTACTATGGCAAATTCTCTTTCAGTTCTAATCTTCCACTTACTACTAGGATCATGCCTCATATTCATATGTTGTCTCTTTCTATTCATAGGCTTACAGTCAAACTGATTTTTAACTCCATCATTATCCCAATCTCCCATAGGTCTTAATCTAGGATTAGCCCACTTAGCTTCTGCCCAGTTCATCTTCTTTCTATCCATTGGTTCTTTCATATTCCAAACTGATTTCATTTCTTCTTTTTATAAGTAAGTTTTGCTTTCTTCATTGCTTCACTTAGCTTTGCTCCTTTATTTTTTGCTTTCATCTTAATATAAACCTTACTTAAATGCGTTTGCCATGGATTAATCGACTTAGCCTTTGGTTTTACTTTTAATTTTATTTTTTGTTTTTCCATTTGTTGTTACCTCCATCGTGTTTAATTATAAACTTCCTAGCCCCTGCTTGATAAACCATATCTTTTTAGTTCTACTATCGGGTCTTTCATAACTTGTCCCTATTACATTATATCCCCTGTTCTGAAGGCCTTTAATTATCTTTGGCACATTGGCTGTCTTTACACGTGTTTCGCGCTCAGCGGCGCCGCAAACGGCTCTGTGCGCATTCCTAATAGCCATGTCTATATCACCATTCTTTCCATTGTTATTTGATTTAAAAAAATCATTTACCATGGTGTCCATGGCCTTGATGGCTTATCTCTTTTTTGAATTTTCATATTATCTTCTTACCCATGCCTCCCTTTGTGGTAGTTGAACTAATGTTTTTCTTCCAGTCATTAGATCTTCTTGTAATTTATATCCAGGTGGAATTCCATATGAACCAGGCACTGCAGTCATAGGCTCAACCCTTTGAATTCTTTGAGGTTGTGTCCTAATTTGCTGTTGTGGGATTTGTTGTTCTACTACTTGTTGAGGAACTTGTTGGGCTTGTTGTTGTATTGTTTGTTGCTCAATCTCTTCTTGGGGTAGCTGTTGTATATCTTCTGTCTGGGCCTCAGCTTGCTTGGCTTCCTTAATGGCTCTTAACCTAGCCATCCTTGCATTTATTTCTTCCTGAGCTGCAGTTACTTCCTCTGGAGATAACCCTCTTTTGGCTAATGCAAATCTTTGCTGTATTTCGGCTTTAGTTTCTACAGTTTTTGCTTGCTTTTTTAATTGCTTCCTTATTTTATGATATTCTACTGCAGGTATAGGCTCTCCTGTTCTTGGATCTTTATAGTCGTATGATCCCTTTGGCCTTCCTGCGCCAGCCTGCTTTTGTCCTTTAGCTCTCTTGCTTGTGGTGGTTTGTGATCCACTAACACCTGTAGCCGTTTCTACTACTTTAACCACAGCCTTACCTGCTCTCTGAATTGCCTGAGCAGTCGGACTTTGAACTCTAATAACCGTGACTTTCTTGTCTTTTCCTTTTCCGGTTACAATTGTCTTTGTCGTGCCACTAAGGAAACCACTAACAGCCTTTCCTGTTGTTCGTACTATCTTGGGTGGACGAGTAGCTTTTTCTATTGCTCTTATCTTCTCTCTAACACTACTCTTTGTCGCTCTCTCAGCCTTATATTCCTCCGCACTTTGTCCTTTTCTCCCACCAGTGATAATACCTATAAATCTACTAAAGGCTCCATCCTTAGATGGATCAAGAGGTTTACAATCCCTAGAATTAACCAACCCATCAAAATCAGCATCTGAATTTGGATTCATATTAGGAAATTTATGTTTTAATTGTTTCCAATTCATTTGTCTGGTTTTATTAACACTATAAGCAACGCCTTTCTTTGAATTATTTATTTTACTCTTAGCCCTACCTTTTGGGGAAGCTCTTGAGCGAGCTAGTGTTGGAGATAAATTATTTAGAAGTAAGCTATTGGGTATTTTTGATATCCTCAAATCAATATTTTTATTATGGTTAGAACTACTTTTGCCAATACTATTCTTACTTCTTCCAGATTTTCTTTTCATCTTTCTTATATTACTAGTAATCCCCTATATTTAAAGTTTGCGTTAAGTGTTGTCATATCACCGATGTCGCAAAATTTATTAATCCTCTAAAAAAATAAAATAATGCAAACGTACCTAAAATTAATGTTGCAAATCCACCAACATATCCTATGGCAAATGTCATTAAAAATAAGGATGTTATTAATACATTCGTTATAAAGCTTTCTCTACCTAGCATTCCTATTAGAAATATTAGCGCAGCTAAACCTATACCAGAAATAAATATTCCCCCAAAGACTACTTCTACAAATAAGTAGAATAAATCAAAAGCTGCTATAGCCACCATTTTAGTTTATTTTCTCCATTGTTTTATTTATTTTATTTATTATCATTAATCTGCATTTCTCCAAAACTTTAGCACGACATAAAGATATGTTATTAGAAGTGGAGCTGCAAATATTATAGCGATATATGAAGAAGAAGAACTTAATACTTCCCACTGATTAAATCTGTTATATAATTCTGCAAACGACACACCAAAGCTTAAAAATACACCAGTTATACCTGCGAATACCAAAAAATCTGATTTTGTCCAGAATGAACCAACAACGATTCCAGCTACGGCAGATAATGCTACGGCATCAAACATAAGATCTACAATAGATAAACTCTGCCAATTTTCTGGGTGAAATATTAAATCCCATAAACTAGACCCTGGTACATCTCCTCCAACAAAAATTACTATAGATAAATTAATAGCAACAATAAATAGCAATAATGGAAGTAGTTTCCCCATACTAAGCTTCTCTCCCTAATTTATTAAATATAAATCCTACTGTAAATAATGATGTAATTAATGCTACAACATATTGATCCATCCATCCATTTACTCCAGTATAACTAAGTGTCAAAAATCCTGCATAAGAGCCAAATAATATTATAAAATTCATAAACACTAAAGAGCCACCAGTAGTTATTAGATCCCATCCAGTTGTCTTACTTAAAAATGCCATTATAATTGCTAACATAAGAAAAAAGAATACTACCCTAGAATATTCTTGTCTATTATTATCGCTACCAAATTCATTAAGGTCTCTAGCATGCTTAAAAAATGCAACAATAGTTCCCCTCTCAGGAATATTTACAGTCATAATTATCCAATAAGCATCTGCATCAAGAATAAAATATCCGTCTCCAATATTTACAGAATAAACCGATCTAACACTCTTATTTTCTCCAACAGGTATAGATAATGATAAGTTCCCACCTTGAGAATTACATCCTGTAGTTAAGCCTAATGAGACAGAATCATTATTAATTACTTCCATCTTACATGAAACAAGATTGGTTAAATTTGCGGTTATATTAAATAAAAATATTTGTGTAGTATTAGGAAATATTACTTTTCCTAAGTCGGGATAAACCACCCATGATAATCCTTCCATGCTAGAATTATAAGCTGCAGCAGAACCTCCGGTCCCCATAACAACAGTATAAATTGAAGAGGATGGCCTTACTATAACCTGCTGCGTTGTATATCCACTCTTTGTAAATGTTATTCTGTGGTCATAATCTGGATTCAGCCATGCCGTAAATCCACCTGCGGAATCAGTTATTCCCTGCTCGACTAATGTCCATACACCAGCAAATTGTCTTTCAACCTTAACTGCAACTCCCTGTATCCCATTACCAACGGTGTCTTGCACTTGATAAACTGAATATGTTCCGTCTGCAGATGCTAACATATAAAGTGTAGGTGTTGATGTAGTATTAGTTAAAGACCCGGATGTTGACCATCTTCTTTGAGGATATCCTGTATCTGAATATTGAAGTTCAACTGCGCTGGTTACAGTTTTATCTGAAGGGCTAAAACAAAATCCATAAGATTCATTAGCGTCTGTTGTTGAATAAAGTAATGTTTTATTTATAGTTCCATCTCCTAAATAATAAGTCCAAGTTGAAGTATCGATTGTAGCATTAGTTGCTATTGTTGTTTCCTCATCTTTAAATGTAAGATTAATATAAGGAACTGTTAATGTCGAGTTACATAGTCCTAATGATATTCTTCCTACTGATTGATTAATTGTTTGGGTTTGGAATACTTCACTTCCATATGTTACGTTCCAATAGAACGATTTATTTTGAGCAGTTGCGATAGTAACCGTTGGTATAATTCTATTTCTAGTGAACTCTATCTCTGGACCACTCCCTGCTTTAGTTCCTGCGTAAGAAGTACCATCATAAACTAAATCTGCTAAGACTAGCTCGCTCCCATCAGAAGTTAAGTTTATCTTGAATCCTTCTGCCGCGCTTTCATATGTTGTCGAATTGTATGTTTGTAAATTGCCGAATATTATTCGCTTTATTGTTCTGTTTTCTGTTGCGAATCCGCAGTCTCCATCTGAGTCGCATGCTTGACATGTCCATAGAGTTGGTCCTAATATTGTTTGGTTAAATAACTGTGTAGTATAATTCCCTCCCTCAAAAGATTTAAAATATATTCTGTACCCTCCTCCTTCTCCTGTCGGTAGTTTTGTTGTTGAGTTCATTAAACTGCCAACAAGCGAAGGTGCCGTTGATGTTCCTCTTAAATTCAACCCACCACTTATTTCGAGAATCATTATATCTCCATTAGCAAAAAACTCAGAATAATCTGATTCTGAGAAGTTTATTACTCTAGCATCATTTGATGGAAAGACTGTAACTTTTGTTGCAACTGTAATATTATTTTTTATTATATTTGCAGTAACTATTGACCCTGCACCATTCGATTCACTTAACGAGAATGACTGCAAATATACAAAACTCCCATTTATTATAAATGTAGAATTTCTGGAAGAATATTCTACGCTTCCAGCTGATCCACTAAAATATTCTAGTTCACCTGTCCCAAATAATACCTCTGCTACTTTTTCAAAGGTTCCAGATTTATTCGTAAATAAACTTACATTAGTTATTATTGCCCCTCCAGTTACATTAACAGAACAGTTGAATTCTACATCGGAAGTTAATGACGTATAATTGTCCACCGGAGAAATAAGAATAACTTCTCCATCATCGCCACTAGATATATTCCCCCAAGTTGCCCATTCAGTTAATGTCTCTCCTTGAGTTTTAATAACCCAGTCAACTGATCTTGATGGCTTTTTATTTGCATCTAATTTAACTTCATAAATATCTGATGGCATTAATGTTCCTAAGTTATAATTAACCCATCCATCATGAGAGCCAACTTTAATATTATCATAGATATCGTTAATATAACACTGAGTTATGTTTCCGGCTTGTGAACAAATCTCTTCTTCATCAACTTTTTGATATTCATAATCATCAACTACTCCCCAATACTTGAACTGATAATTTCTAACATCTTGTTTAACTCTGGCACCATCATATTTAATTGTATAAAAATCAACTTCATTAATTAAAACTGAATCTTCCCCTAAATAAATTTCCATTGTAGAACTGCACTCTTGTCCACACACTGAAGTATGTTGTGTAATTGCTCCTTGGAATAAGATTTTACCTAGGCCGAAAACATTTGTTATTTCGATTGGGGCGTATTTATCCCAAATAGAATTATATATTATTTCCTCTCCTCCTACATTAAAGGTACTGCCCTTTGTATCTATAGAATCTTTAACATTATCTATTTCCATAGCCGAGGCTATTGGCATAGCCGTTGCTACTAATAGAAACATTAATGTTAAGAACATGATAGTCGGACGTAGTCCGTCCACATGCTTCGCATGAGATAAAGACTTTTTATTTGCCATCTTTATCTAAAGTTAATACTGTCCTGGGTATCCGTATTGTGGTTCTGGTCTATCCATTAGTCTTCCGGACATCAGCATCGTTATAAGGGCGATGAGGACTCCTAAGACAATAAACGGTATAATAAGGTCAATTATCGTACAGCTTAATGCATTATTATTCCCTGATGGGAGATATGACTGATTGGTCACACTGCAGCCCGCTCCGCTAGCACTTTGATCTACGTAGCCCGCACAATTTAGGTTTGAACAACCTTGTGTGTCCTGAAGTACGTTTGACACCGCCGGTAGGGTGGCTATGAAAATTAGGAGCGACATTATGAGGATCATGATGCCTACCATGAACATCTGGCCGCCTTTGTTATTGTTTAACATTTTGTTTTTTTATTCCTCCTTTCAGTATTATTAAGTTTCAGTTCTTTCTTTATTTAATATTCTTAGTTCCATACTACTAATACTAGTAGTTTTCTATTTAAATAGATTGCGTTAATTGATTGAGTCTTGGTGTGTGTTTGCGGGACAAGATTACTACCATAGGGTAGTATCATAAGATTTATATAGTCTAGTTGGCTAGTTAATTAATGGGTAAAAAGAAAAAGGAATGTAGGGATTGTGGAAAACTATGTGAAGGAATTAGATGTAGAGATTGTTGGAAGATTGGTTTTAAGAAGAAAAACAATAAGGTAAAAATAGTTTGTAAACTATGTGGAGAAGAAAAGGATGTTTATCCTTCATATATTAAAAAAGGTGGCAAATATTGTTCAGTAAAATGTATGGGAATAGACAGAAGGAGTCGTATTAAAATAACTTGTGGAGTATGTGAAAGAGAGTTTGATGTCAAGCCTTCGGTGATTAAGAAAGGTGGAGGCAAATATTGTTCGTCAAAATGCAATGGAATAGCACGAATAAAGGAAAAAATAAAAAAAGCTTGTGGAGTATGTGATAAGATAATAGAATTTAGTCCTTCTGGTATTAAGAACGGCAATGGAAAATATTGTTCAGAAAAGTGTATGGGTATGGCAAGAAGAAGCCGAATTAAAATAACTTGTGAAGTATGTGGGGAAGAGAAAGAAGTCGTACCTTCAGCAATTAAAAATGGCGGAGGTAAATATTGTTCGAGAAAATGCATGGGTATATCAAAAATAAAAGATAAGATACAAATAATTTGTGAAGTATGTGGTAAAGAAAAAGAGATTCAGCATTCGGTAATTAAAAATGGAGGAGGAAAATATTGTTCGTTGAAATGCTATCATAATAGGAATGGAAAAAAGACAAAAATAACTTGTGAAGTATGTGGGGAAGAAAAAGAGATTATACCTTCAGTAATCAAAAAGAGGGGATGTAAATATTGTTCTATAGAGTGTAGTGGTATAGCGCATAGTAGGGAAAATGGATCTAACTGGCAAGGTGGAAAATCTTTCGAACCTTATCCTATTGCTTGGACAGCAAGACTTAGAAAAGAAATTAGAAACAGGGACAACAATAGATGCATGAGATGTGGAAGAGCAAGGGAAGAATTTAAGAAAGCTTTATCCGTTCATCATATAGACGCTAATAAAGACAATTGTAATCCCAATAATCTTATATCATTATGTGACCATATTAAAGGGAGTTGTCATGGACTTGCTCGAGGTAAAGAAGAATTATTTGCTAAAGGATTTAAAAATACCCTTACAAGATTGTATGGATACAAATATAAATAATAATTTACTTCTTAAGTTTAAGTAACCTTAATTTTTTCAATCTCTTCTCCATAGGTAAAACTCCTAATGTGTAATAATTATCAAACTCTCTAAGATGATCTTTAGCTATTCGCGCTGCTACCTTTTTGGATTTCGTATGTTCCATTTCTATACGAACACCTATCTTTAATTCTCTTTTGTTGTATTTCATTTTATCTTTATTTTGTTTCTATTCCCCGTCACAAAAGCTATGCCTTCCCTTAGCCTTCTCGTCGCAAGGTGTCCAGAATGAACCTTTAGGGTCATCCTTTATATCCCTTTTTGAATTCCTCTTTTTGTCTTCACTATAAAGATCTAATCCATAGTGTCCTATTGGATAATTATAGCCTTCTCTATACCCATTTACTTTATTCTTTTTATATTCCATATTTTACCTCCGTATGTATTTAATTAGTAACTATGCATTCCAGGTATGCCCCAATAACCTTCTGGACCTTTAACCTTTCTATCCTCATAAACAGAGTCATCTATCTTACAGCATGCTTCGGCTCGTTGAGCCCTATCGCTATACTTCTTATTTTTATTGTATTCCATGTTTTATTTTACCTCCGTATGTATTTAATTAGTAACTATGCATTCCAGGTATGCCCCAATAACCCTCTGGGCCCATATGCTTTTTGCCCTTCATCTTATAGCCGTCCATATCATGATAATCTTCCATCTTCTTTTTTCTCTTCATCATCATCTTTTTATAATCATCTTCATTCATGCCCATTTCATAATACCCTTTAGGATATTCTGACCCACAGCATGCTTCAGTTTTCTTTTTATCGTATTCCATTATTTTTACCTCCATTGGATTTAGTGGCCTCAGTTTGAATTTTAATTTTCAGGTCTATATTTTTTATACCCTTCCAATCTTTCCATTCCTTGGTGGCATAACAAAGGGATCTTTGTTTATCTTTATATTTAGAGCATGGCATTATATCCTACCTCCAAAACTCCAAAGGGCAGGTCATAAGACCTACCGCATTGGCTCCGAATAATTAGTGACTGAGGATCACATGTTATAGAGTATAATATTACAGCCATTTTACTTCTCCTGCTTGTTGTTTTCTTTTCTTAATACCCTTAGCAGTAATTGCTTCAAATTCTCCCTTAGTTGCAATTCTAGCTTTTCTTTTTTGTATAAATGTTAATGGATCTTTAACTTCTTTTCCTTTAACTATTCTTCCACGATATTCTTCTTTAAGTTCAGCTCTAGTTATAGGGGCTAAATTAAGTGTTCCACCTATCCCATTCCCTTTCTTCAGTCTAAATGAAACCTCTGCTCCTGCTTTCGTTTCTTTTCTACCAAGGGCTAACGCTTCTCCCTCTGATAATGCAAATGGTGTTATGTCTACCCATTCCCCACCTCTTTTAATTTCAACTTCATAACCTGGCTTTCGCTTTGGTTTTGGTTTTAATGCTATTAGTCTTGGTTTTGGTCTTCTACTGTCTTTTAATAATGGTATTGGTTTTGGTGGTTTAGGTGTAGGTCTTGGTTTAGTAATAGCTCTAGGTCTCGCCATAAGTATTGGTTTTAATACTGGCTTAAGTGCAGGTTTTAATGCTGGCTTTAATGCTGGTCTAAGCGCTGGCTTAAGTAATGGTTCAAGCATAGGCTTCAACGCTGGCTTTAATGCTGGTCTAAGCGCTGGCTTAAGTAATGGTTCAAGCATAGGCTTCAACGCTGGCTTTAATGTAGGTTTAAGAACTACTTCAGGTACTATTGCCGGTATAGCTGCCGGTATTATTTTTGGTTCAGCCCTTGGCTCCAACGATGGTTCAAGCTTAGGTATTAATATCTGTGCTGGAGTAATAACAATATCCATTCTATAGGCTGGCTCAACAGCTGCTCTTTCATATAATCCTGTGCCGGCCCAGACAGAGGGGACAGCTCTAGCTACAACTGAAGGTTTAGTTGGAACAACAACTGCCTTTGGAGTTGGGGCCTTTATAGGAGTAAGTGGAGCTTTTGGTAAAGGTGTTGGAGGAATCATTTTAACTTCTTGAAATGTTTTTGCAAAAGGTGCTTTCTTTATTTTAGCAGGAGTAATTCCGAACGTTTCAGGCGGTCCTATGTCAACTGGCTTCTTTATTCTGATAATCTTTATCTCTAATCCAGGCATCTTACCAACAGCTCTTGGTGATGCTCCTGTGGCTTTTGTTATATCTTTTATAATTGTTTCTGACCTAAAAAATTCTACTGGAGCATCTTTTGGAATCTCTTTGGTTATTAATCCAAACTTAGAAGACCTCCCTAATGTAGTAATAGGTTCAACGGCAGTAACCGCCTCTGCCCTAGTAATTCTTCTTCCAAGTGGTGCCAATGGTTCATATGTTACCGGAGTAGAAATCTGAGTTTGATATTTTTTCAAAATTTCAGGAGTTCTCTTAAAAGAAGCTGGAATTCCTCCCTGAAATTCAGTTGCTAATTTTCTCCACATTTCCTGTTGATGTTTAGGAAGTTTTTGGAACTGAGCCAAGGTTGTCGGTGCAGCTGGTCCTCCAGTAATTAGAGGCTTAGTAAAAAGCTCCTTCTCTCCTTTTAAAAATTTTTCTAAAGTTTCAGGTTTAATTGCTCTTGTTTCTAACGCTAATCCTGGTCGGCCTTCCACTACTGGCTCAGGCGTCCAACGATACCTAACCTTTGGCTTAGTGACCTCAACTAACTTAGGATCCTTCCCAATCCATTTTTCCCACCTCTTTTGTACAAGTGCCTCTCTAGCAGGGATTGGCTGAGTAATTTCATACTTAGCAACAGTAGTAATCTTGCCAGTTAATGGGTCAGTAATTTGTACCTGCTTTTCAATTCCAGTTGGCTTAGGGATTTTGTATGGCAAGGGTTTTATTATTGGAGTTTTAGCATATCTAGTTATTTGTCTACCACCAATAAAAACACCTG
>SDBT01000517.1_pt1 | contig 61153 bp, 40 predicted proteins | sample 2277101 | NCBI WGS metagenome assembly SDBT01 (sample SAMN10404973, study PRJNA504765) | marine sediment metagenome | isolation source: marine sediment core GS10_PC15, 103 cmbsf | place: Arctic Ocean: Southern Knipovich Ridge | collected 2010 | reverse complement strand
GCCTGGCGGTGGCCGAGCGCTTCGCCCTGGAGAACAAGCGGGTGCTCGTGCTGCTGACGGACATGACGGCCTTTTCCGACGCGCTGAAGGAAATCGCCATCACGATGGAGCAGATCCCCTCCAACCGCGGGTATCCGGGCGACCTCTACACGCAGTTGGCTCGCCGGTACGAAAAGGCCGTGGACTTCGACGGCGCCGGCTCGGTGACGGTGCTGGCCTGCACGACCATGCCTGGCGACGACGACACCCACCCCGTCCCGGACAACACCGGCTACATCACTGAAGGGCAGTTCTATCTCCGCGAGGGCGTGATCGATCCGTTCCGCTCGCTGTCGCGTCTGAAGCAGCAGGTCAACGGCCAGACGCGGGACGACCACCGCGCCGTGATGAACGCCTGCATACAGCTCTACGCCCTTTGCCGCGAAAGCCGCGAAAAACGAGACATGGGCTTCGAGATGTCACAGTGGGACAACCAACTGCTCAAATACGGCCAGTTCTTCGAAGAACGAATCATGGACCTGCGTGTGAACATCCCGCTGGAAGAGGCGCTGGACAATTGCTGGGAGATCCTGGCCGAATGCTTCCACCCCAGAGAGACCGGCATTCGGAAAAGCGTCGTCGAAACACACTGGCCAAAGAAGCTCGCCGAAGAAAGCGAAAACGAAGTGGAACCTGAACCCGCGGCCGCAACGGCGTAGAATCCGCAATCCGCAATGGGACGATGGCTAGGAAGATCAAGCTAACACGGCCTGAGCTCAGGCGGCAGCGCGACGCCCTGGAGAGGTTCGATCGCTACCTGCCGATGCTGAAGCTCAAGCAGCAGCAGCTCCAGCTTACCGTCCGCGAGGTGGTCAAGAAGCGCCACGCCGCCAAGAAGGCCACCGCCGAGGCACAGGCGAAGTTCGAACCGTACAAGAACATCCTGGCCGACGTGGCCGGCCTGAACGTCCGCGAGCTTGCCAAGCCGCATCGCGTGCGGACCTCGGCGGCCAACATCGCCGGCGTCAACGTGCCTATCTTCGAGGGCGCGGACTTCCCGGCCGCTACGTATAGCCTCTTTGCCACCCCGCCGTGGGTGGATGAGGCTTTGATGGACTTAAGAGAGATCTCCCGGCACCAGGCCGAGGTCAACGTGCTGACCGAAGAATACAGACTCCTGCACCGCGAGCTGATCAAGATCATCCAGCGGGTAAACCTGTTTGAGAAGATCATGATTCCCGGGGCCCGCGAGGCGATCCGCATTATCCGCATCCACCTCGGCGACGAGATGACCGCCGCGGTCGGCCGAGCCAAGATCGCAAAGGCCAAGATCGCCGAAAGCGAGGCCAGCATCTACGGGCCGCGCGAGGCAAATAACCACCTGGAGGCCCAAGCCGTATGATCGCCAAGATGCAAAAGGCCTTCGTCGTTGCGCGCCGGGCGGATCGCGACCGCCTGCTGGAAGCTCTGCGCGAGTTGGGCGCCGTGCATCTGCAACCGCACGATGCGGAAAAGGCCACCGCCGCTGAGGAAACGCTAAGGCAGCTCGACCACCTAGGTCGGGCGATTCAGGTGTTGGAGGGTCTCGAGCCGCAAGGGCAGCCGCCGGACCTATCGGCAGTCGAAGCAGCCGAGGAGGTCCTGCGAGGCCAGCGCGCGGAGGCCGAGAAACGCTCCCGCCTCTCGGCGCTGCACCGGGAAATCGACCAACTCGAGCTTTGGGGCGACGTGCGGCTGGAACAGTTCAACCAGCTCCGCCGGAACGGAATCGAGCTAAAGTTCTATTCGGCGCCCGCCGAGCGGGCAGGCGAATTCGAGGCTGAACTCGTCCGCATCATCCGCCCGCTGCCTCAAAAGCGCGACCTCGTGGCCGTGGTCGTCCGCGGAGACGCTTCGCAACTGAAGATTCCCGACGAGGCCCGAGAGATCGAACTTCCCCAGCGTGACCGGCCCGCCATTCGCCGGGAAGCAAAACAGATCGACCAGGAGCTCAAGGACGGCGCAGAGCGACTTTGCGCGCTTCGGCATCTTCTGGGCGAGATGATCGAGACCCGAAGGCAGCTCCAGCAGCAGGCCGAGTACACAGTCGCCGAGCGCGGCGGCCTGGACGCCGAGAACCTCTTCGCCATCCAGGGCTGGGTGCCGGCCGAGAAGGCTAAGGCCCTCGCCGGCGGCCTGACCGCAGCCGGCCTGCACGCAGCCGTTGAGCTGCTCGATCCGGCAGAAGACGAACGGCCACCCACGCTCGTTCAATATCCGCGATGGGCGCGGCCGATCAAGGGCCTATTCGACATCCTCGGCACACTGCCCGGATACAAGGAGCTCGATGTGGCGCCGTTCTTCATGATCGCACTGCCGATCTTCGCGGCCATGCTGATCGGCGACGCCGGATACGGCCTTATCTTCCTGCTGCTGCCGCTGGCGTTCTACAAGAAGATCGCTGCAAAGGCCGGCAAGGTCCAGGTGCAACTGCTCATGGTCATGGGCGCAGCGACGATAGCCTGGGGCATCCTGGCCGGCAATATCTTCGGAGTCTCTCCGGGGCAGCTGATGAGCGCCGGCGGTTTGCTGGGGCGTTTGGGGAGCTTGCTGGATCGCCTCCAGGTCATTCGCGGCGACGTTACGCAGCAGGCGTACACCATCATGAAGGTGAGCTTTGTCATTGCCGTGATTCACCTCTCGCTGGCCCAGTTGAGGCAGGCTCTAACGCTCGCTCCGAGCCTCAGCTGCCTGGCCAAGGTCGGCTGGGCTGCGTTCCTGTGGGGCATCTTCTTTGTGATCTGGTACCTCTTCTTCGGCAGCCAGGTAACACCCCCACGGCCGCCCTACTGGCTAACACCCTACCTGCTGTTGATCGGGGGCTGTCTGGCGATTCTTTTCGCCCACCCGAGTCGAAATCCCTTCAAGACCCTCGGACTGGGGATAGCTTCGTTCCCCTTGGCGGCGCTGGGGACATTCTCCGACACCATCAGCTACATCCGCCTCTGGGGCGTAGGGCTGGCCAGCACGATCATCGCCCAGACCTTCAACAGCCTCGCTGCACAGGCCGCCGAGGCGACGTGGCTTGCAGCCGCGCCGATTCTCCTGCTCGGCCACGCGCTGAACATCGCGATGTGCATGATCGCCATTCTCGCACACGGAGTGCGATTGAACATGCTGGAATTCTCCAACAACGCCGGTGTGCAATGGGCGGGCTACGCCTACAAGCCCTTTGCGATAGCACAGAAGAAGGAGCGATAAGGTATGAACTTTCTCGGACAGTTAGGAATAGGACTGGCTTTGGGTCTGGCTGCCACTGGCAGCGCCTTGGGCATTGGCGCCGCCGCGCGGGCAGCCGCCGGTGCCTGGGCCAAGGAAGCCAAGGCGGGCAAACCTCTTGACTTCAAGTACATCATCTTGATCGGCATGCCCCTCACACAGACGTTCTACGCATTCATGCTGCTTTTCATGGGGTTCAAGGACGCCGTCTACAGCGCCGAGACCCTCGCCACGCATGGCGTGGCGCTGTTGAGCATCGGGATTGGCTGCGGCCTGGGCGAGCTGTTCAGCGCCTGGTTGCAGGGCCTGATCGGCGCATCCGGCGTGCGATGCATGTCCGAAGGCGAAGGCAAAGGTCTGGCGTTCATCATCATCGCGATGGGCATCGTGGAAACGGTAGGCTTATTCAGCTTCCTCCTGTTGTGGCTGATGCTGCCGAAGTGAGCACGGGCCACCGAAGGGCAAGCAACGGCGCCGTCTCTCAAAGGCCCATGCGCGCTTTAAAACAAGGCCCACGGACTGTGCTGCCGTGGGCTTTTGTCTACGCGCGCCGGTAGATTCTCACGGCGGCCAGCACGATCCACAGCATCGCGGAGAGCGTCAGGACTTTTTGCACGGCCGGTGCCGCCTGCGGCCATGGCCCGTGAAACCAAAAGTGATGCGCATACTGCACGAAATGCACACCGCCCAGCCCCAGCAGCAGGAACATCAACCCAGTGAGGTAGCCCGGGCAAGCAGCGTCCAGGACCATGCCCAAGCAGCACAGCGCAAGGGCCGGCAGGGCCGTGCCGGCAAGAAGCCCGTTGCCAATCATGTGCCCGTGGTAGTACGCGTCGGCCGGCATCAGTGTCACAGCGATCAGCGCGGCCATGCCCGCCGGCCCCAACAGCCGCACCCACAAGCCCGTCTTCCTTTTCGTGGGAAACAGCAGCGGAACGACCAGCCACATCGGTACAAGCGATGCCGCCCATGCCACCATGGAGCTCTTGAAGACAGCCGAGCCGATTGGGTTCGCCTGCCCGGAAACGGTTCTGGCCCTGCCGAGGTCGCTGAGCGTGTTCGACCAGAACGCGTAGCCTTTCGCATCGGCCTTAAAAAGATTGCCGCCAGGATGGAGTCCAATGGCAATGGCGCCTCCGGCAACGAACTGACCGACCCCCAGGAAGGTCACCAGGCAAGCGATTCGTTTCCAGTTCAGCCGAGGCGATTTCATCGTCGCATTCCCTGCCAAGCCGCCCAAGCCCAAAGGCCTCAGTCGCCCCGCATCGAAGGGCTGGCCCTGCGCCAGTTCTTGCGGAAGAAGTCCATGGCAAACTCAGGGTTCCGCTGATGGCCTTGACCTGGCAGGACGAGACTTTCCACGTTGAATCCCCCCCTGGTGAAATATCGGATGGCCGCTTTCGACTGCAAGGAGATCGCGGCCGGATCGTGTGCGCCATAATAGACGAGAATCGGAACCTCCCGGGCCTCAGGCGGATACCAGCCGTCCAGGTTGTACTTGGAGAAGTTGCAGTTGCGGGCTGCCACCGCGCTGAAGATCTCCGGGTGCCGCAGTCCCACCCAGTACGTCGGAAAGCCGCCGCCGGAGAAGCCTGTGATCATCACGTTAGCCCGGTCGATGTTGTAGCGATAGCCCAGCAGGCCGATCAGGCTCAAGATGTATCGCTCGTCCTTGAGCATCCCGATGATCGGCCCGTCGCCGATCAGTCCGTCGGTCGCCTCCAGCTCCGGGCAGACGATGATGCAGCCGTACCGCTCGCCCAGGAACTTCCATTCCCGGATGTGATGCTCGGCGACGTCGTACGGCGGGGTACCGTGGCAGGAGATGATCAGCGGCGACGGCGTATCCTCGCGATAGTTGCTCGGGACGTAGATCCAGAACCCCCGTCCTGTGGTTGGATGGATCTCCCGCCACTGCCAGACGGGCGTGTTCTGGTCCTGCGTGACCGCGCATCCGCTGCCTGCGGTCAGCAGAACCGCAAGGATCACCGCACTCCTAAGCATTTCACGGGTCCTCTCTCAAGGCCGCAGCGAATAAAGGAAGCATCAAGATACAGACTTACCGGCCAGTATCCAAGCGCTTTTGAACACGCTCACGGGCTTGCAACTGCTGGCGGGAGATTATCTGGCGCGGGGCGGCTTTCACCTTGCCGTTGCAGCGGCTTGAGTGCTCCCGAAAACCATTTTCTCCATAGTTGCTCTCATACCGCGCATAACGTCGCGCCGCAATGCGGACAGCGATTGCAGCCGACCTTGGCCGCCAGCGGCCGGCGGCATTGCGGACACTCCTTGCCGAGCGACTCACCCAGCGCCTCGGCCGTCATCGGTTGACCGGCGCGGCAGCCGTCGCGGTAGACCGTCACGCCCTTGCACTTCAGGTCGTAGGCTAGCTGGTAAATTTCGTCGACGGTCTTCGCCGTTGCGTCGTTTGGCAGATTGATTGTCTTGGAGATCGCCCCGTCGATGGATTCTTGAAAGGCGGCCTGCATTCGCACGTGCCAGACCGGCGCGACCTGATGTGCCGTGACGAAAAGCTCGCGCGCTTCGGCGTCGACTTCTTCCAGCTCCGCCAGCGGCAGACCACCGGCGAGTTTCTGGCCAAGTGCCTCGCTCCAGAAGCCTTTTCTCTCGGCATAGCGCCGAAACGGGCCGTTGACTTCCAGCAGTTCCTGGCCGTCCAGGATGTGGCGGAAAAACGCCAGCGCGTATACCGGTTCGATGCCGCCGCTGCAGCCGGCAAGGATGCTCAGCGTGCCCGTCGGGGCAATTGTCGCCACGGCGGCGTTTCGCATCGCCCGGCCGTCCCGTGCCTCCCAAACGCTGCCGGACCAGTTCGGAAAGGTCCCGCGCTCGCCGGCCAGGGTCTCGCTGGCGGCGAAGGCCTCCTCTCTCAGCAACTTGCCCATGCGCCGGCCAAACGCTATGCCCTCTGGACTGTCGTACTTGATGCCGAGCTCGAACATCGCATCGGCCAGGCCCATAAGCCCAATGCCGATCTTGCGATTGCCCTTGCACAGCTGGTCGATGGGGCGGACGGGATAATGGTTGACGTCGATCACGTCGTCGAGAAACCGCACGCCCAGGCGGATCGTCTCCCGCAGGCCCGCTTCGTCCAACTCGCCCGCCCGGACGAACTTGGCCAGATCGATCGAGCCGAGATTGCAGGCTTCGTAATCCAGCAAGGGTTGCTCCCCGCAGGGGTTGGTGGCCTCGATCCGGCCGAGGGCCGGGGTGGGGTTGTCGGCGTTGATCCTATCCATAAAGCAGAGCCCCGGCTCGCCGGTCTGCCAGGCGCCCTGTACGATCATGTCCCAGAGATCCTGGCCGCTGTAGCAGTCGGCCCGCTTTTCCTCAGCAGGCGGCAGATCGGCCAGACCATAGCTGGCGATCTCCAGCCGGCGCGGCAGATAGTATCGCTTCTGCGTGCGTGGGTTGGTCACGACGTGCGGAGCGTTCGGCAACTTGCGCAGGAGCCGCATGAACTCATCGGTGACCTTTACCGAGATGTTGAAGTTCTCAAACTCACGATGATCGCGCTTGGCGGTAACGAACTTCAGGATGTCAGGATGATCGACGGACATCATTCCCATGTTCGCTCCGCGACGAAACGCGCCCTGCTGAATCGCGCGCGTGGCCTCGCAGAAGACCCGCCAGAAACTGATCGGCCCAGAAGTTCGTCCGCCGGAAGATTCGATGTAGTCACCGGTGGGCCGCAGCCGGTCAAACGAGAACCCCGTCCCGCCTCCGGCCTTTTGAATCTGCGCTGTGTTCTTCACCGACTCGAAGATTCCGTCAATGCTGTCTTCGACCGGCAAGACAAAACACGCGCTGAGCATGCCGAGGCGCCTGTCGGCGTTCATCAGCGTTGGGCTGTTGGGCAGGAACTCACCCCGCACCATAAAATCAAAAAAAATCTTCTGAATTTTTTTCACGCCTCCGCCCGACGCGCCGTACGCAGCCTCCGCCCCGGCGACGCACCGCGCAACGCGCTCAAACAATTCGCGCGGCGTCTCAAGAAGCTCACCTGAGGCGTCCTTGCGAAGATATCGCGCCCGAAGCGTGCGCAGCGCATTTTCCCCAAGTATCGGTTGGTCGTTCTTGCCCATCGGAACTCTTCGGAATTGCTCTGCCGTCTTCGTTATTTTACATCGTCCGTGACGCGGTTTCTTCATGACCCAACCGATTTGTCCCGACCAAACGTTTGGCAGCGCCCGGCCAGACAGCACCCGCGCCGCACCGCTGCCGCGACGACCCGCACAGTTCCAAACACGCTGGGCGATGGAACTACCTCCAAGACATCCCAGTGCATGATGGACGATATCGCTCTTTCACAAAAGGACTTACGTTTCAACTGATCTTCGTTTTCCTTTCAGCAACCCCCCGGGCTGAATCGATTCTCGCACCTGCCGTCGCTATCGGTTGCCGCCGCGGGTCGCAACAAGCCGGGCAAGCCACCCCGCGGCTGCGATGCGGCGTTGGTCAGCCTCGTCGAAGATGGCGAAGTTTTCGGCAGGACGAACTGAAGCACGAGACTTCGGCCCCAGAAAGCAATCGCTCGAACGTGCGCTCAGGCAGGTTCGAGCGATCTTATGCCTCGAGGTCGACGGGCCGGTCTCTCGTCGTCCGGAAAAGGCATTCGTCAGCGTTGTCAGCGCGACAAGCGGATCACAACAGGCGCCCGACGGAGTTGGCATCCAGAAGTCACTTCATAACGGCGCAAGTATCTTAAAAAAATCGAAACAAAAAAATTTGAGTAATGCTTGCAACGTGAACGATAACGAGTGTACAAACTTAGTGTTGTGAATTTCTTCGCGTAGAACCTTTTATCAAGCGCCTGAGAGGAGGCAACCACATGGCGAAGAAGAAGAAGAAAGCGAAGAAGAAAGCGGCCAAGAAGACGGTCGCCAAGAAGGGCAAGAAGAAAGCCACGAAGAAGAAAGCCAAGAGAAAACGCAAGAAGTGATCGCTGAGGGATTCTCGGCGATTGTCTCCGCTCGATGAAGCGGAGGCAGAAGAATGAGTAGCGGCAGGTGTCAAGCCACGGCGACACCTGCCGCGTTTTTTTGCGCTCTTGTAAGCCGTTTCGCGCCGTTTATAATGCCTGGCGTGAAAGTATATGCAGTGATCAATCAAAAAGGCGGCGTGGGCAAGACGACCATGGTGGCCAATCTCGGCGCAGCGATCGCCGCCTGCGGCCATGCCACCTGCCTGATCGATCTCGACCCACAAGCTCATCTGTCTCTCCATTTCGGCATCGAGGCCGACTCGCCGGCCCAGAGCATCTACGACGTATTGCTCCACGAGGCCGGCATCAACTCGGCCCTGACGGAGGTCGGCCCGCAACTTCATCTGGTGCCCTCGGTAATCGACCTGGCCGCTGCGGAGGCCGAGCTGGTCGGCACGGTCGGGCGTGAGCAGATTCTGCGTGACAGGCTGACGGCCGCCGAACTGCCGCACCAATTCGTCATGATCGACTGCCCGCCCAGCCTGGGCTTACTTACGCTCAACGCCCTGGCCGCCGCCGACGAGGTGCTGATTCCCCTCCAGCCGCACTTCCTTGCACTGCACGGCTTGGGCAAGCTGCTGGAGACCATCTCGCTCGTGCAACAACGAATCAATCACAAGCTTCGCGTCGCCGGCGTGATCTTCTGCATGTACGAAACGAGCACGCGTTTGGCCGGAGAGGTCGCAGCCGACGTGAGGGAGTTTTTTGCCTCGGCGCGCGGCGGGGATACGCCGTGGTCCGCGGCAAGGATCTTTTCGACGCTGATCAGGCGAAACATCAAGCTGGCTGAGTGCCCATCGTACGGGAAAACGATCTTCGACTACGATCCACACTCGCGCGGAGCGGAGGACTATCTGGCTTTGGCGGAAGAATTTCTCAACGTCGCGCTGCCGCAACCCTCGCAGCCGCCGGCTGAGTCGCTCGCCGAAACGCCGCAGACGCTTTCCATCGAAAGCAGCGCAGCTCAAAGCGAGGCGCCCCAGAGCGTCGACCACCCAGCCGAACTGCAAACACCTTCGCCGCCGCAGTGGCAAACGCCTCCAGCCGACAGCCAGCGCCCTGCCAGCGAACCGCGGGTGCAGGGCCAGAGGCTTCCCTCCGAGACACCACCACAGCCATGAAAAATGTTTCACGATCCCGCCGCGGCGCCCGACGCCTGCTCCTGTCCGGATGCATCGTCCTTTGGGTGACGGCATTCGTCATGACGCACATTCCCGCAGCCACTCTGCCCAAGGGCATGCCCGGCGACAAGCTGCTGCACTTTCTCGGCTACATGCTGCTGGCGGCGGTGTTTCTGCTGACGATGTCCTCATACGTCCGGACGCGACCGCGGCGGGTGGCAACAACGATCGTCGTGATGATGATCTATGCCGGCCTCGACGAAATCACCCAGCCGCTGGTAAACCGCTATGCGTCCGTTACCGACTGGCTCGCCGACGCCGCCGGCGTGCTCGCTGCGGTGATCCTGGCCGAAACAGTCCTGCATGTCCGCCAGAAATGGTTCCAGACCAGCGCGCAATAACAAAGCCCACGATATGGGCCTTTCACAACCAGGTAAGCTTCTACCTCAGTTCACATCTTAGCGAGCCGAGATTCAGAGTCTTCCGCGCGGCCCAAAGACCGGCTGCCGGGTAATATTGCAAATCCTCAATCGTCAATCCCCAAACCCCGCCTGCGCGATCTCGATCGCCTTTAGCAGTGCTTTGGCCTTGCTGATGGTCTCATCGTACTCGCGGCTGGGCACGGAATCGGCCACGATGCCCGCCCCGACCTGGATGTAGACCTTGCCGCCGCAGATCACCATCGTCCGCAGCGCGATGCAGGTGTCCATGTTGCCGGAGAAGTCCACGTATCCGACGGCGCCGGCGTACGGCCCGCGCCGCGTCGGCTCGAACTCGTCGATGATCTCCATCGCGCGGATCTTCGGCGCGCCGGAGACCGTACCGACCGGCAAGGTCGCCCTCAGCGCGTCGAAGGCGGTGTTGCCCGCGGCGAGCTTGCCCTGCACGTCGGAAACGATGTGCATCACGTGGCTGTAGCGTTCGATGGTCATCATCTCTGAGAGTTTGATCGACTTCGGCTCGGCCACCCGCCCAACGTCGTTGCGGGCCAGGTCCACCAGCATGATGTGCTCGGCGCGTTCCTTCTCGTCGGCCAGCAGTTCCTCGGCCAGGGCCTTGTCCTCCTGGTCGGTTTTGCCTCGCGGGCGCGTGCCTGCAAGCGGGCGGTTCGTGACGATGCCGCCGTCGACGCGACAGAGAATCTCCGGCGAGCTGCCCACCAGCGTCAGGTCCGGCGCGGTAAGGATGAACATGTACGGGGAGGGATTGACCACGCGAAGCGCGCGATAGATGTCGAACGGTGCGGCAGCGGTCGTCACCGCCAGCCGCTGCGAGAGGACCACCTGAAAGATGTCGCCGGCGCGGATGTATTCCTTGCACGCCTCGACGGCCCGCTCATACTCCGGACGGGAGAAGTTGGACTCAAACGGAATCTGCGGAAGGTGTTGAAGCGTGACCTCGCCAACGGGCTGGCTTTCGCCTTCGCGCAGCCGGTCGATCGTCCGCTCGATCGACTCGCATGCCTGGCAATACGCAGCGCCAGGGTCATCTTCTATGTGGGCGTTCGAGATGACCTTGATCGTCTTGGAGACGTGATCGAACAGCACCATGGTGCGGTACAGGCCGAAGGAAAGGTCCGCCAGCTGCCGGTCGTCGGTAGGTCCCTCGCCGATTTTCTCGTAGTAGCGAATCATGTCGTAGCCCGCGTAGCCCACCAGCCCGCCGGTAAAGCGGGGCAGCTCTGGAAGATGGATCTGCTTGTAAGGCTGGAGCATCTTGGCCAGCTCGGCCAGCGGATCGTTGGAAGTGATCTCCTGCTCGGAGGCGTCGCGGCGGCGGATTTTGATTTGGTCGCGGCGCGCAGAGAACGTCACGTCCGGGTCGGCCGCAACAAACGAGTGCGTGCCGATCTGCTCTCCGCCGACCACGCTTTCCAGCAGAAACGAATACTCCGCCGGAGCGAAGCCCGCAGGTTGGGCCAGGCGCTTGTAGGCCATTACCGGCGTCAGCGCGTCGGCCAGCAGATGCCGGTAGACAGGAATCGTGTTGCCCTTCTCCGAGAGCTTCAAGAACTCGTCAAAGGTCGGATAGTAATGTTTCATCTAACTGTTCCCTGCAAATTCTCGCCTTTGGCGGCCGGCAACATCTTCAAGCCGGCCAGCGAACATCGCTCCGTGCGTCTGTATCGTAGATCGCAGCACTTGTCCGGCCTTTAGCCGAACGCAGCCCACGCCACGCCCGCTGCGCCGATCGCCCCGGCGTCGTTGCCGAGCTGCGCGATCTCGATCTCGGTCATTACGTCGGTCAGCGACCAGTGCAGCTTGTTCAAGTGGACCATCAGTGGTTTCATCAACGCCTCGCCGGCGTGAGTAAGCCCGCCGGAAAGGACAATCTTGTCGGGGTCGAAGATGCGGCAAAGATTCACGCAGCCGACCGCCAGATAGTACGCGCCTCTGTCCCAGACCTCAGCGGCGAATTCATCACCGGCCTCGGCGGCCTCGGCGATGTCCTTGGAGGTGATGCTCCCGGCCTGCTTGAGCACCGCGGCCAGCAGGCCGGCGCGGTTTTCCTCTTCAATCTGCTGCTTGGCGTACTCGGCGATGTACGTCGCCGAGCAGTATCGCTCCAGACAGCCTCGCTGCCCACATCCGCATAGCCGCCCGCCCGCGGCGACAATCATGTGCCCGACCTCGCCGCCGATCCCCTGCGAGCCATGGAGAATCTCCCCGTCGAGGATGATGCCGCTGCCGAGGCCCGTTCCGAGCGTCAGCAGAACCATGTTGCGGGCGCCTTTGGCGGCGCCGCAGAGATATTCGCCGTAAGCGGCGGCGTTTGCATCGTTCTCCAGTGCCGCCGGCAACGCCAAGCCCTCGCCCACCAGGTCACGCAGCGGCAGGTTCTCCATGCCCGAGACGTTCGGCATGGCGATGACAACCCCGTCGGCGAGATTCAGAGGACCGGGAGAGCCGATGCCCACGCCGACGATGTCGGCCTTGCTCAGGCGGCGTTCGGCGAGCAGCTTTTCCGCCCCGTGGACCATCTGCTGAACCACATCGTTGCTGCTTTCCGGAGTGCGCAACTGAAACGTCTCGCTCGGCTGCCGCTTCTCGTCCAGCAGGCCGAACTTGACATACGTGCCGCCCAGATCAATTCCGATGCAGTATTTCGCCATGTAGACCTCGGATACTCTCTCTGATTGGGCATTTTCCGCTGCGGGTGGGACTTTGTCAAAGGCAAGACCGCCGATGGCCGTTGAGCCCCCAGAGCCCAGGGCCACCTCGCTTATGGCTGAGACTCCAGCCACGTCTCGAGAAGCTTGAGCTTGTCGGCCTTGGGCGCGGCCGGGTCGTATCCCGTCAGGCCAGGCGCAACCTGCGCCAGCGCGGCGACGATGGCGGCTTCAGCCTGACTGTCGGCCGCCTCGGCACCCTCGGCATGCTTGGCAGAAAGGCGCTGCTTGAGTTCTTCCAGCAGCGGCCTGACTGCCCTTTCGCCCATGGCTTGCAGTTGCGTGGTGGCGGCCTTGCCGACGGCCTCGTCGTTCGAGAGCAACTGATCGATGAGCTTTGCAACCTCTTGTCGCTCTTCGGCCCTGCGGCTATCCAGAGCGTCGGCCAGAAACTTCTCCATGGACTGGTTCTGCTCGGCGGTCAGGCGGTGCGGCAGGTCCTTTACGACCGCCCGGGCGAGGCGAATGACGGCGGAATGTTCGCCTTTGGCCTTCAGCCCCGACAGCCGAGCGGTGAGCTGCTCCAGCGCGACGGCGAAGTACTCATCGTCCACCTGCTCGTTCATGGCCTTGACCACGGCCGGGTCGTCCGACGCAAGCAGCACGCCGACCCACTCGCTCCATACCGACCTGGCGAGCAGGGGTTGGACTTTCGAATAGATCTTGTAGGCCTCACCCAGATGTGCCGTCGCCTCGGCGGGCCTGCCTGCCTGGATCAGCGCCAGGCCCAACTGCCTTCTTGCGTCCGCCTCGGGACGGCCTTTGTCTGCCGCCACGGCCCCCACCAACATCTGGAGCACTTGGATTCGCTGGTTGGCCGCGTCGGGGCGGCCGGTGAGGCTGTCGGCAACGGCGCGAATGGCGTCGGGGTCGGCCTTGGTCAGAAGGGCCATGGTGGTCTGCCACGCTTGCCTGCGAACGGCGGCATCGGGCTCCACGGAAGGATCGGTCCGCCGAAAGACACTCTGGAGGTGTTGTTTTCCTCCCAGCGCTGCCATCGCCGCGACGGCTGCCTGCCGCACGCCACGATCGTCGTCGCCGACCAGCGGCTCGATCATCTCCGCCGAATCGCTGTCGCCGAGTTTCGCCAGTGCGTCTACGGCTGCCATGCGGACCGTGGCCGCCTTATCTCTCAGCGCGCCGCGCAAGACCTCGGTGAATGCCTTCCGGCCGATGGTTCCCATGGCCGTGAGCAGCGCCTCGCGAAGCTCGGCCCCGCCGGCTGCCGTGACGGCAAGCTCATAGCGATCGATCAGTGCCGCGGCGGCTTGGTCCTTCAGTTCATCGGAAAGCGGATGCGTCTCGACGATTCTCGCCAGCGCCGCGGCCGCAGCCGCGGAAATCGTTTCATCGCCGGAGGGTATTTCCGCCAGGACGGCCGGCAATGCCTTCGGATCGCGCAGTTGCCCCATCGCCGTCAGCAAACCCTGACGGACAACCGGGTCCTGTTCGGCCTTCAAGCGTTCCAACAAATTCTCGGTTACCTCTACGTCGCCAAGATTGCCCAAAAGTACCGCAGAGGCCCGTCGAACGCGGGCATCGGCATCGCCCAGCAGAGCGCGGATTTGGGCCCGAACGTTCTTGGAAACCGGCTCATTGGCCGCGAGCTTGCGATACGTCAACGTCGTGGCAACCACGCGGACATCCGCCAGCGGGTCCTTCAGCAGGCTCAGCAGCATGGCCTCCCGCTCTGCGGCAGGGGTTGCGCCGTAGAGGTCCTGCATGGTTCGGGCAAGGCGGTCGCGCAGTTGGGTATTTTCCGCATCGAGGCTCGCCTTGGCCTTGCCGAGGCTTTCGGCCAAGTCAGCCAGCCATTCGGAGCGATCTTTGTCCTTGTTGGCGGCCCACCAGCGCTTCCAGGCGGCCGGGTCGGCGCCGAAGGTGCGAATGCTGGTCAGTTTCGCCAGCGACTCACCCGCCGCGCTGCGAACCTGTCGGTCGGGATCGTCCAGCAGTTCGACCATCGCCTCCAAGACTCGTTCGTCCAGGATCAGTTCCAGCGAGCGAATGGCGACCAGGCGAACGTCGTTCGGAGAGTCTTTGTCGGCGGCGATTGCGATGAGCTTGTCGGTTACTTCGGCGTCCTTGTAGGCCGCCAAGGCCCTGCCGGCCGCGTTGCGAACCGAGGGTTCCTCGCCCGTCAGCATCTCCAGCAGCGGTTGGATGAACATATCCTGCCCGCCGCCGCGGAGTTCGATGGCCTCGGCGACGGCCACCTGGGCGGTCGTGTTGGTCGAGTCGGCCAGTAAGCCTCGCAGGGCCTCGGCGGCCTGAGGATGTGGCCGGTTCAAGAGCAGCTCGGCCGCCTCGCGCCGAGTCTTGGTCGAACGAGTTGCGTCTGCGATCTGGCCGGTGAGTGTTTGCAGCTCTAACTGCTCGCTGGGTGTGAGAGGCCGGGCGGCAGGCGGCTGCTCGCAGCCAGGAAGCGCACATGCCAAGAGGACAATCGTCAGAAATGTCTTACACGCTGCTTTCACGGCGGCCCATCTCGCGAAGATCGAGCAAACCAACGTAAACTAAGTGTTCGTTCCCTATTTGTCAAACACGCCCCGGGCGAAAACGGTTCGCAAGGCCGGAAAGGGCGCTTCTTTCACCTCCGGCAACTGCTGTGGAAGCTCACGTGGCCGTTTCCGCGGGGTTCTGGCCGCGATGCAAAACAACGTACCACTGGCGCGAGATGAGCGGGCGAGAAAGTATCTTCGCTCGAACGATCAGCCCGGCTGCGTGAATGTCCTTGGCGAACGTTTTGAAGCCGATTGCGATCCTGTCCGTCGCCGCTCTGCGGAACAAGATGTGTTTGATTCTGGAAATCAGGGCGTCATAGGCGAGGTTGCAGAAAAACGACACCACGATCGGCCCGGTGCAGACTCGCCGAAGCTCCCGCAGCGCCCGCTGCCTGGTGGCAGGCTCGATGAAATGGTGAAACAGTCTGTTGCATACCACCGCGTCGAATGCATCGTCGGCAAAACCGGTCTGGAAAACATCGACGACGAGGAAATCCTCATTGCTCATGTCAAGTGAGTTGGTTTCGGCAAGGTTGCGGGCACGATCAACCATGTGAGGGGAGGAATCTGCGGCGGTAACCTTGTACCCAAGCTCAACGAGCAGAGGAAGCAATCGGCCTGTACCGCAGGGCAGGTCCAGTACGCTCGCGCCAGGCCGAACCGAGGCCAACGCGCGCCGAACGCATCGCTGCTCGCGGCGATCCGTTGCAGTGTCGACGAGGTCAGAGGAATATTTCTCGGCGGCCGACGGCGTGCCGAACCGCTTGATTGCAATCCGGCGGGAAGTTTTGGTCGTCGAATTCGTCAAGGAAATTTCTCCACGTACTTACGGACATCGGCCGGCGGAGGCCGGGCCGATTTGTTCGGCGATTGTACCAGTTCGCCTGCCACTTGCTAACCTAATCCACCGAGGACCAACCTGGAGATATGACACCGGATCAGTCCGATGCGCGGCCTCTTTTTCCAGGGGCCCCGATGTAACCGGATCGGACCGTACGGCGCGTCGGCCTGGGAAGGCCACCGGAAACGCCCAAGTCCGGCGGCTGCGCTGGCCGGGCCGAAATCAAAATTTGACCCTGCCGCGCGTTGCAAACTTCGCCGCGCTTGATACGATAACCCACATGGCATCGGAATCTCGCAAGCCGATCACCTACAAGGACGCCGGTGTGGACATCGAGGCCGGCGAGAAACTCATCGATCTCATCCGCCCGATGGTCAAACGCACCCAGACGGCCAGGGTCATGGGCGGCATCGGCGCGTTTGCGGGAATGTTCAGGCTGGATTTCAACGAGAACCTCTTCAAACAAAACTATCGCGACCCCGTACTGGTGGCGTGCGCCGACAGCGTGGGCACGAAAATGCTCGTGGCCATCCGCATGAAGAAGCTCGATACCATCGGTATCGACTGCGTGGCCATGAACGTCAACGACATGATCTGCTGCGGGGCCGAGCCGCTTTTCTTCGTGGACTATCTGGCCGTCAACAAGATTGTCCCGAGACAGGCGGCTGAACTGATCAAGGGCATCACGACAGGATGCATACAGTCGGCCTGCGCGCTGCTCGGCGGCGAGACTTGCGAGATGCCGGACATATATAAGAAGGATGAGTTCGACCTGGCCGGCTTTGCCGTCGGCGTGGTGGAGCGCAAGCGGATCATCGACGGATCGAACGTCGAGCTTGGTGACGTGGCGATCGCCCTTACCAGCGACGGGCTGCACAGCAACGGCTTCGGCCTGGCCCGCCGGGTGCTTCTGGAAAGGGCCGGGTATTCGCTGGACGACCGCCCGCCTGAGCTGGGCGGCGCGTCGCTCGGCGAGGAGATGCTCCGGCCGACGCGGATCTACGTCAAGGCAATACTGCGGAACCTGCGGTGTTATCGGGTCAAGAAAGTGGTCAAGGCGATGGCCAACATCACCGGCGGCGGGCTGCCCGGCAATCTGCTGCGCGTCCTGCCGGAAGGGCTGACCGTGCGGATAAAGCGGGACAGCCGGCCGGTACCGCCGATCTTCCAGCTCATCGCCGCCAAGGGGCCGGTTGATTCGATTGAAATGATGCGCGTGTTCAATATGGGCATCGGCTTTGTCATGATCGTCTCGCCGCCTTTCGCCCGGGCGATCATGAATCGCCTCCGCCGGATGGGCCAGCGCTGTTGGGTCCTCGGGAAGGTCCGCAAGGGCGGCCCGGAATTGCTTTGGGCTTGAGGATTAAAGCTGCAGCCGTTCAGTCCGCCCTCGATGCGGCCTGGCAGCGTTGATCCCTGGAGCAGGCCACTTTCGATCAATCTTTCACGGAGGCAAGCGAAGCCACGCGCACACCGATTGGGCTTAAACTGATGCTTGTGCATGGGCCGGCGCGATCGGAGGCTAACGATTTGCTATCAGCGGCCGGCGTCGCGACGTGTATTTACTTGAGCTGCTTTGAAGCGGCTGTCCACTGGCGGGCAGTCGCATATTGCCTCGCTTGTTCGCATCGCGTATAGGTGTCAGATAAGGGCCGGCAGTCTGGGAACGCGCCGCCGAGAAGGGTTGCAAACATGGCCAGAAAGAGCCGAAAGCAGCTTCAGTCCGGATCGCTTATCGGCCAAGGCCAACCGGCCGGACGCAGCCCAGCAACCGGCCTTCCTCAGCCGAAGCGGTTGCTTGGCCCAGTCAAGCGGGCGGATTTTCTCTGCGTGGGGTTTATTCTACTCGTCACGCTGGGGTTCTTCTTTCGGGGGTTCGTCGATCCGAAAAAGATCATTCGCGAGGACGCCGCCTATGCCTACCAGCCTTTCTACACGTTTGTCGCCGATGAGATCACCCACGGTCGATTCCCCCATTGGAATCCCTATGTCAGTTTCGGCGTTCCGTTTCATGCCGGCCTGCATGGCGCCGTTATGTACCCACTTCGCTTACCTCTTAACTGGCTAAGCTATCCTTCCGGGTACATCGTCACATTGTGCGTACACTTTTTCCTATTGGGGACGATTACCTATGCGTTCATGCGCGTCACGCTGCGATGCGGGCCACTGCCTGCACTGATCGGCGCGCTCAGCTTTAGCTTTGGCGGCTTCGCGTTGGGGCGCGTTACTCATCCGAACTGGATACAGTCATACCCCTGGCTGATTCTGACTATTTTTCTCATCGCTCAAGCGATTGAGCGTTCGAGTTGGGCCTGCGCCGTGGCGGCCGGTATTCCTTTGGCTCTGATGGCATTCGCCTGCGGAGTTCACCTGCTTTTGGTTGTAATGTCCGGACTGGTTTTCTGGGGCCTAGCCGAGACGCTCCTGCGCCTCGGGCGGAAGGTCCGGCGCCGCGGCAATTCGCTGGCGTGGGCCGTTTGGCCGGCAGTCGCGGTCTCGATCGCCTTGCTGCTGGGCGTGGCAATCGGAATGGCCCAGCTTTGGCCTGGAATGTACCAGACCGCTCGAAGCCTTCGCAGCGAAGCCAGTTGGAAGTTCATAACCGAGTTCTGTTCACATCCCCTAAGAGCACCCTTTAGACTGATTGTGCCTTTCTTTTACGGCAACTACCGCCTCGGATACTGGGGAGACAACAACTTCCACGGACAGTGCTACTACGCCGGCCTCGCGCCGCTTTTCGCAGCGATCCTAGCCATCCTGTTCTGCTGGAGGAATCGATGGGTCCCGCGTCTGGTTGTCATGATCCTGATCGCCGGTCTGGTGGCAGCCGGGCGATATCTGCCCGTCTATCGGCTCCTGTTTGACTACCTTCCCTTTTTCAATCGGCTTCGCAATCCCGCGCGGTTCTTCATGTGGGTCCAGTTTGGAATTGCCTGCTTGGGGGCGATTGGCCTTCAGGCTGTCTTCGAGGCCAAACGCAAGCAGATACACCTGTGGCAGAAGATCGCCCCGATCCTTGTAGGAGTTGCTCTTCTGGCGGTGCTGGCCGGCAGCCTTGTGCAACTGTACCGCCTGGCCCACGATCCGACTCCGGGCTACGAATTCGTCCGCAACTTGGACCCCCTCAGCGACAACGACCGGCGGGGTTACCTCGAACACGTAAAGGAAATGCCGCGCAAGCTCATGTTCGAAAAGGATTCCGTGACGTGGGTCGGCATATCGGCTGCGGTTCTATCCGTTGTGGCGTGTTCGGTGCTGTTCGCATCCGGCGGAAAGCGGCCGATTCTGCTGGGGGTGGTCGTCGCGGCCCTGCTGGCTGTGGAACTCGGGATGTTCTCAACCGGAACGCTGCTCTACGGAGGCGAAGACCCCAACTTTGTGACAAAAACTCCAAAACACGTTCGGTTGCTGCAAAAACATATCGGCCTACAGCGCTATATCTGCTGGGGCTATTATCGCACCAACCTCGATCGCCACAGAGGGATCCAGTTTCGAATCCGCAATGCCGTCACCAACATCGTTGGGATCTTCCACACGCCCAGACAGCGCAAGATCACCACGTTGATCTGGAGGAGAAACCGCCGCGTGGCCGATCTCGCCGGAGTCCGCTATCTGGTCACGAACCAACCGGTCAAGGGAGAGAACCTCCGGCGCTTCTACCAGAAGCACCCTGTCTACATCACCGAGGATCTGCAGGCCTTTCCGCCGGCGTTCCTAGCGCGAAGAATCCGCGTCTACGACGATCCGAAGGACCTGCTCAAAGAAATTATCGCCGGACAGAAGAACCTTAGAGACGTGGCACTGCTGGAAGAGCAGATCGAACCGCTTGACGCCTCCGCCAGTCGAAGCCAGCCGGGAGAAATCGTCAACATGCGCGATTTGCCGGGAAAATACTGGATGGGCGTCCGTGTTCCGGCGGCCAGGCAGCTCGTCCTGACGGAGACCTACCATCCACAGTGGAAGTGCGCCATCGACGGCAGGGAAGTTCCGGTGTATTTGACGGACTATACGTTCATGTCGGTCCGCGTGCCGCCCGGCGAGCATGAAGTCCGCTGGTGGTTCGAGCCCACGCGCTTCAAACAGGGACTGGCCGTCACGCTGGCCGGCCTGGCCGTTACACTGGCCTTGCTGGTGCTGGCCGGCTATCTCCGGCGTCGAAAGCCGCCGACCAGAGCGACCAAACCTCAAGCAGCAGGCCGGTAGCTCGTCCGAACGTTGCCGATCTGGTCTATCCTACGAGCGCCCGATCAACGCATCCTCCCCTCAGCCGGGTGCGCCGGCGCCGCTGTGGTCACTTCCCGAGGACATCGTTTTATCCCCTTCGCGAACAAAAGGTGCCCGACTCTTTTGACGAGAGATGACGGTTCCATCCTTGCCACTCGGTCCGCAAATTTCCATCCTACCGCTGCCATGAAAGGAGCCAGTAGCAGGTGGCCTTCCAACACCTCTATTTCAAATCCGCAACGACGCAGAAGAGACTCCAGCGATTCCTTCTTGTATTGCTTGATGTGCTGGTCCGCGTACGAGACCTCACTGAGGTGCCCTACCAGCCATTCCAGAGGGAACGCAAGCGCCCCATAGTTTGGCGTACTTAGGATGAAGCACCCTTGCGGTTTCAATACTCGATGTACTTCATTCATCAACCGCAAGCCATCTTCCGGCGTGAGATGCTCCATAAGTTCCAAGGCCGTGACCACGTCGAACGTATTCCGGCGGAACGGCAGTGGCCCCGAGTCAACAGTCTGGAATTCGTGCATCTGCGAACGACAGTGTTCCCAGGCGTAGCGGATCTGTCGGTCCGATATGTCCACACCAATCGAGCGGCCGGGGCCCCGGAGCGTGCTGATGAAGGTTCCCGCGCCGCACCCCACGTCGAGATGCAGATCGAAAGGTGGAAGCAGTTCGCGAACGCGCGCAAACTTGAGGTGATGCCATTTGCTTTGCATCCCCGAACTTCTGCGGAAGATCTTGTCGTAGTACCCATCCGGCAGGCGGTCGTAGTCGAATCCCACGGCCAATCTCGCAGAAAGATGTCCGTGCGACCGACCCCACTTACGACCCCTGGGCCATTCCCGCAGCATGCTATCACGGGAAGCAATAACTTTTGTGTAAATTTTCTGCGACCGAGGCGGTCGTGTTGGCCCCCAAGCAGTTTGAATGAGGTCGGATGATTCGAATCGGGCGGATCACTCAGCAGGCCCGGCCTCGCCCGGCAACCTGCCCAAGACTCTTCCAGCACATCCCATGACCGAGACTGCTACGAACGCACTTTTGCCGAGGCGAGCTCATGTAGCACGAAAAATAAAGCAGGCCCGCGGACTTCCGCCAGCGGGCCTGTGATTGAGGATTCTGTTACTATAATACCGTCATCTCGTTTTTCTTCGGCGAAGGGCAAAGACACAGCCGGTCGCCAGCAGCAAGACTGTGCCCGGCTCGGGAATTTCCACGACGTAACTCACGAAACTAAAGTAATCGAGTCGACCCACATCAGCCCACATAGGAGTATGCTCAAGAAAAATCAATCCATCCTCCCCACCCCACTGATTTTCGCCATTGGTCGGCTCACCGGGATACCAATTCGTATATCCAAAAGGCTCCCCCGTAATCCATATCCAGTTCCCGGCCGGCTCCGGGGAACCCGGAGGCTGAAAGCCGCCAAGCCAAGGCCCACTGGTTCCGTTCCAGTATTCGGGCTTGCCATGGACAAGACTGAAGACAAACGCGTTCTCTTCTGCGGATGTGATCGTCGCCAGGTAGCCTCCTGCGGCCTCTGCCGCGATTTGCGCATCTTCCCACGTGCTCCCACCTGAGTAGACAGCCTCATATAGATGGCCATTTCCGCCGCTTGCGATCGGCCATTCAACCGGAGTGGCAATGGCCGTGCCCGCAAACAGTGCAACAAAGAAAACCAAACCACAAACAGTAAGTTGTCTTGCAAGGTTCATTTCAATCTCCTTTGCTCTTAGTGTTGCCTCAGAGGCACCCATGCCTGTTGAACTTCCCTTCGAGCACAATGCACGAAAGATCGAAGTCCAACCCAGCAGCATCACAGCAGCAACCACGCATTGCACTTCCTGATCTATCCCACGAGCGCGCGATCAGCTTATCTTCGCCTCCACGCGATTAGGCCTACCCCGCCAGCCGCCAGCAGCAGCATCATTGCCGGCTCGGGAATCAGCTCTATGGCGTCAACACGACAGTTCCACAACCTTAACGTCACGCCGACGTATCCATGGGGCAATTCGTAGAGTGGATCGCTGTTCGCGTCGAAGAGTACGTCAACCCAACCGAAGATTGTGTTTGAAGGCGCCTCCCCACTTGGAAGAAGGTCGACGGAGCCAGGAAAGCCCGGATCGGCATCTTGGTGTGCGAGATTGAAGATGCCCGGAAGCAACTCATAGTGCTCCCACCAGGACTTATATTCGCCTTTTTGCAGATATACCCTGAGCGTGAGATCCGATTTGTCGTAGGAACCTGGATCGAACTCGAGGCTGATCGCGTCCAGGTAGTCCTCAGCCGTGCCGGTAGCGTAGTGGTCAAAGACGACCGGGCCTATGGGCAGAACATCCCCGGGAGACCAAACGCCGTCCAGCAACGAGACTCCTGCCAGGACATCGACGTTTGTGGAAACACCGTTAGGATCGTCTGTGTCTTGAAAGCCGGTGGCCGCTATCAAGACGGTTGCATGAGCCGCCTCAGCAAAGAAAAACATTCCCAGAAACATACTCGCCAGAACCAACGTCCATCGAAGCTGAGCTTTCATCGTTCTTCTCCTTTTCTAGGGTCTCTGTGCTCTCGGCGGCGATCGCAGCGACGCACTGCTGGCCCCTTTGTAAGCAGCAATTCAGACCTTGAGCACAAGGCATGCATGAGCTAGTAAGTCCCGCCCTGCCCCTCAACACCAAACCAATTCCGCCGCTTTCGGAAACTACCCCAGCGACGAAAGGTCAGAGCTGCCATCAGTTTACCACAAACTCCTTCTTTATTCAAATGCTGCTTCGACAGCGATCCGACCGCAGTCAAGGCCTGTCTCTTGATTGCAGCAGCAACCACCTTACGCGGCCAAATCCACGGAAGGTCGTACTCCCAGAGCAGCAGATCAAGGGTTGATTGGCGCGGTTCGGAAACAGATCAAGGGAAAAAGCAATTTTGAAAGGTTGTGCGCTCTCTACTTGCGGGGATAGAATGCTCACCACTGCAAGGACGCCCGTCAGGAGCACGGAATGGCCGAAGGACCTCTGATTCTCGTGGTCGGCTCCGTCAACATGGACCTGGTCGTTCGCGGTCCGCACATGCCTTCACCCGGCGAGACTGTGCTCGGGACGGACTTCAAGACCTCCCCCGGCGGCAAGGGGGCCAACCAGGCGGTGGCGATCTCGCGGCTGGGCGGAAATTGCCGGATGATCGGCTGCGTCGGGGACGACAGCTTCGGCCGGCAGTTGCTGGCGAGCCTCAAAGACGACGGTGTCGGCTGCGAGGCCATCGTAACCACCCCAGACGCAGCTACCGGCGTGGCAATGATCTTCGTCGATTCCGCGGGCGAGAACGCCATTGTCGTCGCCAGCGGCGCCAACCACCGCGTCACGCCCGACGACAACATCTACCCCAACGAAGAGCTGTTCGCCCAGGCGGCCGTCGTGGTGCTGCAATTGGAGTTGCCGCTGGTGACGGTCCAGGCGGCGATAAGGCTTGGCCGCCGGCACGGCTGCAAGGTCATCCTCGACCCGGCGCCGGCGCCAAAGAAAATGCCCGAGGAACTCTGCGAGGTGGACATCATCTCGCCCAACATCACCGAGGCGGAGTTGATCACGGGCAAGAAGGCCGGCCTCGAAGAGCGCATCAACAAGCAGATCGCCTCGGACCTCATCGCCTTAGGCGCGCGGGCGGTGCTGCTGAAGATGGGCTCGCGCGGCTCGATGGTGGTCACGGCCGAGGGGAATTTCTACACCGTCCGGCCGTACAAGGTTCAGGTTGTGGACACGACGGCGGCCGGCGACGCCTTCACAGCCGCGATCTGCGTGGGCGTCGCACGAGGCGAAAAGCTCAAGCAAGCGGCGAAGTTCGCCAACGCCGCCGGCGCGCTGGCTTGCACGCAGTTGGGAGCCCAGTCGGCCATGCCCACCGTCGACGAAGTAAAGCTCCTCATGGTGGATCAGCCGATCTGAAAGGGCAGGTCACAGGCGTCAGTCGGCGCATTGCAGCTCTTACTCCAATCCGTTACTCTTACGGTCCAACTCAACCAAGCAGGTGAGAGATGGCTGAGGCTGCAAAGATGAAGGCTGGGTTTTTCCTGGGCAATCGCAAGATGGAGCTGCGCGAGGTACCGGTTCCGACGCCGGCTGCCGGGCAGCTGCTGCTGAAGGTCGAAGCCTGCGGCGTCTGCGGAACGGACCACCACATCCTGCAAGGCGAGCTGACAGAGGGCGTCTCGCCGCCGGTTGTGCTCGGCCATGAGATCGCCGCGCGCGTAGAGGCCGTCGGGCAAGGCGTCGAGGGAATCGCGCCTGGCGGGTTCTGCGCGGTCGATCCGGTAATCGGCTGCGGCGTCTGTCAGATGTGCCGCCAAGCTCGGCCGAACCTGTGCAAATCTCCGGAGCTCATCGGCTACAAGCTCAACGGCGGCTTTGCCCAGTATGTTGTGGTTCCGGCCGGCAAGGTCGTGCCGCTGGATGAGGCGGTAGGCCCGGCCGGCGGCGTGCTGTGCGAGACGCTGGCCTGCGTGGTCAACGGCTACGAGCGGCTTGGTTTTCGCCCAGGGGCCAACGCGATGATCCTCGGGGCCGGCACGGTCGGGCTGCTCTGGGCGCAACTGCTGGCCAACTCGCCGTGCAGCTTTCTGATCCAGACCGAGACCGCCAAGTTCCGTCGCGACAAGGCCCAGGGCCTCGGGGCCGATATCGTCCTGGACCCGGGCGCCGCCGAACTCGCCGAGCAGGTCCGCAAGAGACTTCCCGACGGGGTTGACTTCATCATCGACGCCACGGGCGAGCCGGCCGCCGTCCAGCAGGCCGTGCCGCTGCTGGCAAAGGGCGGAACGTTTCTGATCTTCGGCGTCTGCCCAGCCGGCAGCAGTGTCATGATCGATCCACATGAGATTTACCAGAAGGAGGGCAAAATCATCGCCTCCAAGATGCCGCCGCACACGCTGGATAGGGCCGCCAGGCTGATTGAATCCGGCCGCATCGCTTGCCCGAAGATCGTCACAGTCACCTTCGGCCTGGACAAGCTCGCCGAGGCCGTCGCCGGCTTCAACAACTACCGCGAAAGTCAGGTGAAAGTCGCCATCGACCCATGGAGCTGAGGAGTTGGCGATTGGCGAGAAGAAAAACGGGAAGCCCTTTCTTCCCGCCGGCAGTAAACGTCAGCCCATTACCGTCACGACAACGTGCCGCGTGCGCGGCCCGTCGAACTCGCAGAAGAACACCCCCTGCCAGGTGCCAAGCGACAGCCGCCCGCCGCGGATCGGGACGCTGGTGTTGCAGCCGACCATCGAACTCTTGGCGTGCGCGGCCGAGTTGCCCTCGCCGTGCTGATAAAAATTCTGCCGCCACGGCACGGCGTGATCGAGCGCGGCCAGCACGTCGTGAATCACGTCCGGATCGGCGTTTTCGTTAATCGTCACGCCGGCGGTGGTGTGCGGGACGTAGACGGCGGCGACTCCATCGTCCACGCCGGCCTCGGAGACCACCGCCTGCACCTTCGATGTAATGTCGATCATCGCGTCCCGGCTGGGCGTCCGCACGTCGAAGCTTTGCGTAGTGGTTTTCATGGCAACATAGATATCCGATCCCAGCGTCACGTGCAATGTCCGAAGGGTTGCTGGCCCCTGAGAGCCTGTTGCCCTCCAGCGGCTTCCGCTACGCGGAGACCTTCTCGGGTAAATCGCCTGCGACGTCTTGCCAATATGCTCTCTGGCATTGGCCGGCTTCAGATTGGCCGTTCGCTTCTTAAGTGACAACTTCCCAGTTGCCTATTTCTCAATGTGAATTCTTTTCCTCTCATATCATGGGTCTTTTGAGCAGGTCCTTGACGGACACGAAGCCGACCTGGCGTCCTTCCTCGGTGATGAACAAATGCCGGACGCGATTATCCGCCATGGTGCGGTATATCTCGTAGACGGGCGTCCTGATGTCCACGGAAACCAAGGGACTGCTCATGATCTGATCCACCTTCACAACAGTCGGATCGTCTCCGGCGGCCATAACCTTCCGGACAATGTCCGCCTCGCTCACCAGGCCCACGGCGTTGCCCAACTCGCCCACGAGAACGCTGCCGAACGCGTGCTGTTTCATGATCTCGACGGCTTCGGCAACGGAGGTGCCGGGAGCAACCGCGACCGGTTTTTTTGTCATGAGGCGGCGGATGGGCTCCGCTGCGGCGCGTCTGAGGTACACAAACCAATACACGGCGCCGACCAGGAGACTCCCGCCGATAATGTTCCCCACCGTCACGGGCAGGAGGTTATATGTGAGGAACCCGGTTATCGTCAGCCTGGACAGGTCCGGGTTTTCGCCGAGTGCCGCCTTTGCGGCCGCCAACACCTCCGGATACCCCTTAACAAGCAGACCTGCCGGAACGAAGAACATGTTGGCGACAGAGTGCTCAAAGCCCAGTGCAACGAAGGCCGTAATGGGGAATAGTATGGCGAGGATCTTGTCGGTGACGGATCGCCCGCTGAAGCAGAGCCACAAGGCCAGACATATCAGCATGTTGCAGAGAATCCCCCGCGACAGCGCCTCCCATAACGTCAAGTTCACTTTCCCATTGGCGATCATGAGCAGCTTGGCCCCGACGGCCGAGCCGCGAGCGGTCCATTGCCCGCTCAGGAAGATCAGCAGAACAATGGCCAACGCGCCGACGAGGTTGCCCACGAAGACCATGACCCAGTTTTGCATAAGCTGTTGTAGGGTTATCTTCCGGCCGACATAGGCCATCACAAGGAGGTTGTTCCCGGTGAACAGCTCTGCCCCGGCGACGACTACCAGGATCATGCCCAGGCAGAAGGCCAGCCCGCCAAGGAGGTTCGTCAATCCAACGCTCAACGTCGAGTCATGAATCACGTACGTGAAGAACGCGGCGCCGAAAGCGACGAATACTCCCGCCATCAGGGCAAGGGTCAGCGTCGAGAAAAACTCCATGTTCCCTTTGCTGATCCCCGCTTTCTCCACGCGCGCAGCCATCTGGGCCGGTGCATAGGCGTCGATATCAAAGCCTTCCATGCCGTTTTCCTTTCCTTTGTGCGTTTCTCATCCGTCGCGCGACGCTTTATGCAGCCTCTGGGGCGGGATTTCCTATATGGCCGTCTTCCCACGAGCGTCGCGGGCCGTCTCTCGCTGAGCTTACCGCGGTTTTCCGCGCCGTCAAGCCCGGATTGCCGTCCGACCCTGCGCAGGCGTCCTATTGGGGCACTGTGGGAGGCCTTGGAGCGATCCGGAGGGTCTCGCCCGGACGATTGACGAACTGCACCTGTTGCCCCCAGCGGTTTTACTGCGCCGAGACTTTCTCCGGCAGGTTGCTGACGACGTTTTGCGGCTGACCTTCCAGAAAGGAGTGAATGTTCCGGAGTGTCGTCTCGATGATCCGTCCGACGGCCTCGGCGGAATTGAACGCCACGTGCGGTGTGATGATGACGTTGGGCATCTGTAACAGGGCGTGGTTCCGCACGATGCTTTGAAGGGTTTCCAGGTCGTAGCCGCTGGAGAGGATCTCAGCCTCCTCGCCGATGTCGCTCTCAGCCTCGAGAACGTCCAGAGCCGCCCCGCCGAGATGCCCGCTCTGCAATGCGTCGATCAGGGCCTGCGGATCGATGATTCCCCCGCGGGCCGTGTTGACGATGATCGCCCCCGGCGGCATCTTGGCGATCGCGGCAGCGTCGATCATGTAGCGGGTCTGGGCGTTGTACGGCACGTGGATGCTCAGCACGTTGCTTCGCCGCAACAGATGGTCGAGGTCCACGTACTTAAAGCCGATCTCGCGGGCGAGCTGTTCATCGTTGCGGACGTCGCAGGCCAGCAGCTCCATGCCAAAGCCGCCGGCGATCCGCAGCACCCGCCGACCGATCAGCCCCACACCCAGACAGCCGAACGTCTTGCCGTATAGGTCCACACCCCGCAGGCCTTCGATGCTGAAATCGCCGCGGACCGTTCTGTCATAGCAGCGATGAATCTTTCGCGTCAACGCCAGCAGCAGCGCGAAGGTATGCTCGGCCACGGTGTTCTCGCCGTAGGCCGGCACGTTGCAGACGACGATGCCGCGCCGCCGGCAGGCCTCCAGGTCGATGTGCTCGAAGCCCGTGCTCCGCGTGGCAATCAGCTTCAAGTCAGGCAAGCGCTCGAGCTGCCGGGCGCCAACCCGGCTCTGGATAAACGGGCTGAGGACATTGATGCCATCGGGGATGTCGCCCTCGGTGATTTCCTCGAGCTTGCCCGCGCGTGCGTAGACCTCACAGTGCCGCGGGCACTTGTGGACCAGCTCGTCGTGCTCCCAGGCCTCGGCCTCGACAAACAGTATCTTCGCCCGATCGTCCTTTTTCTCGCTCGCGTGGTCCATCTTGAACCCCTTCAGTTTCCTTCTTCATTCTAGCACCGCCCAGGTGTAATGCCATTTACCCGGCCAATCGGCATCCTGGGCCGCCCCAGGCGGCTAAGGCCTCCAAGCCCTTGCCGAACGCCTCGGTGGGGCCCTCATCGGCCTTCAAAGATAAGAGAAAAACTCTACGCCCGCGTTTGCCGGTGCAACCATCACATCTTACGTTGTAATAGAGCGGGAACCTCACCGAGCGTACCGCTCGCTCACTGTGCCGCCTCAGAGGCAGCTTTGTTCGACTTCTAAGGTGGACTATGAGCGATCAAGACAATTCCATTGCCGGCCTAGAGCAACTCGAACCACGGCTGCTGCTTAACGGTGAGCCCGTTCTTTCGGCGCTGTTCGACGCGGCCGAGGTCGTCGATGTGCCCACCCTCGGAAGTATCACAATCGACGGAGACCTCCTGACGGACAGCCACTCGCAGATGTACCGCTTCACCACGCCCGCACGGGGTAAGTTCTACATCGACATGAAGGCCACGGCCGGCGGCCTCGACTCGATGCTCCAGATGTTCAATCAGTACGGAAGGCGCCGCCGCCGGAACAACAACGCATCCCGCCGTACACTAGATAGCCGCATTCGCATGCGTGTCCGGCCGGGACAGACCTATTACGTCCTGGCAGGCAGCAACGCCGGCACGAACGGCTCGTACGACCTGACGCTCACCAGCGATCCGACTGACGAGTACGGCAATACCCTCGAGGCGGCGAGAGCTTTGCGGGTGCGACGCGGAAGGGCCAGGGCCCGCGGGAGGGTCAACTATCAGGGCGATGCAGATGTCTTCAGCCTGGTCGCACATACCTCCGCGCCCGTTCATGTGTATCTCTCAGCTATTGGCCGAAGGAACAACCTCGACCCGCAGCTCACTATCTACGACTCACAGGGCAACCAAATCGCCTACGACGACAATGGCGGTTCCGGGTCGAATTCCCACATAACGTTCAACGTCGCCGAAGGGCAGAGATACTACTTCAAAGTTACAGGCACACCCAGCGGGCGAGGCTCGCGATATCTTCTCGACTTCAGGGCACCTGTCGACGACATCAGCGGTTTGTTCGAAAACGCCCGGGAGATTCGCCTCCGAGCCAATGGCGCAGGCAAGAAACGCGGGAGAATCAACTTCTCCTCGGATGAAGACATCTTCCGGGTTGTCTCGCGAGTTACCGGCGAGATGACCGTGGGCATGACAGCCATCGGGCGCAGGAACTACCTGGACCCCGAGCTGTATATCTACAACTCAAGCGGCCAGCAGATCGGCCACGACGATGACAACGGCTACGGTCTGAACTCGCTGGTGACCTTCAACGTCACGGCAGGGAGCACCTATTACATCAAGGCAGTAAGCTTCGCTAACTTCTCCGTCGGACGTTATCTCATCAACGTAAGCTCACAAGAGGTCGTCCCCCCGCCGGAGCCGGATCCAGAACCGGACCCCGACCCCAGCCCCGATCCTGACCCCGATCCCGCCCCGGACCCCGGGCCAGATGATCCGGTACCTGGCGCCGTCATTACGGGCGATACGCTCTCGGTGGATGGCGGACTGCAACTGCGGATCTTGGGCACAAACTCCGCCGACGTGATTACGCTCAGCCAGGGCGCCAACGCCATTACGCTGACGACGGATTCCGGCAGCCAGAGCTTCACCGGTTCGTTTATCAGCGTTCTGGTGTACGGCTTCGACGGCGCCGACACGATCCGCCTGACCCACTCGGTCACCGCGGCGGGCTACCTCTACGCCGGAGCCGGCAACGACATGCTCTACGAAGCCGGCGCTGGCTCGATGGCCCTCTACGGCGGCGCGGGAGACGACCTCATGGTCAGCGTTGGTGGCGGAAGTGACACTCTCTTCGGCGAGGGCGGGTTCGATAGCTTCTGGTTCGACTCGGCCGACACCGTCACCGACGCGTCCAGTCAGGAAACCACCGGCAAGAGCCTCCACCAGATCGCAGAGTTCTATCAGCCCTATACCACCGACTCGGGTGCACCTGAATACGTCTCGCTTGACATTGCCGGGCAAGATCTGTCCGATCCGTCCGTCACCAGCTACGCCTCCAGCTACGCAAACTTTGCGAACGTGCCGCTGTTTGCGGACGGCCCGCAATACAACGACATCCAGCAGGGCGCCATCGGCGACTGCTATTACCTGGCAACGCTTGCGGCCCTGGCCGACAGCGACCCGATGATCATCCAGCAAATGGTCACATCGCTGGGCGACGGGACGTACGCAGTCCGGTTCCACAGAAGTGGCCAGGAGGTCTACTTGCGACTGGACGCCGATCTGCCCGTCAACTCCGTCGGTTCACTGGTCTACGCCAAGACCGGCGTCGACGGCGAGCTCTGGGTGCCCGTCGTGGAGAAGGCTTACGCATATTTCCGCTACGGCGAGAACTCCTACGCCTCGCTTAACGGTGGATGGATGAGCTACCCGATGCGCGAGATCACAGGTGGCTATTCGAATACAAAGTGGACCGACACTGCAACCAGGACCGAGATGTATAACTACTTCTCCAACCATCTTTCCCAAGGGCACGCCGTTACGCTCGCAAGTGAAGCTAACGCAGTCAATCCGGTTGTGGGCTCACACGCCTACGTGGTCAGGGGCGTCCAGACCAGCGGCTCCCAGATGTACGTGACCGTCTACAACCCGTGGGGTTGGGACGGTAGAACCTGGGACTCCAACCGCTACGACGGCCTGCTTACGCTTACCATCGAGCAGATTCAGGACAACTTCTCAGCCGCCGTGACTTGCCTGGCCTGAGATTTGCCAGCCTGGCCAGTCGCACAGAAGAATAGCCAGACCATGCCCGTTGCTCCCTCAGGGGGATTGTCAAAAGCCACCGTGAAATCTCTCTGGAAAGCGGCGGCCCACATCAGCCTCCAAGCCTAAGGAGCGTCTTTGGCCCGGATTTCCCAGATAGCAACTACAATTCGTGTATAATGAGGCGTCGTTTGACCGCATGAATACAGGCTTTTCTCGATCTCAGGCACGGAAGCGCGGGAGAATCCCATGGGTGAAAGCGGCAAGGACGCCGAGCGGTTGTCGGTCTGCTCCCACCTGCCCCAAACGCTCGGATGAAGGCCGTTTCGGGCGCAATTCCGGTCCGACGGCGGGCAGATGACTACTTACGAGAACCGAAACGTCGTTGGCAGAGCCTGGAGATACGATAGAATCATCGGAAAGACCCACGGTGGTCGTGGGTACGAATTCATACGGGAAATCTCGGTTCAAGAGATTCGCTATTGTCGCGAGAAAAAAAGAGAGACTGCGGGATGGGACGAGGTTTTAGGCTGACAGCTCTCGGTGCAATTGTCGTCATGATTCTGTCGACGCTTCAACCCTTTACCCAAACAGTGCGATGTGAGACTCCAGAGACGCCTCACCCAACGGTACATAGATTGGTAGATGAATGGGATGTCATACCCTCTCAGCAAGCACAGATTCCCAAGCTTGATAAAACCCAAGTCATTGCCAACATAAAGAAAACGCTCAGCTCAATCGGCGAACTAGCATCATGGGAAGCAATCTACCGCATGGAACGCCGCCAGACCGCGAGCCAAACCGGTCCTCAAATCATCGAGGCCTCTCGCATTCGCCTCGTTTCTCAAGGCAAGAAATGGTTCTATGATACGAAGGGAGAGACTGCAGATCGGACCTATCGCGTAGCGCCGAATGACGGAGAGGTCATATCCAACTGGCCGCATTTCAAAGAAGCGCGAATTGAAGACAAGGATCAGTTCACAAGTATTTCCCCGGTTATCTTGAGTTTCCTGCCTGCATTGCCTGCTGACAAGACACTGGCTGCAGAGGAGGGCTTTCCCGATATCCTTGAGATCGTCAATGCCTCCGAGACAAAGCTCCTGCCCTGGCGCACTCGAGTTGCCAGCCACGAGTGCTATGTCCTCGAAAACACAACTATACAACGGCAGCCAATCTTCAGAAGCAGGGAAGAGGCAGATGCGTGGACCAAAGAGAATCCGACAACGGTGCGCAATAGAGTGCGAGTGGTCGATATTGATCCAAATGCAAAGCCGGGCGATGTTCGAGTGCAGAAACGGACGGTGCGGCTTGCTGTCGATCCGCAGTTGAACTTCATGCCTATTCGATGGGCGGAAGGCGTGGAAATTGAATTGAGGAGATTCCATCTCATCGTCTTCCCTTCCAAGGAGGTAACATATACTGACTTCCGCGAAGTCGCCAAAGGCGTACACATCCCCCGGCAAATGACATTACGCCGATACGGCACCGGCCGTCGAGGACAAAGACAAGTCAAGCAGCAGACGATCCTGGCTGTGGATGAGTTTATCGTCAACCAGTCCTATCAATCTGCGTTGTTTAGCTTGGATCTGCCTACCGGATACTCTGTGCAAGACCTTCGCAGGGGAATTGTTTATGTTGCCGGGGATTCACACGAACATATCCAGACCCTTCTGGCGGGAGTAAAGGCAAGGAATGCGTTCTATTCGAAGTTGCGGGCAGAGCAATTGCCTTCGCTTCAGTACTCTCGATGGATCAATAGTGAGCCGATCAACCTTGCAGAGTGCAAGGGCAGGCCCATCACTCTCCATTTCTGGAGCCTCGGGTGCGCACCATGCGTACGGCAGATGCCGGAGTTGCAGAGGCGGTTCGGGGCTGGGCAACAATCCGGCAACGACAGCCTGTTCATATCAATATATCCTTATGCAGATGGGAAAGAACTCAAGATGCTCGAGAAGTTCATCACAAATAACGGAATTACTTTTCCGGTCATGGTGGATGCGCCCGACCCGGAGAAGCGATCTTGGGGAAGAACGTGCATGAAATACAGAGTTTTCTCGGTCCCCACGGAGTTCAAGATCAGCCAGGATGGTCAGCTGGAACGAATCGACCGAGATCTCATCGGAGCTTCCAGTCGGTGGGTCCGGGATACAAACGACTAGAGACGTGAGGGACGCAAGTGCAGTCTGGCGCTGGTAGTCGCCGGCCACAATCGTGTACTATTTGTCCCCAGAATAGAGCGAACTTGGGCGCCGCTGCCTGGGTGGGCTGTGCTCCAGCTAGGTGTTGGAATTCATTCGAGGAGAAACCCATGTTGCCAGACGAAACAAACAAGTCGCGCGGGCGATGGAAGCCCGCTGCTCTAATCGCGGCCGCCGGCGCGGTGCTTCTGGCGCACGTGCTGGCGTGCAGGGAAAGCCCGATGGCATTTTCGCCGAGCGGGGAGAACCTGGCCTTCGTAACGATGGAGCCATACGACTCTGACAATATGATGCTGCAAGGCGCGCACGTCTTTCGCCTGTTCGTCCTGCCGACCGATGAGCAGCCACGCATCGTCGAGCAAACCAACCAATACATGCTGACCGCTCCAACATACAGCCCGGACGGGGAGCGCTTGGCCTACCTGCGAATCCCGCTGTTATCCGCTAAGCAGCTTGAGCAGTTGAAGGCCTTCGCGGAAAAGCGAAAGCAACAATGGGATTCCATCGAAGAGTTTGATCCGCCGGAGTGGATGCCCCAGGCGCCGGCCACGCAGCCGAGCCGTCCCGGCGTGAAGCTCGTCATGCCGGGCCTGACGAAACTCCAGGAGAGGTTCCACGAGAGCGTGCTCGGCCCGCCGCTGCCGTGCACGCTGGTCTTCCGCGACGCCAAGACGTTCGAAGAACTGGGCGTTGTGCCTCTTGGGCTGCAAATTATCCACTACGAACGGCTCGCAGCCGGAGAGGAAGACTATTTTATGAGTTATTCCCTGGCCCGCTTGCAATTCCACCCGGACGGAAACACCCTCTACCTCTGCGCGGACAACACGCTGCGGGCGGTGGACCTCGTTGAGCAGAAGGACGAACTGCTGGCCTGTCCAGCCGCCGTTGCACTGCTCTCGCCGGACGGCAAGGTTGCTGCCGCCATGACGGGTGAGACGATCGCGTTTGTGCACACCGACGGCAGCCTTGCCGTCTACAGACGATGGGAACGGGACATGTCTCCAGGAGGGTTTGCATGGGCCGATGCCAACACGCTCGTTCTATTGACGCATGAAGACGACAAAGCCACACTCTGCTCCCTTCGCCCCGATGGCAGCCTGGCCGCCACAAAGGCCCTGGACTTCCAAACCAAAGACTTTGAGGAGGCATCAGCTCAGCTAGCCATCGCGCCGGACGGAAAATACGTGGCTATTTCCTACGACGAGGCCACCTTCTTCCTCGATAGTGAAGGCAACGTCTTGCACAAATGGCAAGGCCCGGACAAGGTCATGCTGGCCCAGCCGACGTTTGCTCCGGAGGCCAAGCGTGTTGCATTCAAACTTCTGTCCGAGGACGAACAGGTTGGCTACCCCCGCGTTACGGAAATCGTCTTCTTCACGCCGCAAGGCCGCGAGATCTCCCGCGTAAAGGTCCCCCCGGCCAGCCCGGAGCTGTTGCCGGCAAGCCAGCCCACGACACAGCCGGCCACCCAGCCTGCCACGCAACCGACAGAGTAAACAAACATGGAGACGCTGAGCGACATCCTTTCTCTGGTTTGCGGCCAGGGGCGATGCTTCGTCATCGACGGACAGACCTTGCCGGTCTGCCAGCGCTGCTGCGGCCTGTACGTCGGCGCGGCCGTTACGGGGATATGGCTAGCGGCATCGGGTCTCTGGCGGCTGGGGTTGCCTGGCCGAAATGTTCTCATCGTTCACCTGGCGATGCTGGCGGCAGCGCTGCTGGGCGGGCTGCACGTAATCGACCCCGGCCCGCGCTGGCGGCTGCTGTGTGGATTGTGGACCGGGCACGTCGTGACGTTCTGGCTGCTCGCCGGCGCGTGGCAGTTAAGTAAGCGCCGGCGTCGTTTCACCTCGCGCAAGGCCTGGCGCATGCGCGATCAACTCCTGGCCCTGGCAGCCGCACCCGTGCTGGCGGCAATTGCGGCTGCGTTCGAGCCGCTGAAGTCTCTTGGCTTGATCTTCTGGACGGCATCCGTCGCAACGGGCGCCGTGGTCTTCATCGCGGTGATTGTCGCCCCTGGCGTTGGGTTCGTCGCTTCCCTGCGGTGTCGCTTGCAGCGATCACTTCTGCCCCATTGCGATCACGACCGGAGTGGAATAGATGGTTCGGCCGTTCGGCGAGTCGTACCTGGCCGCCAGTGAGACAGAATCCGCCTTCGGCGCCTCGACGCCCCAGCGCAGCTCTATCAGGTAGCTCCAGCCGAACCACCATTAGCCTTTTGCCGCCCGCCCACAACATTGCCCGAGCCTTTGCGGCGGGTCCTACGGGCCCGGCAAACCCGAAGACCTGATTTCCCAGGACGCTACGTTACTCGTGTGAGGTTCAGGAATTTTTCGAAATAACCCAGAAAAATGCAGAATTATCTGTTGACTTGTGGTAAGCTGCTATATAGTATACTACTAAATGGCCTGCTTCCTGTATTCTCTCGACGAGAGGTGCGCAATTGAGTCTGAACAACTGGCAAACTCAGCTCCGTAAAGGGCTGCTGGATGTTGTTATCTTGAGCCTTCTAGACCACGGCCGCTCGCATGGCTATGAAATGGTTCAGATACTCAAGCAAGTTGACGGACTCAAGATTCGCGAAGGGAATATCTATCCCATTCTCGCCCGCCTCGAAACCGAGGGCTTGGTGGCCAGCGATTCCAAACCTTCACGAGATGGGCCACCGAGAAGAAACTTCCGGCTCACCAAAGTGGGGCAAAAGACCCTTGCGGACATGACAAGCCATTGGGACCGAATAATCAGAAGTATTGCACGTGTCAGGAAAGGCGATTACCGATGACTTCAGAGACCAAAACGTGGGAGAGCATAAAAGCAGAATATCTGCGTAAGGTCGAGAAGGCCCTTTCGTCCGTTAAGAGTCCGCGGACAAAAGAGGTTCTTGAGGACGTTCGCTTCCATCTCGAAAGGCGTTTTGCGGAGCTTGAACCCGACAAGCAAACACGGGAGAATTTGCAAGCTATCATCACAGAGATGGGACCTGCTTCCGACTACGCTGAGCTCCTCGATCCCGAAGCTGTCCCACCAAAGCAAAGCGTAACGCGAAAATTAGTTCTCGCGGCAGGCGTGGCCGTCGTCATCGCAGCCGCTGCGATCATCCTACTACCAAGGATGATCTCTCCTAAGCGCGCTGACAAATTTCACATACCTCCTACGAGCACAATCAAAAGTGGCCGTATTGTTGACAAGGTTGATTATCCATTTGCCAACGATCCCCGCGTCGTAGGAGCGTGGAGAACAGTCGACTTCGTCGGCACGATCAAAGATTTCAAACCTGCCCGCCGAAATCACAAAGGGAAGCTTTGGCTGAACCATTTAGTGTTCAAACCACACGGAGATATCGCCGGCGGCATATTCACTTGGACAAAAGGTCTTCTGCTCAATTACAGGGGAAGAACCGCCAGCGCATATGAAATCAAGGAAATTGATGATTCTGAGTATTTGTTTTTTGAATGGAAGAGCGGCGATTATACGATTCGTCACAAGCGGCCGGGATATTACGTCCTGAAAAGAGTATCTCCCGACAGCGTAAGACTTGAACCAATCTTCGGTGAAAAGGCGCAGATACCGCCAACCAGTGTTGTCGATGACAACGGCCATATCATTGACAAGATTGACTATCCCTTTGTAAATGCCCCTGAGGCAATCGGAAGCTGGGAAAGTGTTGACTTTGTCAAGAACATCGAAGACTTCAAGCCCGAGAATAGGAACTGGGCGGGCGATTTGTTCCTGAAAGAATTGGTTATCCTCGAAAACGGCAGGACCAACCACGCATGGACATGGACCAGGGGGCTCCTTCTTAGCCGTCCGGACAAAACGGCTTCGAAATACCTGATCGAAGAAGTCCATGGAACGAAATACATGTTTCTCGAATGGAAAAGCGGCGACTACGTGATTCGCCGCACGAAGCCTTCGTACTATGTCCTGAAGAAAGCCGAGGGCCGGCCTCACGTTGAAAGCAGGACTACGGACAAGATCGATTATCCATTCGTTTGCGATCGACAGGTCATTGGGACGTGGAAAAGCGTTGATTTTGTTGAAGAGCCTCAAGACTTCCAGCCTGGCAGACGCCGCTGGAAAGCCGGTCCGCTCTTTCTCAAGCAACTTGTTATTCTGCCGGATGGCAAAACTGCAAATCCACGCCAAACCTGGACCAAAGGGCTAATATTGAACTCATCTTCCAAGACCGCCAGTAGGTACAAACTACAAGAGCTGAATGGTTCGACATACATGTTCTTCGAGTGGAAGAGCGGTGACTACACGTTCAGGCGGATGAAGCCTAAGTACTATGTTTTGAGGAAAGAGGAATCCAAAGCATCCTGAGAGCTGGATGGATGAGGGATTTGATGATCGCCCTCTGCCGGCGCGATCGTATGAGGCAATAAGCGGTCCTTACGAGAAGGGAGAGGTGGAATGACTGAGGGAAATTGTCGTAAATGCCTAAGATTGGGCGTCATTTTCATAGGATTATTCTGGGTACTGTGCTCGGCCGAAATCGCCGCCGCGGACATCAACGATCAGGTTGCCCAATTGGATTTCGACACGGCAGACCTTAATGACGTTATCACGATTTTTGGCCAGCCAATACGGTATCACTGGGACGGTAGAACTTATACAAGGGATAATCTGCCTGGGGTTTACATTGCCCAATATCCAAACGAGTTTGGTGTGGTTATGGCTTCAGGCCGTGTCGACGAGCTGCGGTTTGAGTCTCCAAGGGCAGGGTATGTATTTCGCGATCGGATTCGGGTGGGCTCGCCGATCGCCGAAGTGCTATCTGTAGTGGGCCAGCCAACAGAAACGATATTCGGAGCGAGCCCATCGGGTCCGTTTAAGGATGGGGTTTTGTACAAAGACATTAACGGTACAGCGGGTTACTGTTATTACTTCCGATCCGATCAAGAAGTCCGTTTCTTCTTCCGGGCGTACCGTGTAATCGCCTTGTACTTGACGGGTAATCCCTCGGCGCCTCTTGATCCGATAAGCGAGTTCGATGATGTTCGCTCGAAAAACCTCTCAATGCACGATCTTTCAGATCGGCCGGGGCTTATCCGTACGCTGACCTTCAACCTGGAGACCATCTGGCCGGAACCGGCTAAGATGCCGCCAGGATATGATCCAAATGAAATCCTAACGAAGGCAATAAACCCGGGTCTTGGCGTTCGCCAGTTGCATCAGCAAGGTTTCACTGGCGCAGGAGTCAGCGTCGCCATCATAGACCAGCCGCTGTATCAGGACCATCCTGAATATGTCGGCAAGATCGCAGCGTACTACGATACAGGTTGCGACGGGGCAGAAAGCAGCATGCACGGTCCAGCCGTTGCAAGTCTCCTGGTCGGCTCCAATTGTGGCACCGCGCCGGGTGCACGTGTTTACTACGCCGCCGCCCCATCCTGGAAAAAGGATGCGGCCTACTATGCGAGGGCCCTTGACTGGATCATCTCGCAAAACGAGCTCTTGCCGCCGTCGGAGAAGATTCGCGTTGTTTCGGTCTCGGCGGCGCCTTCTGGACCGGGTTCGCCTTTTGAACGCAATCAGGTGCAATGGGACGAAGCATGTACTCGAGCCAAAGCAGCGGGCATACTTGTGCTGGATTGTACAACTCACCGAGGGCTCATCGGCCGTTGTTGGTACGATCCAAACGATCCCGAGAACGCAGATAAGTGCACGCCCGGCACTCCTGGACAGTCGCCTTGGTTCGACCCCAACGACATCCTCGCTCCCGCCTCGATTCGTACCACGGCACAGCACTATGATTACCAGGGCCGAAACAGCTATATTTACTGGGGTCGCGGCGGGTTGAGCTGGTCGATTCCTTACTGTGCCGGTGTGCTCGCACTGGGCTGGGAAATTCGTCCCGGCCTTACCGCCGACCAGATGGTCGAGATGCTTTTACAATCGGCCTACGTAACCGTTGACGGTGCAAAGATTATTAATCCGCAGGAGTTCATCAGGGGCCTCACTGATGCCAGCTCACTTGAAGCCACTATTCGCGACATACAGAAAGTTATAGCTGAAAAGCGTGAAGCGTTGGAAAGGCTTAACGCTCTACTCGAGGAAGAGCAGGCCGCGTATTACGCTCTCGAGGAATTGCTTGATAGCGGAGACTACAGGGGTCTGAAGAAGGGCCATATGGTCAAGGCTAAGCAGAAGATTCATTCTTCGATACAGCACCTAAGGCAATCCGCGAGTGCCCTGGAAAAAAGCATTAAAAGGCTGGAAGATGCACTGAATGCTTTGAGTTTTGAGTTCCACCCGAAGCCGTGACGGTCACTTCTGCCCCATTGCGATCACGACCGGAATGGAATAGATGGTTCGGCCGTTCGGCGAGTCGTACCTGGCGGCCAGTGAGATAGAATCCGCCTTCGGCGCGTCGACGCCCCATCGCAGGTCCATTGCATAGCACCAGCCAACCATGCTGGGAACAAGATACATGCGCAGCTTTTCCGCCTGGAAACTCCAAACCTTAAGCGGGCGCTTAGTGTGCAGGTCGGATCGGTTGATCTTGTTTTCGTAAAGAAGGAACTCCAGCGTACCGCTGGCGATGACGGGTTTGGGCTGTGCGAGCTGAAAGAGGTAGACCTTGACCCTGAGTCCGTCCGCACCGGGGACGTTGTCGAGATTGATCGCGGCCGGCAGCGAGAGGATCGTGATCCGATCGACGTTGGCCACCGGCTCCGGCGGGCGGTTCAACTTCTTGTGCCCGGGTCCGATGGCGCAACCGACGAGGCCGGCAACGAAAAGCAGCAGCACAATCACGGGCCGACTGGTCACCTTGCTAATCCTTCTCGGGCGTCTGGCGGGACGCGGGTTCCTTGTTCAGCTTCTCCAGCAGCTCAAGCGGCCTTGGCGCCGGCTGGGTGGTCGGCTGCGGCTTATCGCCCAGGCGGTGCCGGCGCTGCCATTCGGTCACCGGCTGAAGCGCCTTTTCTTTCAGCACGTCATCGGCGGCCATCTCACCTAGCTGCTCCAAACCCCTCAACTGCCGCCCGGTTTCGGCGTCGGCTTCGGCGATGTTCCGCAGCACGTGCGGCGTCAGGATGATCAGAAGCTCCTTGCGCTCCTTGACGATCTTGACCTTCTTGAACAGCCACCCGATGCCCGGAAGATCGCCCAGAAAGGGCACCTTATCCACGCGCCGCTGGTCTTGCGTCCTGATCAGCCCGCCAATGATGACGGTATGGCCGTCCTGGACGCTGACGGTCGTGCGGGCCGTCCGCTTGTTGATGATGCTTGCGTTGAGCCCCTCGGAAATCTGCACCGTCGATTCGCTCAGCGAGCTGATTTCGGGGATCACCTCCATGCGAACGAACCCGTCGGGGTTGATGCGCGGCGTGACGGTCAGGAGGATGCCCACCGGCTCGTACTGGATGGTATTCAGCGTTGTGCCCTGTTCGGTGATTCGGCTGTCGCGGATGAACGGCACCGACTCGCCGATTTCGATGCTGGCCTGCTGGTTGTCGGAGGCGAGGATCTGCGGACGGGATAGCACTTCCAATCGGCCCTGGGCCTGGAGCGCACGCAGGAAGAAGCCCAGGTCGCTGCTGGAGATCGCCAGGTTGAACCCGCTCTTGCCGATGTCGGTCGCGATGCCGAAGTCCGTGCCGACATTGATGCTGGTGCCGCCGGGCGACAGCCTCACGTCCCAGTCCATCCCGAAATCGAGGGTATCGTCCAGCGATATCTCCACCAGCAGCACCTGGATGAGCACCTGAGGCGGCGGCTGATCCAGCTCGCGAATCATCTCGGCGATCGTCTCGAAATATCGCGGGCTGGCCGAGAGCAGCAGCGTATTGGCGTTGGCGGCCTCGCCCTCCGCGGCTACGGATACCACCGCCACCTCGCGTTCCAGCAGCCGCTGGGCGGCCCCCACGGCGTCATCGCCCAGGGTGGCCAGAAGCCGCTGGCGCTCCTGGTCCAGAAAGCTCCGCAGCGCCGTCTCGATGTCACCTGCCCGGGCGTTACGCAGGCGGTAAACCTTGACTATCCGCTCCTGGGCCGGGCTGGAGTCCAGCTTGGTGATGATGTCGCTGCATAGGCCCACGTACTGCTTCGTGCCGCCGACAAGCACGCTGTTGGTCCGCGCGTCTACTGTGATGGAAAGGGCATGCTGCTGGGCGGAGCCCAGCGTGGCCGATGCACCGTCGCGATCTGCCGGCTGTGTGGTTACCAGCCTGTAATTGACCGACCGCATCTCGCCGCCGGTTTGCCTGAGCCGGAACAGTTCAGTCAACACCTCGGCCATCCGCCGCGCGTCGGCGTTCTGGAGCGTAAAGACACGAATCTCCGCCATCCGCGGCGAGGTGGAGTCCAGTGCCTCAACTAGGCTCTCCAGCAGCGGCATGAACTGAAGCTGCGCCGAGACAACAAGCGAATTGGTCCTCGGCGCCGCCGTGACCAGCACGCCCCTATGCAGGGCGCTGGTGATCAACTCCCGGCCGTCCTCGCTGCGCGTAATGAATCGCAGAATCGCCTCGCGCTGCGGGCTTTCACCGCTGATGGCTGTGGGCTTTTGATTCAGGGCGTCTGTGAGGATCTTGGCCAGCTCCGTCGCGTCGGCGTATTCCAGCGTAAAGACGCGAATCTCGGTGATCTCGTCGACCGCATCGGTATCGAGCTGCTCGATCATCGAGTCGACGGCGCTGAAGCTCTCCCTGCCGCCGGCCACCAGCAGCGTATTGGTCCGCGCGTCGGGGATGATGCTCACCGGCAGCGACCTTCCGGCGGCGCCGGTTTGCTGCTCGGCCTGGCGCTTCTGGTCGAAGAACCTCTGCAGCGTCGCAGCCAGGACCGTCGCGTCGGCCTCTTCAAGCGCATAGACACGCACGTCGCCAAGCAGGCCAAAATCCTCCGTCGCGTCGATCCGCTCAATGATCTCGTCGATGACGGCGAAGTTTTCCTTGCTCGCCGAGACGATCAGCACGTTCGTGCGGACGTCCACGGCGATGGCGACCTTCTCCCTGGCCGCCAGTGCCGCACTCGCCCCGGCGGCGGCCAGGCCCGGCTTGTAGAGGCCCTTGCCAAAGAGCCCCTCCAGCATCGTCGCGATCCGCAGCGCGTCGCAGTTGACAAGCGGGTACATCCGCACCAGGCCGGTCTCTGTCGGCGGCTCGACGTCCACCTTCTCCAGCAGACCTCGGATCAGCTCCAGGTTCTCCCGGCTGGCCGAGATCACCAGCGCGTTGGAAAGCACATCGGTGACCACGTCCACTCTATCTTGCGGGGCGGGCGTCTGGCCCGGAGGGGTCATGCTCGATAGCCTGGCGTTGAAGAGGTTCCGGATCATCGGGCCGACCACGCCGGCGTCGTTGTGCTTCAGCGGGATGACCACCAGTCGCACGGCCGGGTCCTTCAACTCCACGTCCAGCTTGCCCAGAAGCGACTTCAGCATGGCCGTGTCGTCCTGGTTGGCCGCCACCAGCAGGCTGTTGATCCGCAGGTCGGGCACGATGATCGGCTTTTGGCGCTGGAGGTCGGGTGTCCGGGCCGCCTGATAACGCTGGTTGAAGAAGTTGATCAGCGTCAGGCTGAGCGTTCCGGCGTTGGCGTGCGTGAGGGTAAAGATTTGAATTCGCCCGCCCAGTGCCGTCCCGGCCCCGTCGAGTTGCTCGGCGATCGACTTGATGAGCTGATAGCTTTCTGGCGAGCCGCCGACGATCAGGCTGTTGCTGCGCTCGTCGGGCAGGACAATCACGCGCAGGGCCTCGGCGTCCTTGACGCCCAAAGCCTCCTGACGCTGGACGCGGGCGTCCATCATCTTCTGGAGCGTCCCAGCCAGCGAGGCCGCATCGGCGCTGCTCAACGGTATCAGCCGAATGTCGCGCAGGTCGATCGGCTGGTGTGCGTCAAGGTGCTTCAACAGAACCTCGATCATCGTGAAGGTCTTCTGGCTGCTCGATATGATCAGCGAGTTGGTGCGCGTGTCGATGGCGAGGGTGGGCTTGTCCTCGTCGCGGATGAGCTGGGCGTTCGGACCGGCGTGCAGGTCGCTGATTACCTGCTGAATGCGAGCGGCGTCGGCGTTTTTCAGCGGGAATATTCGGACGGTATTGAGCGAGCCGGCCCCGGGAATATCCATGGTCGCAATCACGTCGGCGATCAGCGGCATCACGTCGCCCCGCGCAGCGACCACCAGCATGTTGGTGGAGGGATCGGCCTGGATCGTCAATGCGGCGCGGGTCTTGGCCAGCGCGGTAGTCTGCTGGGCCTTCTCATTCAAGATCGTCCGCAAGCGGCTCACGTGCGTCTGGAGGCCCTCGGCCTCAGGAACAGCCGCACCTTCGGCAAAGACGGCCTGAAGCACCGGCAGCAGCCGCTCCGCCGAGGCGTGCCGGAGGCGAAAGACCCGCACCTCAGTGACGACCTTGCCGTCGGTGCGGTCCAGATCCTTGACGATCAGCTCGGCCAGGGCGAGCGATTCGGCCAGGCCGCTCAGCAGCAGCGTGTTGGTCCTCACGTCGGCTGAGACGTTCAGTTGATGCACCAGCGCCTTTCCGGAGATGCTTTCCGGCACGGCCCGGCCGGCCACAGTCGTGCCGGCCTTGCCGGAGAGCTTCTGGCCCTGCTGGAAGATCTCACGCAGGATCACCATCACGCTTTGGGCGTCGGCGCTGGCCAGATGCAGCAGCCGCACCTTCACACCCTCGCTGATCGGCACGGTGTCCATGATCTCCACGATCGCCTGCATCGCCTTGAGGTTGTCCGGCGTGGAGGTGATCATCAGTGCGTTGGAACCTTTCTCCGCCGGGTCGGCCTGGATCTTGATCGGCTTGGTCAGGTCCAGCTCGGGGATCTCATCGGCCATCGCGCAGCGGATACGCAGGCGGCGGACCTGCTCTTGCAATGCGCGTGCCTCGGAGGTGACCTGGTCGGTGGCGCTGGGGCGTAGCATCTCATTCAGCACCCTGGCCAGGTTCGTTGCGTCGGCGCGCTTCAGCGGGACGATCAGCACCTCGGTTGCGGCGTGGGCCGGAGGCTTATCGAGCGTCTCGATGATCTTATCGACCTGATCGAAGATCGTCCCGCGGGCCGTGATGATTATCGAGCGTGTCCGCTCGTCGGCTTCGACGGTGATCGGCTCGCCCGGTCGGATCTGCTGAACCTGCTTGAGCATCCGCTCCAGCATGGGCATGATCCTTTTCGGCATGGCATGGGTGAGCGGATAGATGCGGAACTCCAGTTGCGGCGCGACGTCCACGGCGTCGAGCTGGGCGATGAGGTGGGCGACCTCCTGCATCTTCTCCTCGGTGGCCGTGACGACAACCGCGGTGGTCTGCGGCAGTGCCGTGATGGAGACCTTGTCTTCCGGCCTGCCTGCTCGGGCCGCCTGACGATACATGTCGTTCAGCGCCGTCGCGACGCGGATGTTCGTGGCGTTGGTGAGCTTGAAGACCCGCACCTGTCTCTTAACGCCGGCGGCCGCCTCATCCAGCACCTTCGCCAGGGCCTGGATCGCCTCGAAATCCTCATCCGAGGCGCTGATGAGGATGGCACGCTGCTTGGTTAGGACGGAGGTTTCCACCTTGCCGCCTCGCGCGCCCTTGGAGGGGTGCGGATTGCCTGGCTTCCTCGACGACGAGCCGCCGCTGAAGAGCTGTTGAATGGCCTTTTCGACCTCTTCCGGATCGGCGTGCTCGAGCGTGATGATCCGCGTCGGGCCACGCGTGGGCTTCATCAGCTCGAGCTGGTTGATCCACTGCGAGGCCTGCTCGTACATCCTCTTGGTGGTTGACAGGACGATGGCGTTGGCCCGCGTGTCGGCCGAGACGGCCAGAGGCTCGATCCTGCGCTTGTCGCGCTTGGCGGCCTGGAGCTGCTGCTTGTAGAAGTCCCGGATCGTCTCGGCCACCTCGGCGGCGTCGCCGTGTACCAGCGCGATGACGTAGACGCCCGTAGCGGTCGGTTGGGCGGCCTGGGCCTCGTCGATATCGCGAATGACCTGAGCGATTCGCTGGTGCTCCTCGGCCGGGGCCGAGACGATGACAAGCCCGCCGGCCTCGTCGCCGGCGATGCGGATGGGCTCCGCCAGCGCCGGGCCTTTTGCGGGGCGTTTCCCCTGTGGTGCTGCCGGGAATATCTGCTGGAGGGCCTCGACCGTCGAGGCTACCTCGGCGTACTTCAGCGGATACATTCGCACGGAGGCTGCGCTCGCGGCTGCCGACTGGTCCAGCTCCTGGATGATCCGAACGATCAGCTCCATCGCCTCTGCCGGTGCCACCACCACCACTGAGTTCGTCTGACGGTTGGCGGTGATGGTGACCATCGTGGCTACGTCGACCTGCGTGGTGCCTTCCTTGGTAGGCACCTCGATCATCTGCCGAACGGTCCGCGCCCGCTGCTGCTGCGGCGTGGGTTTCTTTTCCTTCTTGTCCTTGTCCTTCTTGCCTTTCTTGACTGGCGCTGTGGGCACCGGCCCGGCCGAGAGCCGGAAGATGTCTTTCAAGTTCCGCGCCACCTCCACGGCATCGGTGTTCTTCAGGGGGAAGACCCTCAGCTCGCTGGCCACCGTCGAGCCCATATCGAGCTTGGCAACCAGCGGTTCGATCAGCTCGAAGTCCGACGGCCTGGCACGGATGATCAGCGCCCGCGTCCGCAGGTCGGCCACGACGATGATCTTCTGCTTGACGGGCGTCGGTGGTGGCGGCGGGACCGGGCGCTGGGGCTTCTGGTCCTTTTCCTTCTTCGGTTTGGGTTTTCGGGCGGCGGGCTTTTTCGGATTGAACAGGTCGTTGAGGATCTTCGCCAGCGAGAGAGGATCGGCATGCTTGACGGGAATGATGCGGATCTCGGGCTCTCCTTCCACCTCGCCCATCGTCAGTTGCGCGATCAGCAGCTCGATGTTGTCCAGCTCACGCCGCGTGGCGGAGATGATCAGGGCGTTGGCCTGCTTGTCCACCGCGATGGTCACCGGCGGAGGCGTCTTGGGGTTGAACATGCCCTCGTCGGAGACGGACGCGCCGGCGGGCCTCTTGCCCGGCGTGTTCGGCTCGGCTTGCGAATCCGTCTGTGGCGGTTCGTCATCGACTTCCGGCGCGGGCGCAACTTCCTCCGTGCCGCCCTGTTGGGCCGGCAGCCTGTCCGTAATCACGATTGGGCTTTTGCTTATCTGACCGTAGAGTCTCTTGAGCACCTCGGCCATTCTCTCGGCCTTGCTGCCGGTCAGCGGGATGACGCGAATGTGGACGCTGCTGTCCTTGGTTGTTTCGTCGAGTTTCCTGATGAGCGACTCGATCGTCTTGATGTCGGCCTCTTTGGCGATAACGGTCAGCGCGTTGTTGGAGAAGTAGTCGGCCTCGATGAATGGCCGGTCGCCGGCGCGTCGATCGGCGAACACTTGGTTGATCTTGTAGGCCACCTCCGTGGCGTTGGCGTTTTCCAGCCAGACGTACTGCACGTCCATGCCGGCCCGCTCCGGGGCCTTGTCGAGGTTTTCCAGGAGCTGTTCGACGATGGCGAAGTGCGCCGAGGTCGTCGAGACGACCAGGCTGTTGGTGCGCTCGTCGGCGACGACGCTAAACGGCGTCGCCGGCGCGCCCCGGCGGCCGCGCGATTGATGGCGAATCATGTCGCCAAAAAGCGTGGAGATGGACCCGGCCAGCTCCGCCGCCTCACTGTTGGCCAGCGGATAGATTCGCACCTGCACGGCCGCAATTGTGCTGTCGGCGTCGAGCGCCCTGATCATCTTCACCACGCCGGGCACCTCGCTTACCTGGCCGCGAACCAAAATGGTGTTGCTGTTGGGCTCAGCGGTGACGGTCACCTGCCCTTGGCGAGGTTCACCTTCGCCTGGCCGGCGTCTTGGCCTTTGGGCGCCCAGCGTTTGCCTGACTGCCTTGGCTAGGCTCTCGGCCTCGCCGTTCTTGAGTCGGACGATCTCTATCGCCAGCTTCGCCGAGGCCTCCGGCGCGTCGAAGGCCTTGATGATCTCCTCGGCCAGCGCGAGCTTGCCAGGCGGGCCCTTGACCACAACGGCGTTGGACGAGGCCAACGCGGCTATGCGAAGCCCGCCTTCGTCTCTCGGGCCCGGGCGTAAATGCCGGCGATCCGCCTGGCCGGCCAGAAGCGATTCCAACAGCTTGACAATCTCCACCGCCGCAGCGTGCTGAAGATGGAACATCTTTGTCTGGGAAACCGGTGTGCTCGAGGTCTCCACCTTCTCGATGACCTTTTCGATTTCCGGAAAATCCTCTTCGACGGCGGCGACGATGAGCTGGTTTGAAGCGGTCTCGGCCTCGAAGCGTGGCCGCACTTTACCGTCGGCAGCCTGGCCGCGGCCTTTGCGCTGCTCGGCAAAGAGATTCACCAGCGACCTGGCCAATTCCCTGGCGTCGGCGCTTGTTAGCCGATACGTGCGGATCTGCAGCCGGACGGGGCCTTGCTCTCCGTCAAGGACGGAAACGAGCTGCGCGATTTCCTCGGCCTTCTTGCGCGGCGCATCGACGATGAGTGTGCGATTCCCCGGGGCGGGCGCGACGACGACGCGCTGGGCCTCTTCGCCCTGCCGGCCGCCCCCGCGTTGTCGGCGCCCGCCAGCCCCCTGGTAAAGCTGGTTGAGCGTTGCTGTCACCGCGGCCGCCGAGGCGTGCTCCAAGCGAATGAGCCTGGTTTCGCGGGCCTCGGCCTGCGTGGCCCGGTCGAGCTTGGCGATCATCTCCTCCAGCATCTTCCGCTCGGCCTCGGGCGCGCGGATCAGGACGGAGTTGGTCAGCGCGTCGGCTCGCAGGAACACCTTGGGCCCCTCGCCTCGAGGCGTGGGCGGCAGCATGGCACGGAGCGTCTCGGCCAATTGCCTGGCGTCGGCCGAGGCCAGGCGGATGATCCGCACGGGCTCGGCCTGCTCGGCCGAGGGTACGTCCAGCGATTCGACCAATGCCGCAACCGTCGCCAACTCGTCGGCGGCGGCCGAGATCAGCAGGCTGTTTGTCCGCTGACTGGGCGAGATGACAATCGGCGCGGTGCCCTGAGCCGGCCTTCCGCGACGGCGCCCGTCGAAGACCTCGCGAAGCATCCCCGCCAGCTCATCGGCCTTTGCATGCTTCAGGGAAAACAGCCGCATGCACGGCGCCGAGGCCGTATCGGCCGAAACCTTCAACTGCTCCAGAATCGACTCTATCTCCGGCCATTCCTCAGGCGCGCAGGCGATCAGCAGGCTGTTGGTGCTCTGATCTGCCTCGATGAGAAGGCCCGAAGCCGCCCCCTGTCGACCGCGCCGGCGGCGAGACGCGGCCTGGCTTAGGATGCGCAGCAGCGAGTCAGCAAGCTTCCTGGCATCGCCGGCCTCGAGATGCACTACGTGAATCTCGCGCTTCTGGCCGTCGAATTTCCGGTCCAGTTGTTCGATGAGTCTCGCGGCGGCCTGGATGTCCCCGGCCGGTCCGGTGACGATCAGGCTGTTCGTCCGCGCGTCGGCTGTAACCGCCAGGCTTTTCTTGGCCCGCCCGCGCTCGTCCACCGTGACGACGGCGTTTGCGATCACGTCTGTAAGTTGCTGGGCGTCGGCGACCTTCAGCGGGAAGATTCTCGTCTCGCCGGCAGAAACGCCCGCCCTATCCAGCACGCCGAGCAGCTTCTCGACGTCGGCCATCTCGTCGGCCGGCGCCGAGACGATCAGGCGGTTGGTGACCCTGTCGGGCGTGATCTTCGCGCGCTTCTCGATGATCGGCCGCTTCCGCCGAGAGTCGTAGCCGACCTGCTTTCCAGGCAGGGCCTCGCGTATGGTGCCGGCGATCTCTTCGGCTCGTGCGTTCTTGAGTTCGAAGATCCGAAGCTCATCGGTCGGCTGCGGGGCTTGCGTGTCGAGCTTCTCGATCAAACTGGCGGCGATCTGGATGTCCGCAGGCGACCCGGAGATTATCAGGCTCCTGGTGCGCGCGTCGGCGGCGACCAGCAGGGACTTCTGGCGACGTCCCTTGGCATCGAGCTTAGCTACGGCCTCGCCGATCACGCCGGCCAGCTGCTGTGGATCGGCGTTTTTCAGGCCGAAGATGCGCGTCCCGCCGACGTCGGTTACGGTCTTGTCCAGCGCGCGGAGCAACCTCTCGACGCTGGCCATCTGATCCACCGGCGCCGAGACGATCAGGCGATTGGTGGCCGGGTCCGGAACGATCTTGGCCTTCTGCTCCATGATCGGGCGCTTTCGCTTCTTGTCGTATCCGACCTGCTTTGCCGGCAGCGCGTCGCGAATGATCCTGGCAAGGTCCTCAACCCGGGCATTCTTGACCTCGAAGATTCTCAGGACCCCGCCCTCCCCGGTAGCCTCGGTGTCGAGCTTTTCGATCAGCTCGGCCGCCATGGTCAGCCGATCGCTGGTGCCGATGAGCATCAGCATGTTCGTTCGCTCGTCGGACATGACCGTGACGACTTGCCCTGGCTCGGCCGGGCCGGAAACGTACTTCTTGCGCTTTGAGTCGTAGGTCATGCGTTTGGACCCCTCCGGTCCAAGGAGCTTGTTGAGGGTATCCGCCACGGATCGCACCGCAGCACGCTTGAGCGTGTAGGTCCTGAATTCCTTCTCGACGAGCGTGTCGGTATCCAACACCTCCAGGAACCTGCGGATCCGACGGATGTTCTCCAGGCGATCCGTGATGAGCAGACCCTTGCCCTCGCCCAGCGAGTCGATATGGCCGATCTTGGGCGAGATCATTCGGCCGACGGCCTTCTTGGCCTGGCCGGCGTCGAGGTACTTCAGAGGCAGCACGACCGTGACGATCTCGCCGGGGCGGGCCTCGCCGGGCTGCGGCAGGCCGGACAAGGTCCTTATCGGAATCTCCGAGACTTTATCCAGCTTGACCAGGCGAAGGTACCTGCCCGTCTCGATTAGCCTGTAGCCCTTTGTGGACAGGACGACGTTGAGCGTATCGAGGGCCTCTGCGTATACGTAAGGCTGGGAGTCGAAGAAGGTCAATTCGCCGTCGATCTTCGCCTCGGCGATGAGGGGTTTGTCGGCCATCTGCGCGAACCGGCGGACCACGTCGTTATACGAAATACCGTCAAATTGAAAGAGGATGTCGCGCTTCTCCTGGGGCGCTTCGCCCTGCGGGGCTTCACGCGGTGCGGTGGTCGGTTCGGCCGACATCTGTTTGTTTTCAGCTACCTTACCCTCGGCCCGCTCAGCCGGCTTGGTGACTGGGGCTTTGGCGTCTTTGGCGGCAGGCCGGCTGGTCGCCGGCGCTGTTGCAGGAGCAGTGGCAGATTCTTCAGCGAGCGCTGCAAGTGCTGCCCCCGCGACAAGGCCCGCGCCCAGAAGGACCGCCAATATCAGGGTCGATTGACTCGATCTGATCAAAACGCACCGTAACATCCGTCTATCTCCTGCAAACCTTTTCAATGTGCTATTGCAACCAGGACGCCGCTTAGAGACACCTGCGGGTCCTTCCCGCCAAGGGCGGGGTCAGCCGGTCGCGGTGTGGGTTTCAACTCGCTCGGAAGTTGGGCTTCCGTGAGGCGACGCTTCTGGGCGAGATTCTGCCCGAGCTCGACGGCCCAGTATTGGTTGTCGATCTTCAGGATCACACGGCTGCCGGAAAGGATCGCCGCCTTATCCGAGACTGGGATTTTGCGGTAATCGACCATCACAATCTTGCCGCCGTCGAGCGACTCGCCCGGCTTGTATGTCCGCACCTGCTTTTTGCGTTTATCGTGAACGGTGACCTCCTGCTGTCCAGCCCAGCTCGTCAGCGACACCACGTAGATACCGGCGGGGTCTTCTTGGCGTTTCTTTGGCCCGTTCTTGGGCTTCGCTTTGGACCGTTTGCGCTGGGGTGTCTTGGGCGGCTTGACCTTGACGTACGGGCGGAATAAGTCGCGGCTGGCAATGACCTCGTAGAGGCCCCTGTCGACCCCGGCCAGGTCGCCGGTTTGCCCGGCGGCGGGCAATTCCCTACCGGCTGGCGTCTGGCCTTTTTCTCCCAAGAGCACGATCGTTGCGAATCGCAGCTTTACATCCACCTCGCCGCTGCGGCCAGTGGGCGTCAGCGAGAGGTTTTCCACGCGGTGCAGGTACGGCTCGGCATTGAGCAGATAGAGGAAGTCGATCACCCGGTCGAGCCGCCCGGCGCTGCTGATGAGCCAGGCGATCTCCTTATAGGCGCCCCTGACCGTTGGGCCACCCATCGGCTTGAGCGATATGCTCAGCTTGCTGCGCTGGAGCAGTTCTGCCAGCCGGGCGCGGACCTGCTCGCTCGCTCGATCCGCATCGCCGCAGAAGCTCTCCCCGGCCAGCTCGCTCAGTCGGGCCACTTGGGCTTCATAGAAACTTTTATCCGTTGCCTTCTGCGCATTAGCGCGGGTGAGGTCGGCCACCCTGCTCTGAAGCTCCCTCGCCGGCGAAAGAAGCAGACCGCCGAGAGCCATGTATAGGGCAAATGCAACGACGATCGCGCCGAGAGCCATGGCCAGGATCCGATCGCGCCGGCTCATCCTTCCTTCTCCTCATCGCTGGGGCGCTCGGCCGGGCGGGTGGTGGCCAGGTCGATCTTCACATCGGGCGAGACGCTCACGCGCAGCGTCGTGTTGTATACATAACCGTGTGAGTCGCTTACGGTCTTGATCGGCCCGGGCTTGACCAGGTAACCCGCCCGATCAAGCCGGCGGCTCAGCGCTGTGATCGCCTCGCTATTGAGCCCCTGGACTCTGAAGCTCACCGAATTCTCACCGTGCGTCCTCAGGCCGGTCAGATAGACATCCCTCGCCGGGGGGAACACGCAACTGAGATACGCCAGGTGGTCCAGCCACTTCTGCCCGCCTGCTGCCCATGCCTCGATGGCGCCGAGGCGATCGGCTCGTTTTTGCAGCACCTTGATTTCGCGGCTGAGCTTTGCGGCCGCAGCCTGGAGGGACTTCACGCGATCTTCCTTGGCGTCGAGGTAAACCCAGCCGCTCGTCACCGCCGCCAGCAGTATCACGGCCGCAGCTACAGCAGCGGCAGCGACGCGAATCTTCCTGGCGTCGCGCCGCACGGACGGACGACGAGGGTTGAGGAAGTCAAACGGCAATCGGCCGGTGGCTGGATGGACCACCGCAAGGCCAAGCGCGGAAATAAACGCCGAGCTGGCCCGCTCGCCCGCCGCAGGCAAGCGGATGGGCGCTTCTGGGCGGCTTTCGAAGGCCCTCTGCGGCTGGAGCGTCCCGCACGGCACGCCAAGGCGCTGCGTGAGTTGCCTGGCCACCTCGGATTCCAGTCCCGTGCCGCCGGCGACGATCGCTGCGTCAATCTGCTCGCCGCGCTTAAGGGCCTCGTAGCTCTGCAGGCTGCGGGCGACCTCCGTAACCAGCGACCCTACGGTCTCAGCGACTGCCGAACGACCAGCGTCGGCCGCGGCTGCTACGCTCTCAACCGCCGAACGGCTGAACGCCAGCGTGCGGTCAGCCAGCACGTCGATTTCCGTCTCGTCGGCGGTGATGTGTATTGCGGCAAGGCTCCGGCCGGCGGCAAGTTCTCCGCAGGCCTCGAGGCAACGCATGTTCGCGTACGGGCGCAGTCCCAACCGAAGCAGCTTCACCCCCGCCGCTTCGGCCACACGCCGGTAGTAGTCCACCACGGAAAGCCGGATGGCAGCGGCAAGAACGTCGACCTCCTCAGTTTCGCCCGACTGATCAGCTTCACCTCCAGGCCAATCCTCCCGGCCGGCGTCGTAGTGGCTCTGGTGCGTAAAGTCGATCACCGCGTCCTGGGCGGGAAAGGCAAGCTCCTTCCCGACCTGGTAGTGCACCATGCCGGCCAGCTCCTCGCCGGCAGTCCCGGGCGGCAGCTTCAGCGGCTTGAGGACGGCCTGGCTGCGAGGGACGTTCATCACCACGCCGGCACCGCGGAAGCCGATGTCCTTGAGCGTCCGGCCGAGGAAGAACCCAAAGGCCTCGGCATGAGCTACGTCCAGACCCTCAGGCAGAGGCAGGCTGGCCAGTTTGCCGACGCGCACAAGCCCCCCGGCCTGCTCGGCCAAGACGACGCGGAGCTGCCGGCTGTCGAAGTCCACAGCGGCAAATCGCCTGGCCTTGCCCAAAAGTGGAATTCCGAGTTTTCCGCCCAAACGCATCATCGCTGCGCGGTCTCCTGCGTCTCGACCTCCAGGGCAAACGGCAGGCCGAGGCGCGTTATGTCCCGCAGATAGATAATCCGCGGCGCAGAGCGGGAGATGTCAATCACCGCCTCGATCACTCGAAATCGCCCGCACGGCACGCCGAAGCCGATGCTCTGCACGCGGTACTGATAGCCTCTGGCCGCCAGGCTGGCCGCGACGGCCTTGAAACTCTCGGCGTCCAGGACGTTCTGAGTATATAACCACGCGATGGTCGCCTTCGTTTCGCTGCTCAGAGAGCTTCGTAAGCTCACGATCGTCCGGGCGCGGGTCTCGTCGATTCCCGGCAGGACCGCCAGCGCCTCGGCCGAGGCCGTGTTGACATTGAGACGGATGCGGCCGGTCCGCCCCGCCTGGCCACCTTCGGCCGGGTTGGCTGTGAGCCGATCGCAGACGATCGGCAGTTCCTCGGCGCCGACGGTAGATTCGATTCGCTGCCCCTTCTCGCCCTTGCCGTCCTTGCCAAGGTCGTGATCCTTCTTCAGCACGTAGTTCATCTCCAGAAGCTCGCTTGGATGGCTGAACTTGTTGCCCTCTCCGAGATAGATCTTGATGAAGCGGAGCGTTTGGGCGGACAAGCCGATCTCTTCAAGTCGCTTGCCCTTGCCGTTGATGTCGATGCGAGGTCGGCCCTGGCTATCCACGCTCGGCGCGGGAAGCGATACCGCAGCCAGGCCGCGAAGCCCGAGATCCAGCCGGCCGTCGGCGTCGTCGGGCGGAAAGCTCTCCTCGCCGTCGTCCTCGTTTTCGTCGAGGATGCCGTTGAGATTGAAGTCCTCGCCGAAGACGACCGAGCCGTTGAAGCCCTTGATCAGCAGCAGCTCCTCCAACGTCGCCAGAGGGCCGTTCCTGATCAGGTAAGGAAACGGCAGTTGGCCGTAATAGTCCTGCTCGGCCCCTTGCCGGCGAGTCTCGCTGTCGCGGTCGCGATAATCCGCCAGGCAGTCCGCCAGCTCGTCGGTCATATTCGGAAGGGCCCGCAGCGTCTGGGCGTCGGCTGAGTTGAGGTCGATCTTTCCGGCCTCGTCGATCAGGCCGTAACGCACGTGCGTGCGGTCGATGGGATTGGGAGCGTAGACGGTGAAGTACCAGCGACTGGTTCCGTCGTCGCAGACCACCTGGTTGCGAAACAGATCCGGATTGTCGTACCAGCTCGAGGTTCCAATCCCGATGTAGTCAAATTCGACGCCTTCTTCGGCCTCGGCCGCGCGGATGTCGAGGACGGCGATCGCCCGCTCGATGCCGCTTAAGGCCGCGGCGTAGGCCTGCTCTCCGTTGCCGACGGCGGCCGAGGCCGACAGCGCCGCCTGCATGCGAAACACCAAACCCGCAGCGACCATCCCGGCCAGCATCGCGAGCATCAACACAGCCACCAGCACCACGCCTCTGCGCCTCATCGCCGCCCCCTTTCCAGACCGCGAACGATCACGCCGGGCGAACTCTTCTTAGCACCCGGCAGGTAGACCACGCGGCGGAAGGTCTCATATGGATAATCGGCCACGGCCGTCTCGGCCGGCAGCGGCTCCGTGCCCATCGTGATCTCGACCGCCAGCGGCAAGTCGCCGCTGAAGCTCTCGACCCAGCCGCCACCCTGCCAGTAGCGAAACGCGATGAACTTGATGTGCTCAGTAAGCAGCGTCGATTCGACGGTTCGGCCCTCCTCGATGACTTCTACGGCCAGGAGCTTCTGGCAGTTTCGCTCCAGGCCACCGACTATCAGAGAGCCTATTTGTTCATCCTCGTAAGTCCGCAGGCGATAGCCAATTAGTCGCAGATCGTGCTCCGGGCGGATCGGGGCCTCGGTGGGCTTACGGACAGCCCAGGCGGCCGGGCCGGGCAGGGTCGCGCTGACGAATCGCACCTGCTGGGCGCTTCCCTCCACGCCCAGGCCGAGGAACTTATAGACCAGCGCGTAGCGCAGCTCGTTGGTGATGCGGTCCATGATCAGCCGCCGGGCCTCGACAACTCGCATCTCGGCCTCCAGGCCGCTGCGGACGTCGAGGGCGCACCTGTAGAAGGCCGTCGCCGAGCAGACAACGCCCACCGTGAGCGTCACAGCCAACACGACCTCCAACAGCGTCATGCCGCTCGGGGGGCGAATCGCGACGCCGGCGGGCTGCGGAGAGTTTTCCAATCCCCGGCCGGTCATGGCTCAGAGTCCTCTAACTTCGAGGCTTTTGCTGACGAAGTTTCCTCGTTCAGATCGTGACCGCGGAACAGGCGCACCAGGCAACGAACGGCGTTGCTCGGCTTATGGGCAATGATGATTTCCACCTGCTTCAGCTCAGCGGCGGCGAAGGGCTCATCCTCCATCGACGCGGTGACGATCTGCCAGGTCCACTCCTCGAGACCTTCTTCGGTAAAGGCGTTGGGGCCGTCGTCGATGGCCTCCAACAGGCCCATCTGGATCTCCGAGAGCTTCGTGACGGCCAGGTCCGCAGCTTGAGCCTGGAAGCGGAGATCGTTGACGGCGTTGGCCGAGGCACTGAGTGCGCCGAAGACCACTGCCCCCGCGGCCATGAACAGCGCCAGGGCAAGGATCACCTCCATGAGTATCACGCCGCAGCCGACATGCCGCCGCCGGCCGCACCGCCGCCCTTTCGCCTGCGGCAAAGGAACGTTTGCGTTTGCAGATCGCATTTCATCACTCGGTTTCTTGTTCATACTCCGAAGGCGTCAAGATTCGGCTTCTGATCGTCCCGGTCAGGCCCTCGATCTCGATGACGGCCAGGCGGTCGTCGGCTTCACCGGCCGAGACCAGCTCGATCACGGCCGAGTCGCAGCTGCCGTCCGGGTAAAAGGTCACCGCCGCCAGCGGCCCGTCCGCGGAGCCTTCTTCGTGCATCCGCCGGCTGGCCATCAGGCGGTAGGCGGCCTCGCCCAGCAGCTCGCTGCGCTTCACCTCGACCAAGCCCACGGGAAGGTGATGCAGCCACGTGCAGGCGGTGTATTCGGTAAACTGCTGAGGAGCTTCCAGCGGGTTAGCCTCCCAGAGCAGGTGAATCTGCGCGGCCGGTGAGACTTCGTCGCTCTGGAAGGAAATCCGCAGCTTCCTTCCGAGGTTGGCCGCCTCGGCGCGGGTCATCAGCAGCAGCGCCTCAAACCGCCGCGCGCCCTCTTCGAGTCGCCGTGATTCGCTCCAGGCGGACAGGTTCAGCGTCACCGCAGCCACCAAAGCCACAAAGATCATCACGGCCAGGATCAATTCGACCAGCGTAAAGGCCCTCCGCCGGCCAAAGGCACGCCGGCTCGACCGGCCGAACAGCCCTGCCCTTTGCGCCTCGCGCCCCCGCCATACCGCGCTACGTGCCTGAGCCTTCCTTGTAACTGCTGATGTCATCGTCCGTGCCTTCCTGCCCGTCCGGCCCATACGAAAAGACGCGGAAAGGCGGGCGGGTCGTCCCGGCGGCAGCAATCTCAAGGCGTTCGTACTTCACCTCGTTGTTCCACGGGTCGATAGGGATCTTTCCGCCTTCCAGGTACGGCCCGCGCCACTTTTGAGCCGCTTTTTCATCATCCGGTCTGGTAATCAGCGCCTGGAGGCCCTCATCGCTGTCGGGATATATGCCCATGTTGATCTGGTACATCTTGACCGCATCGACGATCTGGTTGACCAGCAGCGTGGCGGTGTCCTTGTCGGCGCCCGATTTGATCCCCGAAATGCCGATCACAGCGATGGTGCTCAAGACCACCAGCAAGCCGATCACCAGCATGATCTCGATAAGGGTAAACGCCGTGCGTTTCTTTCCGCAGCGTTCCATCATCTCACTCTCCTCTATCAGCGATCGGGCGGTATCGTTCTGCGATTCCTGCCCGCCGGCGGGCCAAGCAGTTCCAAGCGCCCCGCGCCGCCGGCGCGCAATCGCACGTTCTTGCCTCATTCATCGCAGCGTCTGGCTCATCATGAAGATTGGCCACATCAGTCCGACGGCCGCAAAGCCGATCATTGCCGCAATAACCACAAGGATCAGCGGTTCGATCAGCCGAACCGCACCCTCAACTTGTCGGTTGAGACGGCGCTCGACGCTTTCGGCCACTTCCACCAGGATCCTTTCCAACTGGTTGGACTCCTCGGCTACGGCAATCATCTCAACGACCTCGAGGGGAAAGAGCCCACTGGCCTTAAGGGGTTCGGCCAGCGGTTTTCCGGCCCGGACACTCTCGGTCGCCTCTTCGATACTCTCTGCCAAGACAGCCGAGCCGGTGGCGTCCTTGCTGATCGTCAGGGCCTGGAGGATCGGCACGCCGTTGGCCAGCATCACCCCCAGGATGCGGCAGAAGCGAGTAATGCTCACCGTGCAAATAACACGCCCGACGATCGGAATTCCCAACCGCCAGCGCTCCCACCTGCGCCTGCCCGCCTCGCTCCGCAGCAGTCCGCGCAGGCCAATCGCCGCCAGAACCACCAACCCCAGCACCAGCCACTTATGATGCACCAGCAGGTCGCTGCCGGCGAACAGCACAAGGGTCGGCAGCGGCAGCGGCATGTTCTGGAAAAACGGTTTAAACTTCGGCACCAGAATCATCAGGATGGCAGTCATGGCCACGACGCCGATGGCGCTGAGCACCAGCGGATAGATCATTGCTCCGCGGACCTTGCTTCGCAGCTCGTCCTGGCGCTCGAGAAACTCGCCGAGATTGCCCAAGACCTCCTCGAGAAACCCTGCCCGCTCGCCGGCCCGCACCATCGCCACGTGCAGCGCGATGAACGTCTGAGGATGTGCCGCCATCGCATCGGCCAGCGTCCTGCCGGCCGAGACGTCGTCTCGCACCTTCAGGATCTGCCCTGCCAGTTGCCTGTTCGATGCCGCCCGCGCCAAGGTCTCCAGAGCCCGGAGCATCGGCACGCCAGCGCGGAGCAGATCGCCGAGCTGGCTGTACGTTACGCTCAAGTGGCGAAGGCGGATTTTTCCTCCCCAGCCCTTGGCGCGAGCGGCTAAGGCCTCTGTGACGCGAACGGGAAAGAGTCTCCGTTCATCGAGTGTCCGCAGGACGGCGGTTTCGCTGTCGGCCTGCATCAGGCCGGCGATTTCCTCCCCGGCCGTTGTCTTGGCAATGTATTGATAAGTTCCCATACGTAGTGATGTCCGGCAAACACCGGCCGCCGGCCGGCTCGGCCTTAGGCCTTGGTGCTGCGGATTACCTCCTCCGGCGTGGTAATGCCCTGGTGAACCTTCGCCCAGCCATCCTCTCGCAACACGCGAAGGCCGCCCGCCTGTGCGGCCTGGAGAATCTCCGCCACCGACACGCGGGAGCGGATTCTTTCCCGAACAGCCTCGTCGAGCACCATCAGCTCAAACAGGCCGGTTCTGCCCCAATAGCCCGTGCCGCGGCACTTCCGGCAGCCGGCCCCGCGGTAGAGCTTGGTGCCCGGCTCGATCTCGAAGTCATCCGGCAGTGATCCGCCCTGCGGGGCGTAGGCCTGCCTGCACTCCGGACAGATCGTCCGCACCAGCCTCTGCGCCATCGCAGCGACGACTGTGCTGTTGACCAGATACGGCTCGACGCCCATGTCCAGCAGGCGGGTGGCGGCCGAGCAGGCGTCGTTGGTGTGCAGCGTGGAGAAGACCAAGTGGCCGGTCAGCGAGGCCTGGATGGTGGCCTCGGCCGTCTCCAGATCGCGGATCTCGCCGATCATGACCACGTCCGGATCGTGCCGGAGGATCGCCCGAAGCCCGCGGGCGAACGTCATGCCGATCTTCGGGTGAACCTGAATCTGGTTGACACCGTCGAGCTGATACTCCACCGGGTCCTCGACGGTAAGCAGCTTGATTTTCGGCGAGACGATCGCCTGAAGCGCCGCATACAGCGTGGTGGTCTTTCCACTGCCGGTCGGGCCGGTGACCAGAATGATGCCGTGCGGCCGCTTGATCAGATCCTGAAACATTTTGAACGTATCGCCGGTCATGCCCAGTTGCGGCAGCGTGAAGAGCACCGTGGCGCGATCCAGAATCCGCAGCACCACGCCCTCGCCGAAGAGCATCGGGATGACGCTCACGCGGACGTCGATTTGCCTGCTTCCGGCCTGGAGTTTGATCCGCCCATCCTGCGGCAGGCGCTTTTCGGCAATGTTGAGGTTGGCCATGATCTTGACGCGGCTGATGATGGCGGCCTGAAAGCGCCGAATCTGAGGCGGCACGGACGTCTCGTGCAGGACGCCGTCGATGCGGTAGCGGATGATCAGATCGTTTTCGTACGGCTCGATGTGTATGTCGCTGGCCCGCTCGTTGAGCGCCTCGAGAAAGATCTCGTTGACCAGCTTGATGACGCTGGCCTCCTGGGCCATTTCGAGCAGGTCGCCGTCTTCCGGGGCGGTCTGGCTGACGATCTCCAGGTCGTCGGTGGTCATCATCTCGTCGATGGTGTCGCCGCCGACGCCGTAATGCGCCTTGATGACCTTGCTGATCTCCTCCCGCGGGGCAAGGACCAGGCGAATCTCCAGACCCGTAAGCAGCCGCAGCTCGTCGAAGGCATACAGATCGAACGGATCGCTGGTGGCCACAGTAAGCGCGCCGTTCTCGCGCGTGACCGGAACCAGGTTCTTGCGATAGATGAGCTTGGCCGGCAGGCTGCGAAGCGTCTCGACGTCGATGGTCACGGTGGATAGGTCCACCATCGGGATCGCCAACTGCTCGGACATGACCTTCAGCAGGTCCTCCTCGGCCAGGCACCCAAGCTCGACCAGCGCGCGATCCAGTCGCAAGCCGTTGCTCTTGCGCAGGTTCATGGCCTTGGAGAGGTGCTTGGGCGTAATGAGCCCCTTTTCCAGAAGCACTTCCACGATGCTCATGCGAACTCTCCGCAGTCAAGAAGCGGCCAAGGTCTACCTGATCACAACCCTCTAATAGAACCCGCCGGAGATGGAGAAGTTTCCGCGATTTGCCTCGATTTAAGACTTGTTGGCGACGTGCTTTACGAACAGAGCCGATTTGACGGACACTTCGGATGGTCCCCGGCAGGCCCTCCGCGCAGGGGCGCAAAGGAAAAGCCCCCGGACTTTATAGCCCGAGGGCCTTTCGTATAAGGCGGCATTCACCTACTCTCCCGCGTAAGCAGTACCATCGGCCGTTGCGGCTTAACTTCTGTGTTCGGTATGGGAACAGGTGTGGCCCACAACGTATCTACACCGCCAAAGCCGGAGCCGGACCTTTCGGCCCGGCCCGACAGGGTTTCATAGGGATAGCGATTGTAAGATTCATCGCATCTTTGCTGGCGTCTTTGCTGGCTGGCCGTTGCCGTCGGCAAAGGCAGACGGCAAATGTGGCCAAGCAATCGCCCGTTAGTACCGGTTAGCTTAGGACATTTCTGCCCTTACACGCCCGGCCTATCAACCACCTGGTCTAGATGGGGGCTCTCTCCCGATCAAGTCGGGAATGGAATCCTAATCTTGGGGTGGGCTTCCCGCTTAGATGCCTTCAGCGGTTATCCTTTCCCAACGTAGCTACCCAGCAATGCCCCTAGCGGGACAACTGGTACACCAGAGGTTAGTCCTTCCAGGTCCTCTCGTACTGAGGAAGAATCCCCTCAAGATTCCTGCGCCCACGGCAGATAGGGACCGACCTGGCTCGCGCCGGTCTGAACCCAGCTCGCGTACCACTTTAATCGGCGAACAGCCGAACCCTTGGGACCGCCTTCAGCCCCAGGATGTGATGAGCCGAC